>Ga0256405_10004978_pt1 | contig 23820 bp, 24 predicted proteins | sample RumenRJG_02DNA_FD_189096 | JGI IMG/M metagenome (GOLD analysis project Ga0256405, IMG submission 189096) | Bovine rumen microbial communities from Lethbridge, Alberta, Canada - RJG_02 | ecosystem: Host-associated > Mammals > Digestive system > Stomach > Rumen | place: Canada: Alberta... | reverse complement strand
GCAGTTTCTAAACAGTTGTTACCTGTTTATGATAAACCAATGATATATTATCCTATTTCTGTACTTATGTTGGCTGGGATTAAAGATATATTGATAATTTCAACACCAAATGATACACCAAATTTTGAAAAAGTTCTTAGTGATGGTTCAAAATTCGGGATTAATTTAAGTTATAAGGTTCAGCCATCTCCTGACGGACTTGCTCAAGCTTTTATATTGGGTGAAGAATTTATAGGGCAGGATAGTGCAGCTTTAATTTTAGGTGATAATATTTTTTACGGCCCGGATTTTTCAAATCAATTAAGAAGTGTAGTGAAAAATACAGACCAAAATGGCGGTGCTACTGTTTTTGCGTATCGTGTAAATGATCCTAAACGTTTTGGTGTCGTTGAATTCGATGAAGCCGGCAAAGCAATTTCAATAGAAGAAAAACCGGAAAAACCAAAATCTGACTTTGCTGTTACAGGCTTGTATTTTTATGATAATTCTGTTGTGGAATATGCTAAAAGCCTAAAGCCATCAGCTAGAGGAGAATTAGAAATAACTGATTTAAACAAAATTTATCTTGATAAAAAACAATTAAATGTTAAACAATTAGGCAGAGGTTTTGCTTGGCTTGATACAGGAACACATAGTTCACTTATAAGAGCATCTCAATATGTTCAAATGATTGAAGAAAATCAAGGTGTGAAGATAGCTTGTCTTGAAGAAATAGCTTATAGAATGAAATACATAGACAAAGACGGTTTAAGTAGATTAATTTCTGAATATGTGAATAATGAGTATCTCGATTATATGAAAAAACTTTTAGAGGAATAAATGAAAGTAGGAATAAAACAATTTTCAGACCAATTGGAGCAATATAGAGAAGATTTAATTAATTTCAAAGATAAATATGACTATATTGAACTTTATGTTTATCCTGATGCCGCAAAATATTTGAAAAATTGGTCTGATTTTAAAGATCAGTATGGAATTAATTTTACAATTCACGCACCTCATTTTAGCCAGCATGTAAATTTAGCGGATAAATCTTATTTTGAAGATAATAAAAAGGCTTATGAAGTTGTAAATTTATACGGAAAAGAATTAGATGCCGAATATACCGTTGTTCACGGTGGAATGGACGGTTCTGTTGAAGAAATTGTAAGACAGATTGAAATTCTAAATCCTTATAAAATGCGTATAGAAAATAAACCTTATGTTGCACCGAGAAAACCCGACTCAATGGTATGCAGAGGTGCAACTGTTGAAGAAATAAAATATATAATGGATAAATATGGGTGCGGATTTAATTTAGATATTGGACACGCATTTTGTTCGGCTGTTTCGCAAGAGGTTAATCAAATAGAATACGTAAAACAGTTTTTGACGTTAAAACCCCAATCATACCATATAAGCGATGGAGAATACGATAACAGAATAGATATTCACTATCATTTAGGTGGCGGGGACTATGACTGGTCAAAAATATTCCCGCTATTAGATAAAAATTTGAATTGGACATTAGAAACCATTACAAAGAAAGACAATGATGGCTTATCAAAGGTGCTTAAAGATATTGATATTTTGGGGGCTGTGTAGGTGCATAACGTGCTTTCTGTTATAGAACATTTTTTTCAAAATATAATAGACAAATTAAGAGGTAAACCTGATATTCTTGCATTATCAGAGTACCTTTTAATTTTAGCAGGCTTGGTAAAAATTCCAAAAAATACAGATACGATTATTTTAGGTTCTTCTCACTTTAGATTTGGATATTTACCGCAAGAGCATCAATATAATATTTCTATGGCATCTCAGGATTTATATTATTCTTATCAGTTTTATAAAAAATATGCTGCAGATGTGAAAAATATTGTGTTAAGTTTTTCTTATTTTTCGCCTTACCATGTACTTTGTAAATGTAAATTTGCTGATTTAGCAATGGTCATAAAGATTGTAGAGGGAATAGATTATCAATATCCGGAAGCTGCAAAAGAAAAGAAATTAGACAAACTTGAAAAAGAATGCCGTAAATATATTTTGAAATCTTATAAAAGAAAAGTTGCTTTAATACCTGATAATTACATAGGTAATGTTATTTCTTACAAAGGATATTACGAAAAACCAAGCGAAGAATTTATAGAAACCGTAAGAAAAACTTTTAAAAGAGAACATGTTCAAATGCAATATTTAGTAAAAATAATTGAAGAAACGGTTGAAAATAATCAAAATTTATTAATAGTATGTCCTCCAATGAGTGATGATTTTATAAGTAATTTTAAAGAAGAAACAGATAAAAATTTATCAGAAATGCTTAGGATAGTGAAAGATTATCCAAAAGTAAGGGTTGTGAATTATTTTTGTGATAAAGACTTTTCAAATGCTGATTTTGAGGACATGGAACATTTATCATTTTCTGGTGCCGAAAAATTAACACGAAAAATACAGGAAGAATTGAAAAAGTTTAATTAATCTAAACTCAAATACCAATTATAAAAATCTCTGATACCTTGTTCAAGTTCAATTTTTGGTTCCCAGCCAAGTTCTTTGATGTGCGTTGCATCCATCATTTTACGAGGTGTGCCGTTAGGTTTAGATTTGTCATAAACAATTTCACCGTCAAAACCTACAACTCGTTTTACAATTTCAAACAGGTCTTTTAATTGAATGTCATCACCTTTTGTGATGTTAACAAGTTCTCCGACTTCATCATAATCTTTGTTCATAAGTAAATAAACGCACGCATCTGCCAAATCATCAGAACACATCATTTCTCTGTAAACAGAGCCATCACCCCAAAGAACAACTTTATCTTTGTATGCTCCAAGTTCATTTAAGATTTCTTCAATGTTATTATCGTTAACTTTTTCGTCAAGTCCCCAGCCTAACTTGTAACGTTTAATATCACGTTTTATTGCTTCAAAATCACCGTTATTAAGCAATTTTGCAAGGTGAAAACGCCTTAAAATCATTGGTAACAAGTGAGCTGTTTCCATGTTAAAGTTATCGCCAATACCGTACTGGTTTGTAGGCATTGCAGAAATGAAATTTGTACCGTATTGTTGGTTATAATATCTGCACAATTTTATTATTGAAATTTTTGCAAGAGCGTATGCCTCGTTTGTTTTTTCAAGTTCTGATGTAAGTAAACAACTTTCTTTCATTGGTTGTGGTGCTAATCTCGGATAAATACAAGACGAACCAAGATTTAGCAGTTTTTTAACACCATGTTTATAGCTTGCATGAACAATATTTGTGCCAATCATAAGATTTTGGTATATAAATTCGGCAGGATAGGTTGAATTGGCCATAATTCCGCCAACTTTTGCTGCTGCAAGAATTACATATTCAGGTTTTTCTTTTTCAAAAAAATCTTCTACTGCCTGTTGATTACATAAATCAAGTTCGCTGTGAGTTCTTGTAATTATATTTGTAAATCCCTCTTTTTGCAAACGTCTGTATATTGCGCTACCAACCAATCCTCTATGACCTGATAAATAAATTTTTGAATTTTTTTCCATTGCTATTCCTCTTATACTTTTATTATACATTAAACATTTTTATCGTATAATTTGTACGGAGGTTTCTTATGAAAAAGAAGTATGATTTTATTGCAAGTATAGGTGAGGCTTGTATTTGTTCAGAATCTTTGAGGAAATCGTTATTGCAAATAAAATCGCTTCCTTTCGATTGGCTTTTAAGCCATGATATTTTGACAAATTTAGATATAATATTGAATGATTTTAAAGATTTCTTGATGGAAGATTATCTGGAGCAAAGTGGCGAAAATAAACCAAATGATGATAATAAAAGAAATTGGAGTTATGTCTATAAAAATACAAAATATCAATTAAATTTTATTCATGATTTCAAATATGGAATTGAATTCGAAGAAAATTATCCAAAAGTTGTTCAAAAATATCAAAGACGTATTGACAGATTTTTTAAATCAATTGAGGATGCTAAATCAATTTTATTTGTTTATATAGAAAGACCAAAAACAAATGAAGAACAAATTGCTGATTTGAATTTATTAGTTGATTATCAAAAAAAATTAGAAGAAAAATTTCCGAATAAAAATATTGATATCTTATATTTTAGAATGGACTGGGACAGAAAATATAAAGACAGAATTGAAAAACAATTGTCTGAGCACGTTACATTCTGCCAATTTTACTATTCAAAATATCCAAAAGAAGTTCTAAAAATTGTAGGGAACTACTTTATATTAATGAAAGCATTAAAGGATAAAGCTTCTTTAAATATTCCACTATGGCGAAAAATAATAAATCCGTTAATAGTTTTAAAGTTGACAATAAAGAAATATTTGAAATAAAAAGGCGGTTTTTCAAACCGCCTTTTTATGGTTAATTAAACTTCTTGTGGAACAAGAACTTTGTATCCTTGTTCTCTTAATGTCTTTTCTTTCTTTGCTAATTCAAGATCGTTTGCAACCATATCTTTAACTAAGGCTTTTAAATCGTAAGTTGGTTTCCATCCTAATTCAGTTCTAGCTTTTGTGCTGTCGCCAAGCAATAAGTCAACTTCAGCAGGACGGAAGTAACGAGGGTCAACTTCAATTAAAGTTTTTCCTGTTGCTTTATCAATACCTTTTTCATCAACGCCTTTTCCAACGAATTCAAGGTCAATACCTAATTCTTCGAAAGTCATACGACAGAAATCTCTGATAGAAGTTGTAACACCTGTTGCAAGAACGTAGTTATCAGGATGATCTTGTTGCAATATTCTCCACATACCTTCTACGTAATCTTTAGCGTGTCCCCAGTCTCTCTTTGAATCGAGATTTCCTAAATATAATTTATCTTGTAAGCCAACTTTTATTTTTGTAGCTGCCATTGTAATTTTACGGGTAACAAATGTTTCGCCGCGTCTTGGTGATTCGTGGTTGAATAAGATACCGTTTGATGCAAAAATACCGAAGCTTTCACGATAGTTTACACAAATCCAATATGCATAAAGTTTTGCAACTGCATAAGGTGAACGTGGATAGAACGGAGTTGTTTCTTTTTGTATTGGTTCTTGAATTAAACCATATAATTCAGATGTTGAAGCTTGATAGAATTTTGTTTTATGTTCTAACTTGTTCATTCTTATTGCTTCTAAAAGTCTTAAAGTACCTAAAGCATCACAATCTGCTGTGTATTCAGGACAATCCCAAGATACTTTTACGTGTGATTGTGCAGCCAAGTTATATATTTCATCAGGTTCAATGTCATGTACCAATTTAGTAAGGTTTGAAGAATCGGATAAATCTCCGTAGTGCAAGATAAATCTTGAATCTTTATTGTGAATATCTTGATATAAGTGGTCTATTCTTGATGTATTAAAAGATGAGGAACGTCTTTTAATACCGTGAACTTCATATCCTTTGTCTAGCAATAGTTCTGATAAATAAGAACCGTCTTGACCTGTAACCCCTGTTATTAATGCCTTTTTCATCCAGTACTCCTTGTTGTATAACTATAAAATGTTCATGGATATTTTATCATGAAAAAATTTTATGGTAAAATGTTTTCAAGGAGCAACAATGGAAGATTTAGTAAAAAAGATTGAATTTGACGGTAAAACATTTGCGATAATAATTAAAAATAACTATTCAAAAGACGGTGTAGAATTTTTCACACCGAACGATTTTTCCCAACAATTAGCTTACATGAAGCACCCTCAAGGCAAAAAAATAGATGCACATTTGCACAATGTTGTAAAACGTGAGGTTTCTTTTACAAAAGAAGTTCTTGTAATAAGAAAAGGCAAGTTAAGAGTGGATTTTTACAGAGATGATAAATCATACATTGAAAGTCATATTGTAGAACAAGGCGACATTATTCTTCTTGCTTTTGGCGGACACGGTTTTGAATGTCTTGAAGAAGTTGAAATGATAGAAATTAAACAAGGTCCATACTTGGGTGAGCAGGATAAAGTTCGATTTGCAGCTGTGGATGATAAAGAGGTTAAATTAGTATAATGACAACAGAAACAAAAAAACAAATATTTGTGTGTGAACCTTTCTTAAATGGTAACGAAAAAGCATATGTCGCAGACTGTATGGAAACAGGCTGGATAAGTTCATCAGGGAAATATGTTAAGGCCTTTGAAGAAAGTTTTTCTAAATATTGCGACTGTAACTATGGCGTAGCGGTTTGTAATGGTACTGTTTCATTGCATCTTGCTATGCAGGCATTAGGTATCGGAAAAGGTGATGAAGTTATTTTACCTGATTTTACAATGATAGCCTCTGCATATTCAGTTTGTTATACAGGAGCAATCCCGGTTTTTGTTGATGCTGATAAAGACACTTGGAATATAGATGTTACAAAGATAGAAGAAAAAATTACCGATAAAACAAAAGCAATAATGCCGGTTCATATTTTTGGCAATCCGTGTAATATGAAAGAAATAGAACGTATTGCAAAAAAATATAACTTATTTATCATAGAAGATGCGGCAGAGGCACATGGGGCTACTTATGGTGGCAAAAAAGTCGGCAGTTTTTCAGATATTGCATCGTTCTCATTTTTTGCAAATAAAAATCTTACAACAGGCGAGGGCGGAATGGTTGTAATGAAAGAACAAAAATATTACGACAAATGCCGATATTTGAAAAATATGAGCTTCCCTATTGATGCACCAAGAGTTTATGAACATAACGACATTGGTTTTAATTATCGTATGAGTAATATTCACGCAGCAATAGGCTTAGCTCAAGTTGAAAAAGCTGATGAATATAAAGAAATGCGTATTAAAAACCATAATTTATATAAAGAATATTTAAAAGATGTTGACGGAATTATATTCCAAAAAGATGAAGAAAATGCCGTAAATGTTTGCTGGATGAATACAATCCTTCTTCAACCTGAAATTTATGGTCATACAAAGGAAGAGTTAATTACCCATTTAAAAGAGAATGGTGTTGACACCCGATTGCTATTTACAGGCATGCACAGACAAAAATGCTTGCTTGATTTTGGCTGCGACGGAAGCGGAGAATATTCTGTTACTGATAACTTGACTAAAAACGGTTTTTATTTGCCTTCTGCAAGCAATTTAAGTGAAGAAGATATTAAGTATATTTGCAAATTAATAAAGGAATTTTAGAAAATGAGTACTTGCCACGTTTATTTTTATGACGGTTGGTTGTCGGTTTCTCCGACTACAATCAGTATTTCAAAAATCTTAGGCAAGCATTTTGATAAAGTTGTTATTTATGCGCAAAATACTCAATTTAAAAAATATTTTTTTGACGAAAAGAATATTGATGTAAAGTACATTTATAATTCTTTTTACTGGAAAAAAGAAGATAAACCTCTAAACTTTGCGAAGAAAGTTAAAAAACTTGTTAAAAATTTTGATAGAGAACATGATTGGTTTGTGTGTATTGATGAAACCTCATTAGAACCTGTTTATGATATTGTTGGTGATGGTAAGAATATTATGTATTTGTCATTAGAATTGCCAGATACAGGTAAAAATTATACAGAAAGACAATGTGAACTGTTTAGTCGTATGAAAGTTGTTATGGTACAAGATGATAACAGGTTAAATACTTTAAAGGAAGTTTATAAAGCGCAAGATATAGAGCAAAAGTCAAAAATAATTTATGTTCCAAATAACGCTATACCAGAAAAATCAAAGAAAAAATTGACAGGTGTAGTTGAGCAGTTCAAGAATTTACCAAAAGACAAAGTGATTTGTGCAAGTGTTGGAATGGTAGAAGTTTCAGTTTATTCTTATGAAATAGCAAAAGCGTTTTCAAAAATCGATAATGCTGTTTTAATTTATCATAACAGAATGAAGATTAATAAAAAGCGTGATTATACAAAACAGGTTATAAACGCAAATACAAGGAACTTGTATTTATCAGAAATGGTTTATGATTTTGAAGATATTGAATATGCTTATAAAGGTATAGAAATAGGTATAGCCTGCTATAATCCGTATAATGAAGATTTAAAATTGATAGGAAAAGCATCAGGCAAGCTTAATTTTTATATGACATACGGTATTCCTGTAATTGTAAATAATCTACCAGGGCTTGCGGATTTAATAGAAAAATACAATTGCGGAGTCGTAATTGATGATGTTGAAAATTCTGATCAATGGCAAAATGCTATAAATAAGATTATGTCAGACTACGAAGGCTACAAATCAAGAGTTGCAGAATGTTATAAGCAGGAATTTGATTTCGTTGAAAAGGTTAAACCTTTAGAAGAATTTTTAATTAAAGTCGGTTATTAATAAGTTTATTGATATTTATATTGATCTTTTGGTCTATATTAAAATAGTCAAACTTAAATCTTGTGATTGATGTAATAAGCTTCAAAAACATATAAACTTATAATGTCAAAAGACATCATAAGATGTGTTACGTATTTCATAAAGGGGTGGAATTTTGAAACGCTTAATTACAGCATTGTTTATTTTATTCATCACAGCATTATCAACAAGTGCGGCAGAAAGAGAGAATATTTTAAATGCTATACAAATAGATTCTCTTAAAGATACTTATAATATTACATTAAGTACGTCATTTGAGACAGATGTAAAAAGAACAATTCAGTCGTCAGATAACATGATTTTAACTCTTAAAAACATAAAGCCTGCAAAATCAATGAATACAATTTACAAAAATACTGCAGAAGTTGACAGTATAATGGTTGAACAAGTAGGTGAAAATAACTTAAATATAATTGTAAAAGCAAAAAATATTTCAAATTCTGCAGTTGTGGTTGAACCTGAACAAACTGCAACTGTTAGTGATAAAGCTGTTATTACACCTAAAAAACATAAAAAATCAAAAAAAGAATCTATTACATTAGCATCTCCTGTAGATTCTTATGCTCCGGTTTATAAAGAGGAAGAAGTTTTAGAAGATTTAGAAGAAGAAAGTACTTTTGCAACAGGATTTTTAGCAAAGATTAAAAATATATTATCGCAAGGTAATACATCAAATATTATTACAACAGGTTTAATTGGTTTGATTTTATTCTGTGGTATAAAGTTATTCAAAAAAGAAGAACCGGAAACTGTTGTAGGTTTGGCACAAAGCTTAAAAGAGCGTGAAACAGAATTATACAAAAATATGCCAATGTATAACCCTAACAATTCTATATTACCTACGGCACAAACTCCAAGTTCATTTAGTATGCCAAAAGAACCTGTAGTAAACAAATCTGTTAATTTAAACTCAGGCTATGGTTTAAGAGCTTATAAGGCAAGTACAAAGAGTCCATACATGTCCGCAGATAATACTTTAATGCAAAGACAAATGCCTCAATCTAAACCTCAGTCAACACCTCAACCAAGAATGATGACAACAGCAGGTTCAAGATTAGGTAATACAACATCACCAATGGCAAAACCTATGCCTAGTCTTTCAAAATCTCCGACAACAGCTTCAAATATTGACAGCATGAAATTTTTAGAATCAATGACTCAAATCTATGAAAAAAATGGTCGTTCAGACTTGGCACAAGGCTTAAAAGCAGGTATGCTAAAAGCTAAAGCGAATATTTAATAATAAAGTAATGAGATTAATAAACACATGACAACATTAACACATCGGGGCGAAAGCCCCTTTTTATTATTTATTTTTTACTGCCGCATCAATTAAACCTTTAAATAAAGGATGTGGTCTTTCAGGACGTGATTTGAATTCAGGGTGGAATTGGCAAGCCACAAACCAATCTAACTGAGGTAATTCAATCATTTCCATTAATTTTCCGTTTGGAGATTTGCCGGAGAATACCAATCCGGCTTTTTCTAAATCATTAATATATGCGTTGTTTACTTCGTATCTGTGCCTGTGTCTTTCAAAAATTATATCTGTTCCATAAGCCTTTTGTGCCACGGAATTCTCTTTTATATGACATTCGTATTGACCTAAACGCATTGTACCGCCGTAAGATGTAACATCTTTTTGTTCAAGCATAAGGTCTATTACCGGATTTTCGCATTCTTCACTAAATTCTCTTGAATTAGCATCCTTAATCCCTAAAACGTTTCTTGCATATTCAATAACAGCGCATTGCATACCTAAGCAAAGTCCTAAGAATGGCAGATTGTTTTCTCTTGCGTATCTGATAACGTTTAATTTTCCCTCAATGCCTCTTACGCCAAATCCACCCGGAACAACTACCGCATCTAAGTTTTTCATTAATTCTTTGCATTGTTCATAATCAACACATTCTTCTGAATTTATCCAATGGATATTTATTTTAACTTCGTTTGCGTACCCTGCGTGTTTTAATGATTCTACAACTGAAATATAGGCATCTGAAAGTTTTGTGTATTTACCTGCAATTGCAATCTCTAAAGTTCGTTTAGGATTGTTTATTCTTTCAACTAAATCTTTCCAAGATTTTAAATCGGCATGTTTGTAATGCGTATTTAACATATTTAAAACAACAGCTGCCATATCTTGTTCTTCAAGGGCTAATGGTACTTCGTAAATACTTTTCATATCTCTGCACTCAATAACTGCATCTTTTTGAACTGAGCAGAACAGAGCAAGCTTGTCTTTTTCTTCCTGTGGTATTGGGTGAGAGGTTCTGCAAACCAATATTTCAGGACTAATACCATAACTTCTTAAAACATTAACGCTGTGTTGCGATGGTTTTGTTTTTAATTCACCTGATGTTGGCAAATATGGTAAAAGCGTGCAATGTATAGAGATAGCATTGCCAACGCCAACTTCAGTTTTAAATTGTCTTATTGCTTCAATGAAAGGTAAACCCTCAATGTCGCCGATTGTTCCGCCAATTTCAATTATAAGAAAATCGGGTCTAAATTCTTCGGTCGCTTTCATAATTCTTGATTTAATTTCGTTTGTAATGTGCGGAATTGTTTGAACAGTTGCACCTAAGTATTCGCCTTTTCTTTCTTTATTGATAACTGTTTGGTAAACACTTCCTGATGTAACGTTATTGATTTGTGAAAAATCAGCGTCAATAAAGCGTTCATAGTGTCCTAAATCCAAATCTGTTTCAGCACCGTCGTTAGTTACAAAAACTTCCCCATGTTGAAACGGACTCATTGTTCCGGGATCAACATTAATGTAAGGGTCAAATTTTTGAATTGCAACAGAAAAACCTCTTGCTCTCAATAATTTGCCTAAAGATGCTCCAATAATGCCTTTACCGAGCGAACTTACAACACCGCCCGTAATAAATATATATTTAGTTCCCATATTTCCCCACAATTTATGATAGTTATAATTTAATGATAGTTGAATTTTTAAGACACTTAGTTGATTTTTGGAACTTTAAAGAATCCGTCTTCTTCATCAGGAGCGTTTTGCATTAAAGCTTCTTTTGTTTGGTCGTATTTTACAACGTCATCTCTCATTACGTTTACAAAATCCACCGGATGAGATAACGGTTCAACATTTGAAGTGTCAACTTCGTTCATTTGGTCAACATATTTTAAAACATCGCCTAATTGACGAGTAAATTTTTCTTTTTCTTCTTCTGTTAATTCTAAACGAGCTAATTTTGCTACATGTTCAACATCTTTTACTGTAATCATTTCTTACTTCACTTTCTTTTAAAGAAATTATATCATGAAAATATTTTTGTGGCACGTTCCAAAATTCCAAGGCAGTATGATATAACTATACCGTAATTTGTAATAGGTACTCGCTTTTCCTTTGCTATCATAATTCTTGATAAAATTTCCTTTCGGTTAGTCATGCATGCTCCGCAATGGATAATTAGGTCATAACCAGATACGTCTGGGAAATCGTGTCCTGTGTAGTATTCGTAAATTAGGCTTTTACCTGTTTTTTTATTTAGTAATTTAGGAATTTTCACTCTTGCAATGTCGTCATCTATTGCATGATGAGTACAGCTTTCCAAAAACAAAACTTTAGAACCGTCTTTTAGATTTTTTATTGCATTAGCACCAATTTTGAAATCGTTTAAATCACCTTTTAGCCTTGCAAAAAGAATTGAAAAAGAGGTTAAAGGTATATCTTCGGGTACTATTTCAGAAACACTCTTGAATGCTTGAGAATCTGTTATAACAAGTGCCGGTGGTTCTTTTAAACCATCAAGTGCATTTTGTAATTCGCTTTCTTTAACACACATTGTAATGCAATTGGAATCTAATAAATCTCTTATAGTTTGTACCTGCGGCAGAATAATTCTGCCTTTAGGTGCTTCTTTATCAATAGGAATTACCAGAATTACTGTTGATTTTTCTTTTACTAAATCACCAGCAATTTTGGGTGAATTAACATAATCATCAGGTAATATTTTTATTAATTTACTCTTAAATTTATTGACGATATTATTGTCTAAAAGGGTTGAAGTTACGAGGTATTCTGATGCCTTTTTAAGGTTATTGTCCTGCTTGTTTACAACCACAATGTATTTTATATTTAGTGTTTCAAATTCTTTTATAAGTTCATTTTCACAAGGCTCAAGTTCAAATTTGTCAGTTATTATAACCGCAACATCACATCTGTTTAATATTTTTTTTGTTTTTTCAATACGCTTTTCGCCCAGTTCTGTTGTATCATCAAGTCCTGCTGTATCCAAAAATGTTACAGGCCCAACCGGTAATAACTCCATAGATTTTTCTACAACATCTGTTGTCGTTCCTGCTATATCAGATACAATCGAGATGTCTTGTCCTGTAATTTTGTTTATAAATGAGGATTTACCTACATTTGTTCTTCCGAAAATTCCTATTTGTAACCTCATGGATTTTAGTGTTTTCATATTTTAACCTTTATTTAGTTTTGTTAAACTAACCTAACAAAATTTCTTGCTAACATAATAATTTTATCATATAATAAAAATATAAATGTTAGGTACACTTAACAAAGGTTAATTATATGGAATCTTTGATTTTATTAATAAAAGTTACATTGCTCTCAGGTGTTGGCGGTACAGGCTTAGGTGGTGCTATAGGAGCATTATTTAAAAGGGATTCATCAAAAACTGCAAGTTTGTTGTTGAGTTTTGCTGCCGGAGTTATGACAGCAATTGTATGCTTGGATTTGATTGTTGGTGCTATAAAAACAGAGACAAATATATTTGTAATTTCAGCAGGTATCGTCTTAGGGTGTGTTGTTGTTTACCTCCTTAATTTACTGATTGACAGAATGACGAACCATGAAGTTCATCATATTGATATTGAACACCCTAAGACAGCTGATGATTTAGATGAAATTATTCACAGTAACCATTTGTCAGAACACATAAAGAAACAAGATACTAAAATGTCGTTGTTTGTTGCCGGATTGATTATGGCTTGTGCAATTGCGTTGCATAATATCCCTGAGGGTATGACAATAGGTGCTTCTTTTGCTAATTCAGGGGAAATGAAAGGCTCTGCACTTGTTCTGGCTGTTTTAATCGGTTTACATAATCTTCCTGAAGGTATGGCAATTGCAGTTCCGTTAATAAATGGTGGTATAAAACGCAGATTTGCAATATTGATTACCGCGTTAAGTGGTTTTCCAACTGTTATAGGTGGTGTTTTAGGTTATTGGATAGGTGATATGGGTGCATTGGGGCTTGCTTTGAGTTTAAGTTTTGCAAGTGGTGCAATGTTATACGTTGTATTTGCTGAAATTTTACCTCAATCCATATTAATGTATAGAAGTAAATTACCAGCATTTTTCGTTATATTGGGTATTTTAGTCGGTTTAATTGTTATTTATGTGTAATTAACGGATTTTTGTGCTATATTTTCGTTAATGGGTGTAAAAGATAAAATTAAATTATCGGATATTTTGAAATTCAAAGGAACTTGGAGAGAGTATCAACAAAGAGTACTTGATGAACTTGAACCGTTTTTAGATGATAATAAATTGAATGTTGTTGCGGCGCCGGGGGCCGGTAAAACAACATTGGGAATTGAGGTTGTTGCAAGATTAAATAGTCCTGCTCTTATAATTGCTCCGACAATTACCATTAGAAATCAATGGAAGCAGCGTATTTGTGAAGCTTTTTTATCTGAAAATAGTGAACATTTAATTAGTCTTGATGCAAAAGATATTAAGCCAATTACAATAATTACATATCAACTCTTGCATTCTGTTTTTAAGTATCAGGAAACTAAAGATAAGTTCATAGAAGATTTAAAATTAAATGATGTTAAAACAATTGTTTTAGATGAAGCTCACCATTTAAGGACAGAATGGTATTTGTCAGTTAAAAATTTGTGCGAAATCCTTGATGAGGAGAATTTTAGAACAGTATCTTTAACAGGAACTCCGCCTTATGACGTTTCAAGAACGGAATGGAATAATTACCATACGCTTTGCGGACCTGTAGATTTAGAAATATCAATTCCCGAATTGGTTAAAAAGGGTGATTTGTGTCCTCATCAGGATTTATTATGGTTTTGTGAATTAAATAACAATGATAAACAAATAATTAAAGATTTTCAGAAAAACAGGCAAAAATTTTTTGAATTTTTAAATATAAATGCAAAATTTTTCAGCATAATAAAAACCTCTAATTTGCTTGATAATCTTGAACAAAATGTTGATAAAATATATGAGAATACTGATTTTACAATATCAATAATTTCTTATTTGTTTTCTCATGATGAATTAGATATGACGGCTGTAACGTTGATGAATTTCTTGTGTCTCGAAAAAGAAAATATTCCTCAATGGGATTTTAAAATGGCAGAAATTTTGTTGAATGGGCTTTTTACCAGCTATGAAAAATATTTTGAAAAGCCGATAGAAGTAAAAGAAGAATTAAAAGCATTAAACTTATTTGAATCATCAAAAAAAGTTAATTTAAGTGAGTGCAAATCTTTAAAGAAAATTTTTGCAAGGAATACAAATAAAATAAAATCTGTTAAAGAAATAACAGAACTTGAATATTCAACATTAAAAAATGATTTAAGAGAAGTTGTTTTGTTAGATTATATAGGTTCTGAAAATTTGGGTGGTTTTAATATTATATCAGTATTTGAAGAAATGAAAGATAAAGAATACAAAACAGGAATTTTATCAGGTTCGCTTGTGGTTCTGCCTAAAAGTCTGAAAGAAAATATAAACAATAATAAAATAGCAATATCAGAGTATTGTGAAAACTATATAAAATTAGATGCTATTGGTAATGTAAATTTGGTATCAGTTGTTACGGAATTATTTAATGATGGTAAATTAAACGTAATTATCGGCACACAATCATTACTTGGAGAGGGCTGGGATTCTCCTTGTATTAATTCTTTAATTATAGCAAGTGTTGTAGGCTCTTTTATGCTTTCAAACCAAATGAGAGGCAGAGCAATTAGAATTGATAAGAACAATCCTAATAAAAATTCAAATATTTGGCATTTAGTTTCTCTATCAAAAGATATTGATTATGATATTGAACTTATGGAAAACCGTTTTAAAGCTTTTGAGGGTGTAAGTTTTATAGATAACACAATTCAAAACGGTCTGGAACGTTTAGGATTAGACTATGAAAAAATCAACGAACTTGATTGTGAAAACCTGAATAAAAATTTTGAACAACGTGCAAAAGATAGGTCTCATATTAATGACAAGTGGAAACAAGTTTTTGAAAAAAGTGTATTAACAGAAGAAAATTTTGTATCACAGGTTTATGGTGTCATAAAATCACCTAAAATAAAAATGCCTGTTTTATTTATAAATCATAAAGAAAATTGGTGTTTTAAAAATTTATTAATACCTCTGTTCGTGAAATATAAATCTCAAAAAAATCAAAATCATACAAAAATCTTAATTGACGGCATTTTACATACACTTTTTTGTATCGGAATAATAAAAACGCCTCCCAATAAGATATATGTTAAAAATTTTGTAAGTAATGATTATACGCCTTATGTAACAATTTCAAATTGTACAAATTATGAAAGAGAGTGTTTCATCGGAATTTTTGACGAGCTGTATTCAACCGCTCAAAATCAACGCTATATTTTAAAGCACGAAGATAAATATCTTACAGTTCCGGACATTATAGGTACAAATAAAAAAAATGTGAAAGTTTTTGCAAAAAATTTAGAACCTTATTTTGGATATCTAGATATAATTTACACTCGTACTCCAAATGGTAGAAAAGAATTGCTAAAGGCAAAATACAGCCCGTTAATTGACGAAAAAATCAAAACGGGCAGAATTTGGATGTAATTATTCTTCTATCATTACATTGTTGATATAGTCTTCGAGAATTTTATCACAAAGTTCTTCTTGTTCTTGCTACAGGTTTAAGGAAATCAAATATACGATTATTAAAATGGGAAAATGTTAATTTGGATTATAGGATATTGGAGATTACTGAAAACAAGGGTAATAAACATATAAAATTACCTATCAATGATGAATTATATAATTTATTTTTGACAATTCCTAAAACAAAAAGTGAATATGTATTTATAAATCCACGAACACAGACTGCTTTTGGTGAAGCAGGTATGGAGAAAGAGTGGAATAAAATTAAAGAAAAAGCAGGTATAAAAGATTTCAGATTTCATGATTTGCGACATACAGTAGGTACAAGATTAGCACAAAAGGGAGTACCTGTACCTGTAATAAAAGACATAATGGCACACTCAGATATAAAAACAACAATGAGATATGTACATACGACTGAGGAGCAAATTAAAAAAGCTATGGAAGTTCTCAATTCATATAATTAGTATTTAATTCAAAATTAAAAGTGGACACAGGGTGGCTATTGATAAAAATAAAAATCCTGAAACTCAAACAGAATCAGGATTTTAAAAATGGGCAGGGGTGGATTCGAACCACCGTAGACTCGCGTCGACAGATTTACAGTCTGTTGCCTTTAGCCACTCGGCCACCGACCCATGTCTTTGCCGTTTAAATTGCCTTTGACGAGATTTGAACTCGTGGCCTCTCCCTTACCAAGGGAGTGCGCTACCCCTGCGCCACAAAGGCGTATAGTCCATACCCTTAAGGCTTCTGTCAAAAAAACTAGCCGGCAATAGGAATCGAACCTACAACCTACGGTTTACAAAACCGTTGCTCTACCGTTGAGCTATGCCGGCAAGTCTTTAGACTAATCCTATTCTAATAGGGAAATAAAATCTTGTCAAGCAAAAATTTTGACTTTTTATTTTTTATCATTAAATACATGGCAAAAGTCCACTATTTAGATGAGATTTTTACGATTTACTCTAATTTTACTTGAATTATCCGACAAATAATATGAGAATAAGAGAAGCGAGGCGGTAAATATGAGAATTAACGGCGGTGTACAACTTAATGAAAACGGTTTAAAAACAGCTATTCGTGCTATGCAAGTGCAAACTGCATTAATGGCGAATGTCAGCGAAAACGTTAATGGATTTGATAAAGTCGGTTATCAAAGAAGAGAATCTGTTGTTTCTTCATTTACGGAATTTCTTGGCGTTGACGGTTTGTCTACTGTTGTTGATGATACTGTAGGAAGAATAGGAATGACTGACAATCCTCTTGATTTAGCTATGGCTTCTAAGGGTTATTTTCAAATTCAAACTCCAGATGGTGTTAGAATGACCAGAGACGGTCGTTTTAAAATCGATATTGACGGTAATTTCTTAGATTTACAAGGTAATAAGGTTTTATCAAACACTGGTGTTCCTATCAAGTTTAATAAATTGCCTGAAGGCGCAAAAGACGTTGTTGTTAACACAAGAGGTGCTATCAGCATTTTAAATAGAAAAACTAAAAAATTGGAACATGTTGCAAATTTAGGTATTGTTGATTCAAACGGTGTCGGAATTATTAATCCGCAAGTTCAACAAGGTTACAGCGAATTTTCTAACGTTGCACTTCAAAATGAATTTATGAGTTTAGTTCCGGTTAAAAGAACTTTTGAAGCTAACAGACAAATGTTTTTAATTGAAAATTCAACTTTGCAAAAGACAATCAGCCAATTAGGTCAAGCTTAGAAATTGAAATAGCGAGGTAATTATTATGTACAGTATTCAAGGTATAATCAGAAAAAATATTAATAACGCAAGCAGTATGTTTGAAAGATTAGGCTATGTAGGTACTAACTTTGCAAACTACAGCACAAACGGTTATAAAGCTGTTCGCTTTGAACAAATGCTATCTGACGACGGTTATGTTTCAGGAGCTTTGAGAACTGACTATCAAACAGGTTCTATGAAAGTTACAAGCAATCCTTATGACGTAGCTATTGATGGTGAAGGTTTTATTCCTATTGTTTCACCTGACGGTGAAGTAGCTTATACAAGAGACGGCTCTTTTAAAAGAGGTAAAGACGGATATCTTGTTACAAACGATAATTGGATTGTTGGTGCAGGCATTAAGCTTCCTGCAAACTTATACAAATTCCAAATTAAAGAAGACGGCAGAGTATTTTCATACGAATCTGCTAATGACAGTAAAGGTAAATGTCTAGGTACAATTCCTTTAGTTCAATTTGATTGCTGTGAAGGCTTACAACAAGATTCTCATGGTAACAGAGTTTGGCAAACAAGTGAATCAGGTGAACCTAAATTAGTTAAAAATCATAACTACATTAAACAAAATTATTTAGAAAATTCAAACACTAATATTTATAATTCAATCAATGACATGTTGAGATTAAATGCTTCCATGTTGGCAAGTATGAGTGTTTTGAAAGTAACAGACGATATGTACAATAAATCAATTAATATCAGAGAATCTTAGTTGATTAAAATTCAGTAAAGGCGAGGTAATAAAATGGTATCATTCAATCCGGTAGACAGTTTTGCAAGATCATCTCAAATTTTGGGATTAGTTGCCAAAAGACAAAAATTATTAACAGAAAATGTTGCAAATGTTGACACTCCAAATTATGTAAGACAAGATATAAATTTTGCAACTTGCTTAGGTAATGCAAATGGTCCTATGGAAACAAAGCTTTCAAGAGAAATGGGAACAACAAGTATTGTTGACCAAAATGCAGGTGAGGGGGTTAATGTTGCGGATGAATTAATCGGCATGCAACAAAACTCTTTAATATACACGATGGCGACAAGACGTATGTCAAACGTAATCAATATGATGAAAACTGCACTTAACGTCGGTAAATAGTAATCTAGTACATTTGATGTAAATAATAAGGAGAAATTGTATTTAAGGAACAAAAAGAACGATATATAAAACAGGAAAAGAGAAAAGCGAGGTAATTATGGGAATATTAGATTCAATGTACATAGGCTCAAACGCCTTAAAAGCACATGGTAACAGATTGGATGTTCACGCAAAGAACATTGCAAATATTGATACACCTAATTACGTCAGAAAAATTCCGGTTTTAAATACAATTAGAGGTGAATCATTCGGAGCAATTTTAAATAATATGCAAGATGGTTCATTTGGTTTGGGTAATGCAGGTGCATTACAAGGCGGTGTTTCATACGGCGGTATTGTAGAAGATCCGACACCGGGTGAAAGAATTTATAAACCGGGACATCCTGATGCTGATGCGAATGGTTATATAAGAAGTTCAAACGTTAATCCTATGGTAGATATTGCGGATGCTATGATGGCTCAAAGAGCTTATGAGGCAAACCTTTCTGTAATGAATATTACAAAAACTATGGCAATGAAAGCAACCGAAATCGGAAAATAATAAATTTTCATGTAACATGAAACTCTCTTATTTTATAGTAAGAGAGTTTTTTGTTTTTAATTATGTTATAATAAACTTAGTTTTTAGAGTAGAAGTGAGTAATATAAAATGAATATTGCTATTTATTTAGGTAAAATTTTTAAGCCTACTGTTGGAGGTGGGCATGTATTTGAAGAAAATTTTATTGATTCAATGCTCAAACTTAATACTGAACATAATATAACGGTTTATTATTTATCATCAAAGAATGTTTATAATGATACTAAAAATGTAAAATTCGTAAATTTAACTAAAAAAGCATTAGGTACTACATTTATACCGTTTGTAAAACATAATATTTTTAATTGGGTTGTAAAAAGAGATAATATTGACTTAGTTTATTATTGTACTCCAAAATATGCATATACAGAATTGCCATATGTATTTACATTGTGGGACTTGGGACATAGAGTTATGCCGTTATTTCCTGAAGTGTCTTTAAAAAGACAATACGAAAAAAGAGAGGCTAATTTTACTCAACCTTTGCAAAAGGCATCAATGATTTTTGTAGGCAACGAGGATGGTAAAAATAATATTTGTACATACTATAATGTTGATTCTGAAAAAATTAAAACTATACCAATGCCAGTACCTATGGATATTTTTAGCTTAGCTCCAGATAATAAAATATTGGATAAATTAAATTTAAAAGATGTTGAATATGTGTATTATCCTGCTCAATTTTGGGCTCATAAAAATCATATTAGAATTATTAAGGCAATTGTCGAATTGAAAAAACGAGGATGCAATATAAAGGCAGTTTTTTCAGGTGCTGATAAATTTAATCAGTCTTATATAAAGAAAAAAGTTGCAGAATACGGAATAGAGGATAATATTGTATTTGCAGGTTTTGTAACTCGTGAAGAACTTGTTGCTTTATACCAAAGTGCCAAAGCTCTTGTTTATGCTTCCTTGTTAGGTCCTGATAATATTCCTCCACTTGAAGCAATGCTACTGGGTTGTCCTGTAATTGTTTCAGATTTAAAAGGGCATATTGAACAGTTTGGCGATAATGTTGAATTTTTTGAATCAACAAATGAAAATGATTTAGCAGATAAAATACAAAATCTTAATAAAAATGATATTGAAGATAGATTAGAAAGAGCAAAGCAAGTTGCAAGGGATAGAAATTTTGATAATTATGTAAAATGTGCTTTTGAACAGGTAGATGAATTATCAAAATATTTTGAATGTTGGAAATAACAAAATATTAGTATTCCATATTTCTATCCCATACGATATCTTTTTTAACAACTTTAGCAGGACAGCCTGCTATTGCTGTGTATTCTTCATCGTATTTTCTTGTTACTACTGAACAAAAACCAACAATCGTGTTATTAGGTATAACAACATTTTTACCTATGCTTACATCGTGTCCTATCCATACATGGTTTCCTATTGTAACTGAACCTCCAGCATTAAGCAGTTCTCCTGTGTTTTTGTCAAAAATTTGATGAACATCTCCAGTATAAATATTTACATCGAATGACACCATGCAGTCCTCGCCAACAATAAGACTTGCATTACTTGGAAAACATTGAATGGTAGACCTTTCAAATGAGCAGTTCTTCTTTATATGAACAAGTCTGTTTGAAATTTCTCGTCTTACGTTTAAGTTAACAAAAAATTCTCTGTATTCATATTGAGTTGATTCGATAATAACTTTATTGTTATCACCCATTATGTATATTTTTGATTTGTCAAAATTGTATGGTTTTCCAATTATAACGGTATTGTTATTACCTACCATTTTTATTTTTAATCCCTTTATTTTTTTGCAGGGAATTAATTTACCGTTATCGTCGATGTAAATCTTATTATTTTTACCATTAGCGGTATGTTTTATTCTGATTCCAAAAATGTTATATATAACGGTTCTGTTTTCTTCATCATATTTTTTAGAAAAAATTGCCATAAAAACTTCTCCTTATTTAATCTCTTCTAACTTCACCAACTTTTACTGCGGGATTTCCGAATACAACTGTATATGGTTCAACATCTTCTCTTACGACTGATTTTGCTCCTACAATAGCACCTTCGCCTATTGTAACACCTCTAAGAATAGAAGCTCCGAAACCAATCCACGCTTTATCGCAAACCTTAATTTCGGATTTTTTTACTTTATCCCAATTCCTCTCAACGGTATGTTCTTTATGACAGAAATTTTCTGATGCGAATTTTATATCATTACAGCGTTCTTTCCAGTCAAAAGAATGGGCATTATGGTCATAGAATGTTACATCCCAGGCTATTGTTACATCATTACCTATATCAATGCTTTCAGCAGATATAATATTGGTATCTTTATTAATATAAGTTCTTTCACCTATTTTAACTTTTGCACTTGGAAGTTCACAAGTGATTTTCCCATATAAAAAACTATCTTTACCTATTGTAATAGTAGCGCCTTTGCAACCGCTTATTTTAAATGATGAGCCAAACAAAGCACTTTTATGATAATTAAAATTAAATTTTTTCTTATATTTTGAAAGTTTAATTTGCTTTAAAAAATCTTTTATAAATTTCATAATTGTTTTTTACCCTTATATTACCAGTAACATCCGTTTTCTATTTTTTTAAAGCCATCTGGTTTTTCAGTTTCAGATGGTCTTGTCCAGTGTTCATTTACTAAAGCTTTTATCATAGGGTGGTTATTTTCCCAGCGTGTGCCAAAAATGCCGAACAACAATTGTGTTGCGCCACCTATATGAACAGCCTTTTTGCCTATTTTTTTACAATGGTCTGCTAAAAAAATACCAAAAGGACCAGCACCGATTAGTGCAATATCGAAGTCATATGTTTCAATTTGTTTTTTTATAGCATCCAAAGCTTCAAACCATGATGAATATGGTTGAAGAGGTATGTTTTCTTTTGTTATATATGGTGGTTTTAGTGTCAGCAAATCAAATTCTGGCAATGTTTCCTGATTAGTGAATAATAATTCCCTTTTGGCATATTGTTTCTTGATAGTTTCGTCAAAAGGATGAATTACAAGAACTTTTTTACCCTTTAATACTGATGACCACGGATTAGAATGTATTATAGATGTTAAAGCATTGAAAATAATATATTCTGTATTTTGGGTGCAATATTTTTTACAATATTTCGCTTCTTCCGGATTTTCCCAACAAGCTAAAATATCAATGTTTGGTGTTAAATCAAGTAATCCCTGTGCATATTTGTCTAAACTTTCACGAGATACAGGATAAACAGAACACATCTTATCGTAAAGATTTTTATTATATTTTGAATGTTTAAATATATAAGAATATAACACTTTAAATTCAGTAAGACCAAATCTGCAAATCAGACATGGATCTTCCGAATTTAATTTATTTTTTATCAATTCCTGAGCATTTTCATCAGAAATAATTTTTTTATTACAATATATATCTGTATGAGGTTCATATTTTACAATGAATTTGTGCCGTTCATATTTATCCAATATAAAACAGCTTAATATTCTGACTAAAGCCTTATTCATTTCCGACCTCTTCTAATAATTTTTTAGATAAAATCTTTGGATTTTTTTCTCTTTGTTTAATATATTTTGTCGGAATACCTACATTAATACTCCACTCTTTTAAGGATGTATTTACAAATGAAAAGGCTCCGCAAACAGCACCTTCTTCAAAGGTAACATTTGGCATTACAACAGAATTAACACCAACTTGAGAAAAATCTTTTAATATGATTTTTCCTCCTGAAACATTAGTATATTTTTCCGGAACCATAGGAGAAATCATATAATTACCTAAAAAGTCATCTGTTCCGCTTAAAATTGTGCAGCGTGGCGATATACCGCAAAAATTGCCTATTTCTATACCAAATTTTCCATATAATCCTGAATATGCTGATATGTGAACATAATTTCCCAGTTTTATTGTTCCTGATAAAATGCAAAAATCATCAATTCTTACATTATTTCCAAGCTCAATATTTTCCAGGGAATAAATAGAACATTTTTTTGAAATTAAAACATTTTTACCGTACTGTTTAAGTCCTAATCCTTTTAATTCTTCTTCATTATAAAAACTGTTCATTACAATACCTGAATAACTCTTTCTAAATCATTTTCTGTAAGTGCGCCATAGTATGGCAGGCATAACATACGCACTTTTATATCATTTGTTACTCTAAATCTTCCAAGTTTTACATCAAGGTTGTTTTTGTAACAATCGTAATCCGTACATGCAGGATAAAAATATTTTCT
>Ga0256405_10004977_pt1 | contig 23820 bp, 34 predicted proteins | sample RumenRJG_02DNA_FD_189096 | JGI IMG/M metagenome (GOLD analysis project Ga0256405, IMG submission 189096) | Bovine rumen microbial communities from Lethbridge, Alberta, Canada - RJG_02 | ecosystem: Host-associated > Mammals > Digestive system > Stomach > Rumen | place: Canada: Alberta... | reverse complement strand
GAAAGCGGACGCATTTCGCTTTGGAATGATGTAATCACTCATCATAGACAATTAGAATCTATTCGTGCTATCGAAAATTTTGAAAGCAGCGATGTAACTGTTGAAGCTGGAGAAACTAAAAAATCTGTTGTAGTTTTTGACAAAATCACACCGACAAATTGCATGGCGCAACTTTATATGCAATGCGTCGTAGATTAAAGGAGGGAATTATAAATGGCTAATACAATGAATGCAAGAGACGCAATAAGCGGAGCTTTAGCTGAATGTTATGTAATAATTGAGGGCAACCGTTATAATTTCATGCAGATTCGCGAATTCGAAGCGAAAGTAGAAAATAATATTATCGATGTTGCTATTTTAGGCAGAACGTCTAAAGGGCATAAAGCAGCTGGAAGCAATGGCACTTGGAGCGGCACTGCTTATTTTAATCAATCGATTTTGCGCGAATTGCTTTATCGCTATCAAACAAATGGCGAAATGGTTTATTTTGATATTCAAGTAACAACTTCAGACCCAACGTCAAACGCAGGCCGACAGACTATTATTCTTAAAAATTGCTTAATGGATGGCGGTACATTAACAAAATTTAATGCTGATGAAGAGCTTTTGACTGAAGACATTTCTGGTACATTTGATTCTTGGGAAATGCCGGAAAGATTTAATACCCTAAACGGTATGCTTTAATCTTTATTAGGTTCAAAGCCCTAAATTTCTTTTAATGTTTAAGATAAAAAAGGAGCGTAAATATGGATTTAAATAGCTTTTTAAAACAAAATGTAATACAGGCTACCAATGTTAAATATGTAGCCTCTGAAAGATTTTTAGATGATAATAATAACCCTATAGAATGGGAAATTAGATCTATCAGCTCTAAAGAAGATGAAGATTTGCGTAAATCTTCAATGCACAAAGTTCCTATCCCCGGTAAACGCAATCAATTTACTCCAGAACTCGACTCTAACAAATACATGGGGCTTTTAGCTGCTGCATGTACTGTATGTCCAAATTTGAACGATGCAAATTTGCAGGATTCATATGGCGTAATGAGTAATGATGAATTGTTAAAAGCAATGCTTTTACCCGGTGAATACGCTAATTATCTTATTAAGGTTCAAGAAGTTTGTGGGTTTGATCAATCTAATCAAGATTTAGTCGAAGACGCAAAAAACTAATAAAAGAGGGTGACGTCGAAAGTAATTATGCTTACTATTGTTTGCATAAATTTAAGATGTTGCCCTCGCAGTTTATTCAATTAGATCGATACGAAAAAGCATTTATCATTGCTTGTATCGATATTAAAATTGAAAACGATAAAAAAGAAATGCAGAAAATGAAAACAAATCGTAGGAGGTGACCTCGTGGCTACGATTGAAACAAGTATAAAAATGACTGACAAAGCCAGTCCAACTATTAATAAAATTAGTACAGCGCTAAATAAAGCCAACCAGCACTGCGAAAAATTAAACCAATCAAGTAAAAAAGTATTTGATACAGGTGCTATTGAAAAAACAAATTCAAAATTAAATCAGACAGCTAATCAGTACAACCAAATCAATAAAAATATAAAAACAGCCGCTGCATCGCAGAAAAAATTTGCTTCTAGCATAAATTCAACAAACCAATTAGCTTCTACATTAAGTAAGTCGATAAAAGCATTTGTATTGGCATTTGGTGGAATCACTCTTATCAAAAAAAGTATTGATTTCATGAAAAAAACTATTGAAGATGCCCAAATACAAGCCAACGCAGAATTACAATTGAAAGTTGTATTAGCCAACGTTGGTGCAAGTCCGCGCGCATTTGATGAAATAGCAAAAAAGGCTTCAGAAATTCAAAAAAGAGGTATTTTTGGTGATGAAGCTATGTTAGCCGGCGCTGCTGAATTTGCCACCTACATGAGTGATAAAGATGCAATTAAAACCATGATGGATACCTTGGCAGATTATGCAATCGGTATGTCAGGTGGCAAAGCAGTTGACACACAAGGCATGGTTGATTACGCAACTGGGCTTGGAAAAGTTTTAAATGGTTCATATGAGGCAATGACTAAAAAAGGATTTAAATTTTCTGAGGCGCAAAAAGCAATTATTGATGGTACCGCAACACATGCGCAATATGTTGAGGTATTGGGTGAAAATTATAACCAAATGACAGATGATATGAAAAAGGCGCTTACTGTTAATTCAGTCATTGAAGAATCATGGGGTAATTTATATGACTCAATGAGTAATACTCCAGTGGGTAGAATGACGCAATTTAAAAATGCTTTAGGGGATATTTACGAAAAAGCAGGGCAAATTTTGGGACCTCATGTTACAAATTTCTTTAATACCTTGATAAAATATTTGCCTCAAATTGAAGCAGTCATTACTGGTATATCTAAAGCTTTAGCTGTTGTAGTTGATATTGTTAATAGCTTAGTAGATATATCTGGGCAAGCTATAGCATATTTGCAAGATCATTGGAGTGAAATTAATGTTGTGGTTTATGGCTTAGCCGCTGCATTTGGTGTATTAATTTTGGCCTTAAATCCTATTTTGTTTTTGGTAATAGCTATAATTGCAGTTTTAGCCCAAACAGTAAAAATCATAAACAAAGTAACCGGTCAAAGTATAAGCACCATCGGAATTATTGCGGGCGCTGTCGCATGGTTTGGTAGCCTTATTTGGAATACTATTGCTGTTGTGTGGAATTTTATTGCTATTTTTGTTGAATGGATCGTTAATATCATAAAGCATCCTTTAATTGCAGCCAAAGTTGCATTAAATAATCTCACTGCATATATATTGGATTTTGCTGCTAATACTACAAGCATATTTGATGGTATCGCAACAAACATCGCAAATGCGATGATTAGCGCTATAAATTTAATAATTAAAGCTTGGAATACTCTTATTGATATTTTTGGACCGGGAGAATTTTTGGGCATTAAATTTAATAAGGGCAAAGAGATTTCACAAATTGGCTCTATAACGGCTGTTTTTAGGTCAGCCGCTGCAAGTTATAGACAAGAAGCAGAAAATATAAAACCTGATGATTATTGGACAGCTCCAAGAATGGGCTTTATAAATACTAATAATGCATATAGCAGTGGTTATAATTGGGGCGCTTCATTGGGCAAATCAGTTGGCAATACACTTAATAATCTCTTCTCAAATGGTAATAGTTCTTCTAGCATTTTAGATGATATTGCAAATAACACAGGCAATACTGCAGCTAACACCGGTGCATTGAACAATGCTTTGTCTGCAACCGATGAAGACTTGAAATATTTACGCTCACTTGCTGAGCGTGACGCGATAAATAAATTTACTACTGCGCAAATTAAAGTTGAGATGACAAACAATAATTCGATTGCCTCGGATATGGACATCGACGGCGTTGTAAATGTCTTAACTCAAAAACTCAATGAACAGTTAGCTAGCCAAGTAATGGGGGTTTATGCTTAATGTATTCTTTTTATTTAGACAATGTTTTGTTACCGATTACACCAAAACAATTACAAATCAAAATAAAAAACCAAAATAAAACGATTGAGTTAATAAATTTTGGACAAGTCAACATTTTAAAAACGCCGGGTCTGTCTGAAATCAATTTTGATTTTTCAGTCCCTATCGTGGGCAAATATCCCTTTGCACGTGAATTGCAAAGCCCTGAATATTATTTTTCATTGCTTGAAAAGCTTAAAACGCAATTAAAACCTTTCAAGTTTACAGTGTTAAGGCAAATAAGAGCCGATAGAAGTGAGTTTGCAACAAATATGAATGTTACGCTTGAAGATTATGAAATAGTCGAAGATGCCGATAATGGCTTGGATGTTACTTTCAAAATAAGTCTAAAACAATATCGAGAGTATGCAACCCAAAATCTCGAAATCAAGCAAAATTCAGATGGTAAGCTCACAGCTACAAAACAAACCACACGTCAAACCACTAAAGAACCAGCCAAAACTTATACTGTTAAAGCCGGCGATACTTTGTGGAATATCGCGAAAAAGCAACTTGGTGATGGCTCTAAATATAAAGATTTGACGGCTTTGAACAACATTTCAAACCCAAATTTTTTATCGGTTGGGCAGGTTTTAAAACTTTCTTGAATGGGTATACTTGACTTTGGGCTAATCTTGAGTTTATAATGAGGTTAGTAAGAAAAATGTTGAAAGTTCAAGTGATACACAAAAAACCTGCAGCCGCTAACTGCAGGTTTTCTATTGTGCTTGTTGTCACTAATTATCTATCAAGCCACTTGCAAATGTAGTAAGAAAGCACATTTGCTGCGATAGACAATAAAAATGTTGAGAGTTCCTTCAAAGCGATACACCTCCTCTCTGTTGTCCAGAGTATGGAGTGTGACAACCCAACCATTTTAACACAAAATCGCTTATAAACCAACAAAAAAGGCGGTGCGAACGATGGAAAACAAAATTGAATTATATATTTACAACAATGTCAACAAAAAGACATACGCGCCAATAATAAAAGATGAAATTGTATGGCAAACAGAAAGAAAAGGCGTTGCTGGGAAATTGACTTTTACAATCGTTAAAGATTCTCTAATAGACTTTAACGAAGGTAGCAGCGTTATTTTTAAATACAATAACCAAAATGTTTTCTTTGGCTATGTGTTTTCAAAATCACGAGATAAAGAACATCACATACAAGTTACTGCGTATGACCAGTTACGATATCTCAAAAACAAACACACTTACACATATGAAAATAAAACAGCAAATGAAGTCGTTGGCATGATTGCCAGCGATTTTTTATTGAAAACGGGGCAACTGCAAAATACAAGTTATAAAATACCCGCTAAAATCGAAGACAACTCAACACTCTTTGACATAATCCAAAACGCGCTTAACGACACACTTTTAAACACAAATAAGCTTTATGTTTTGTATGATGACTTTGGTTCTTTAACGTTAAAAAACATTAACGAAATGTTAATCGACAAAAGCTTTATGATAAGCGATATCTCAGCCCAAAATTTTGATTACAAAACATCAATCGACGACAAAACTTATAACAGAATCCAACTTTATATCGATGACAAAGACACAAACAAGCGCCAATTCACTATTGAACAAGATGTTAGTGCAATTAGCAAATGGGGGATTTTGCAGCTTACAGAAAAGCTAAATACAAACGAAAACGCCAAAGCTAAAGCTCAAGCAATGCTTTCTCTATATAATCAGCCAACGCGTACTTTATCCGTCAAAGATATTTTTGGTGATATACGCGCACGCGCGGGCAGCTCAATTTATACTCAATTAAATTTGGGCGACATTATTTTAAATGGTTACATGCTAATTGAAAAAGCTAAGCACGAATTTAGTAATAACGAATACACAATGACGCTTGATTTATACCGCTCTGATTTCGGCGCGACAAATTAAGGAGGCAAACATGAATTTACTTGAATCAATTAAGATTGCTTCTATTGACGCCATAAATGCATCTAAACCAGTTGAAATAGTTTATGGCATAGTTTTATCTATCGAGCCTCTGAAAATTGATTTAGAGCAAAAATTGACGCTCTCTGAATCATTTTTGATTGTGCCTGAAGAATTTACCGACAGAAAAATTAATATCGTGATTGATGATGAGGAAAAGGAAATTGAAATCAAAAGCGCGCTTAAAGTTGATGACAAACTAATACTTGCTAGAGTGCAAGGTGGGCAAAAATATTTAGTTTTATCGAGATTGGCGGAGGTGGATGAATAATGTTGCCACAAACAAATTTTGAGTTAACTTCTGACTTTCAAATACAAAATCAGCCGAGCTACACATTTAAATTAAATAGCGATGATGAAAATATAAAAGGCTTTGTTGATGATTTACAAGCCGTAAAACAAGCCATATATTTGATTTTAAACACGCAAAGATATCAATACCTCATTTATGACTGGAATTACGGTGTTGAGTTTGATGATTTAATTGGCAGCGAAAAAAATTATGCGATGGTGCAAATCCAAAGCAGAATAACAGACGCATTATTGCAAGATGACAGAATCGAAGCTGTAGTAGATTTTGAGTTCGAGTCAAACAAAAAATCTATTACGGCTTATTTTGTAGTTAAAACAATCTTTGGTGACATCAAAACACAAAAGGCGGTGAATATTTGATGTTTGAAAATTATACGTATGAAAAAATTTTAAATGATATGCTTGACCGTGTACCAGATAGCATGGACAAACGCCAAGGCTCGATAATTTACAACGCGCTTGCACCGGCGGCGGTCGAACTTCAAAACATGTATATAAATTTAGATGTGATTATGAATGAAACTTTCGCAGACACAGCAAGCCGCGAAAATTTAATAAAAAGAGCTTCAGAGCGTGGGTTAAGTCCTTATCCAGCAACTAAAGCAATTGTAAAAGGCGTTTTCACACCATCAAGCTTAGAAATTAGCATTGGTGAGCGTTTTTCATTAGGTGATTTGAATTATATTGTTACTGAAAAAATTACAAACGGACAGTATAAATTGCAATGCGAAGAGGCGGGAAGTGATGCAAATTACAATCTTGGGCAGCTTATCCCTATAAATTACATCGAAGGGCTGCAATACGCAGAAATTACCGATATTTTGATACCGGGGGAAGATGAGGAAAGCACCGAAGATTTTAGAAATAGGTATTTTGCCAGCCTTGACAATCAAGCTTTTGGTGGAAATATTACGGATTACAAAGTAAAAACAAACGCATTGCCCGGGGTTGGCGGCGTCAAAGTCTATCCAACGTGGAATGGAGGCGGTACTGTCAAACTCGTTATTATTGACTCTGAATTTAGCACCCCCTCAAGCGCTTTGATTTCCACTGTTCAAACGGCTATTGACCCAACTCAAAATCAAGGCGAAGGGATAGGAATTGCGCCCATTGGACACGTCGTAACCGTTGCCGGCGTAACAGCTACCACATTGGATATTGCCTCGGAATTTACGCTTCAAGACGGTTATACGTGGCTTGATGTAAAACCTAATGTTGAAACGGCTATTGAAAATTATTTTGATGCCTTGAATAAAACTTGGGCGGATAATGATAACTTAATCGTTCGAATTTCACAGATTGAAACGCGCCTATTAAATGTTGAAGGCATTATCGATATTGCTAACACAACGATTGAAGAGGTGGCTCAAAATTATACTTTGGGCGCAAACGCTATTGCAAATTTAGGGGAGGTAACAAACAGTGCAACGTGAAGTTAATCTTTTGGATTATTTATTGCCGTTAATTGCGCAAACTGATGAATTTGCAGCAATTGGCGCGGCTGAAAATGAACAAATAAATGATTTATGGACAGCACATAAAAATGTCTATAACAATCAATTCATAGCTACGCTCGATGAAACTGGATGCCAGCGTTGGGAAAAAATTTTAGAGATAACACCAATGGGAACTGATACTATCGAAGACCGTCGCTTTAGAATCGCTGCAAGAATAAATGCAGATATCCCTTACACATACAAGCAACTTCAAAATATGCTTGCTAGTTTATGTGATGATGATTACACGATGGAATTGCAAAACGAAGATTATAAATTAATCGTGCGTGTTGCTTTGAGCGCTCAAAGGCAATATTCAGAGGTTGAAAAACTTTTGAAACGTGTTTTACCTGCAAATTTAGTGCTTGATTTAAGTTTGCTTTATAACCAATATCAAGCGCTAACATCAAAAACACATGCACAACTGAATGCATATACACATGAACAATTAAGAAGTGAGGTGATTTCAAATGGCTGATTATACAACCAATTACAACTTAAAAAAACCGGCTAGCACCGATTTTTACAATGTTGCAGATTTTAACGGTAATGCCGATATTATTGACACGGCTTTGAATTCAAAGCTGGAAAAAGATTTGAGTAATATCTCCGGCGGCGCTGTTCCTGTTGCCAACGGTGGAACTGGGGCTACAACTGCTGAAAACGCAAGAGCAAATTTAGGGTTAGGTGTAACTGATAAACTCACAATCAAAGCTGTTGAAATTACTGATGCAACACCATATGTTGATTTTCACTATAACAATACAAGCGATGATTACAATGTGAGAATAATTAATAATACTACTAACGCCTTAGATGTCCAAGGGTACAATACTAGTGCAGAATTAAAAGTAAATGGCAACTCTGTTATTACAACTGCATCAACCAATTATAACTTGGAGTATATAGACTTAAATGGCGTTAACATCGATACAGTTTACGAAAAAAACTATATAACTGGATTATCAGAAGATGGACATGGGACAAGACCTAGCAGCAGTTGGATTAATGTCATTAATCTTCGCGGTGGGCATTTTATGGCGCAAATTGCAATTGAAAACAACAACTCGGCTGGGTCATCCGATATAAATATGTTTTTTCGCAGCAAATATTTAACAACTGGTTGGACAAACTGGGTTTGCGTCTCAAAAGTTTTTGTCCAAAGTTCGCAGCCGTCAAACGCTGCAAACGGGTCATTATGGGCATGGTGATTGTATGTTAAAGAAAAAAGTTAATGGGGCATGGAATTATTTATCTTTTGTCAAGAAAAAAGTTAGTGGTAGTTGGGCAGATTGCGATACTTTAAAAAAATATTTTAATGGGGCTTGGTCTACCATATGGCAGCGTTGGCCTGCGGGATTTAGCGCATATCCAGGAAGACCATCATCCGTAAGTTACAGTTATTTAGCTACAACGACAGCCGGCGGTAATATGCTTATGAAACTTTACAATCGACAAAGCAATGATGGTGAAGAGCTCAAAGTTACAACTTACAATGGTACATCTCGAGCTTTTTATATTAATGCAGGCGAAACTATTTTTGTTGATTATATTTATACACAATCTGGTAATTGTTATGAATCATATATAATGATTACGGACTTTCAAGGACGTATATACGAATATCTATTAAGCCCTACAACGTCAAATTCGAGTGGCACAGTAAGTTATACACCTACATCTGGTTTTAGTGGCTATCTAATCTTTAAGGTTCACAATTCAGATGTATATACATCCAGCACTAATTACGGTCAACTCGAAGTCTCTAAAATTTATACTGACTCCAAAATTTTTTATTGGGGAACTGAAACATTAATTAATCAATAGGAGGTTTTAAAAATGAGTAATATAAAATTTAAAAATGACGCGGTCTTAGAGGCTGTATTAATTAACAAAATAAATATCTTTAGCAAGGGGCAAAATAGAGAGGCTCTAGAAGCTCATCTAAGCAATGAAAATAATAGCTTTGATGATTTATATCAACTCGCTTCAAATCCTTCAAATTTGGGCGATATTTTCGTTCTGGACGGGGATAACGAATATGCGTATCCAAACTATGAAATTTTTCATTCTATCAAGTATGAAAATGATGAGTTTGTATTGACTATCGCTCAACTAACTGAACAAGAAATTAAATATAACGAGCTGTTAAAAAGGATTGAAAAATTGGAGGCGTGATGTCATGGATATTAACTGGCAAGTTAGAATCAACAATCCCATTTGGTGGGCGCAAGTATTCCTTGCAATAGCAAGCCCGATTTTGGCTTACTATGGCATGAATTTTAAAGATTTTACTACGTGGGATTCAGTTTTTAGTTTAATAGGTAGTGCGCTAAAAAATCCTTATGTTTTAGGGCTAATAGTTGTAAATGTAATTAATACAATCAATGACCCAACAACAAAAGGCGTATCAGACAGCCGACGCGCTCTTGAATATGTAGTTCCTAATTAATTTTTGTGCTATAATCTTTTCGGGGTAGAGAAAATTCTCAAACCCTTGTGGCAGGTATCGACATTTAATAAATGGTTAGGCGGTTGCACTCTCTGTGAAAGAGGGTGATGCTATGGATAAAGATTTCATCATTAGTTTATTAATACTAATTTTGTTCATTGTCGTAAGCATAAAAAAATAACCGCCCCTACGCCAAAGGTTTGCGGTTATTAACTTTTTAAACTAAAAATTTTTGGCAACCGTCTATTAACGATACCTGTCATATATTTATATGCTAGCACATAAAAAAAAATACGTCAAGGGGAAAAATTTAGATAAGTATTCTTAAATTAACCATTTGACGAATAGATTATTATCCCATTTTTTACTCATGAAACCCTATTTTATCGCGGGTTTGATGAGTATTTTTTTTAATATTGTCTAAACATCGTGTCAAGATTCTTTGACATTTCGTGTTTTTTGTCAGGTTTTTTTGACATTTTAGGAGGTGATTATATGTTAATTGTTAACGATAAAAATATTAAATTAAGTCGCGGAGATTATGCCGAAATCTGCTTTAATCTTAAAAATCCAGATAACACGCCCTATATTTTATCAGAAGGTGAAAAAGTTCAATTTGCCGTCAAAATAAATCCTAATAATACGAACAAATTAATATCAAAGGTTTTAACTAATGACGGCGAAAGTTATGTAACTGTTGTATTAGAAAAATCTGATACGCAAGATTTAACTTTTGGCTCCTATTTTTATGACATCCGTGTCATTGATTCAGATGGCAAAATTAACACGCCAATGCTAAAAGCTAATTTTGAAATTTTGGAGGTGATTGGTGATGGAAATACAACCGTTGACGGCGCAAATTAATGTCGTGATTGATAAGCAAACGCTAATTAATAAAATAAACCAGTTGCAGCAAGCCATAGAAACACTTACTCAAGAAAAAGCACAGCTTGAACAAGATTTGGCAAGTGCTAATGCGCAAATTGAATCATTAAATACTCAAATTCAAAGTTTAACCGCGCAAATATCCGATTTACAAAACCAAGTCAATAATCTACAAAGCAATTTGGACTTAATCAACGGTGAAATCGTTGAAAATAAAACAGAATACCTTTTAGAAACAAAAAATCAGATTAAAAATGCAATAATCAACAAAGGCGTTTCAGTCGCTTCATCGGATACTTTTAGAAGCTATGCAACTAAAATTAATCAAATACCTCAAACCAGAAATATCACCGACAAAAATACTTTGCTTTTATGTCCTTTTGATGAAAGCCCTACTAAAGATATTGGCCCTTTTGAATACGTTTTACAGACAGTCGGTAATCCTGTTATATCATCTAATCAAATGCTATTTAATAAACCTACTTTATATCTGGATGGCTCAAGCGCTTTTATTTTAAACGATAGCAATTTCCAAATATTCATGGGCAATTTTACTTTAGAATTTTGGTGGTTTCCAACAGATTATAGCAGGACTCAAACGTATAGCTTTTTAGGTCAAGATGCTAAAAGTCAATATTCATCTGCAAGCAATTACAAAGAATATTGGCAACATTATTGTATTCGCAATGATAGAGCAGAGATTAGTTTTTGCAGCGATAACATTGGAAACACTGCAAATACATCGATATTTCAAGGACACAGGTGGTGTTTAAAACCAAACCAATGGAATCATCTCGCTTTTGTCAAAAACGCTGAGTTCGGTTTAAAATGGGACGTTTTTAGAGTTTATTCGAATGGAATTAAAATGAATTGGAATATTAATCCATATATTAGCGATTATTATCATCAACTTGACAACCCACAAACAGTTTTATCACCTTTAACCATTTTCTTTTTTCAATGGGTAAACGGTAATCGTGGGCAATATATAAAAGGCTATGTTAGTAATTTACGGCTTTCAAATTGTGCTCGTTATACTACAGACTCATTCACTCCACCAACCGAGCCATTTAGCATTTAAAATTTTAAATTTGAAAGGATGAAAAATTATGTTTGGCAAAATTGAAGATGCAATAAAAGCAATGGCAAATGGTGAAATGATTTGCCTTGCTGATAATGAAAACGAAGAAAACGAAATTGATTTTTGCGCCGCCGCGCAATTTATTACGCCTAAAAAGATTTACGACATGGCTCGTTTAGGTTCTGGATTGATATGCACGCCAATGTCCAGCGAATACGCGCAAAAATTAAATTTGGGTTATATGGTTGAACATAACGAAGACAAGCGCTTAACAAATTTTACTGTTAGTTTTGATGGCAAATGGTGCAATACTGGTATCTCTGCAAAAGAGCGATGCGAAACAATTTTAAAAGTTTGCGATGAAAATGCTTTGGCAACAGATTTTACACGCCCGGGACATTGTTTTGGCTTAATTGCTAAAGATGGTGGATTGCTAGAAAGATATGGACACACTGAAGCAAGCATTGAACTTTGCCGCCTTGCTAATCTAAAAAAAGTGTCCGTTATATGCGAGATTTTACTTGATGAAAATAAAATGCTTACCGTTAAAGAATGGCAAGCATGGAATAAAGACAAAAACTATAAGCTGTTTAGCATCGATGAGCTTAAAAAATATATTATCGATGATGAGGCTATTCCGTTTTAATTGGCGAAAATAATTGTATACCTTACACGTTAAAATTGTATACCTCTAACAAACAAAAATGGTATAATATACGTTAAGGGTATTGCGATAAATGGTAGGCGGCTGTGAAACCTCCTGTAAGTTAGGAGGTGCGGCGTATGAATGAAAATTTTATCATATGTTATTTGGTATTAATTTTGTTCATTGCTTTGACAATAAAAAAATAGCCGCCCGCGCTTGGGAAGTTCGGTGGCTAATTTTTTTAGATTAGTTTAAAAATTTTCAGGTGCAGCCGTCTATTAGCAATACCCGGTTTATATTTATATGTTACCACGAAAAAAAATATACGTCAAGTGTAACACAAATGAAAATAGCTACCAAGACAAAACTTGGTGGCTATTTTTGTATTTACAAATAAAGAGGATCGCTACTAAATGTTAGTTTAACATACCAAGCAAAACAAATCAAGAAAAATGGAGATGGTTATATGCCAAAAATATTTATAGACGCTGGGCATGGTGGCAAAGATCCCGGCGCCGTCAATGGGGACATATACGAGAAAGATATTGCGTTGCAAATAGCTCTAAAACTAAACACTGCACTTAAAAACAATGGTTTTGAAACTGCAATGTCGAGGGCAACAGATGTATTCATTCCGCTGACAGAGAGAGCCAAAAAAGCCAATAATTTTAATGCAGATATTTTTATATCTTTGCATCTTAATTCATCGACAAATTCTAATGCAGAGGGTATTGAATTTCTAGTTTATGAAAATAAAGGTGTAAATAATAAATTAGCATCTAACATCCAAAACGAGCTAATAAAAATTAAAGGTATTGTAAATCGAGGGATTAAAGAAAGAAAAGATTTAGCCGTGTTAAATTCAACACGTATGCCTGCGATTTTAATTGAAGTTGGCTTTATCAGCAATAATCGTGAATTGACTTTATTAAGAAATGATATTTATCAAAATCAAATTGTTCAAGCCATAAACAATGGTATTTGCAATTTTTTTGGTGCGGGGGTGAAAAGTATGGATAAGGTTCAAAACGTGCAAGAGGCTATTAAAAAATTGCAAGACAAAGGAATTATAAGTTCACCAGATTACTGGATTAACGCCGTTAATGTTGTTAAATATTTGGACACGCTTATTATAAATATGGCTAATAAACTCGATTAATCTTCCATGGCTAATCGTTCGATTTCTTCAAAGTCATATTTCCTAGGCTCAAAATTTTGGAACTTGTTAATTGATTTTTTAGGTTGAGCTTGTCCATACACTGCCACTGGTTCATTAAGATATTCATCAAAATTTTTTTCGTTAAAGAGTATTCTTGGCTTTAGATTTGGGGCAAATTGCGTGTTTTTCCATGCATCGCATTTTTTATTTATCACTGTTATAAAATCGTCATAAGAATAATTTTCTTTTAGCCTTGCATTTATTAATTTGAGTGTGTTAGAATTAAGTCTGTAATTGGTACCCAACTTTTGGTTTAGGTAACCAATTATACTTATGCATTGTGCGAAATTTTGTGAACCTTCATCGTTGGGTTCACTTTTTTTTACTCTTTTTGTCTGTGTTTTAGGTGCAAAGCTTGCGAGTTGGTTTGTGAGATTTTTTATTGCGTCAATCAACTCGTTGTAATTTGGGCATGGTGATTGAGCGAACATTTTTTGTTCGCTTTCTCTTTTAGTAAAAGATATATCTGTAGTAATCTCTGGTATTGCTCCAAAATTTTTTTGGCTTAAACCAAAATTTTTTTGCTTGGATTCAAAAAAATTTTTTCCATCGAACCTAAATTTTTTAAAATGGAATTTTAAGCCGTTTGTTGACTCTTCTTTGTTTTCTTCCTTTGTTTCTTTCTTAGAATTAACGCCAAAATTTTTGTAGCCCTCTAAGTGATAGCCGTTTTCTATCAAGTCGCTATTAATTTTATTTAGATTAATGCGATATTGAGTGGTTCGGTCATATTTGAATTTTGGGTTGCGTCGTTCTGCTAAATAGCCTTTTAGAATTAATAATTTAATATGCTTTCTTATCGTTGGTGCGCTTAAATTTAACATTGTCTCTTCTGATAATTCATCGGCTGTTTTGTATATCCAACCTCTAGTAAATGAATCTGTTTCTGGGTAACCATGATTTGCAAGACGTTTATTTTCTTGCTCGAGATATTTATCAATGTCTTTCATGCGGTCGGTCCAATATAAAAACTGTTGCAGTATAACCGCCTTTATAAAATCACCTGTAATTGCAACTAATTCTTCTTTGATTATTATTCTCTTTAGTGTTTCCATTATGAAATCCCCCTAGATATAAAAAAAGCATCTCGTTTAATTGTGGGACTGGCACAATTAAACTTGATGCTGATTTTTAGCTGTTGAGTTTTCATGGATACCGTTCTCAGTATCCAGTCCATACCTCAAACAGCATTTATGATTTTAGTCTAGCACGTTTTTATAACTTTGTCAAGCTTTTTTTTCTAAAAGGCAAAATTATTTTTGTGCAAAGATAAAATGTAAATTAACATTGACACTAAAAACAGTTTATTTTGCGCGATTTGCTGGGCATAGCTAATATTTCTTTTAACATGTTTTTGATAACGTTTGATGTTGATTTATATGCTTTTAATGTTGAACTATGTTAAATGCGTTAACGCTTATTTTATTTGCTTTTGCGCTTAAATAAAAAACTAAAGAAGTTATGTTTTTGCGTTGAAGTGTCTGTTTCGTTTGATGGAGTTAAATTTGGCATCAAAATATTACTTGCGTGTAATTTTTGTGCGTTACTTGCTAATTCTGCGAGCTTATCTGCCATTTCACATAAATATTTTCTTTGAGAGTTTAATTCGTCTCTTAATTCTTTATTTGCCTGACTTAATTCGGTTATTTGTTGATGTAAAATATCAATTATCTGTTGATTGATGTTAACATTTGCTTCTGTGTTTTCTTTAACGTTTTCCGTTGATAAATCTTTTGACGTTTCTTGTTTGTCATTTGCATTTTTTTGATTGTTTTTTCGCTCTATCATCAATAGTTCAAAGGCTTCTTTTATTATTTGTTCGCCTGTTGAATCTATGTAAATTGTATTGCCAATTGTTTTTGTGCGACCTTTTAATTGCGATGAAAATTTTTTGTTTCTTATTTTGTGCCATACTGCTTGCCTTGTAACACCAATTTCTTTTGCTATTTGCGATATTGTTTTACTCATATTTTCGCCTCCTTATTGAACAAAAAATTTTTTAGCATAAAATAACCCCACCTTAATTTTTTTAGACAGTGGGGATATCGATTTATCGCATTAATTTAATTTACATTACAGTTTGTTAATGAATCTTTCGGCAGATTTAATTATTTCGTTTTTGTATTTATATATATCATCCAGAGATTCGATATAACATTTAGGTAATATATCAGGGATATCGGGGAAAACAATAGATTTTTTTATATCACCAAGTTTCATTCTACATATCCATTTTGTAACTTTGTTATCAAATAATATTCCAAAATAATTTTCAGTGTCTTTATACGTAATTTTATCTAACGGTATTATTCCAGTTAAGATGCTTTTTACTATATAAAAAGATTGAAGCTCGTCTTCCGTTGTTATTATTTTTGATGTTGTATTTTCCTGCAAATTTTCATTTTCAGAAGCGTTTTTTTCTATTATAGGTTCAGGCTGCAAAATGTTTTCTATTCGCTTATTTACAAAACTGTTCACAAACAAATTAAATGATTTTTTTACTATAGGTTTGAATTTATCAATTACGTTTTGTGTTTTTAACCCATCATAAATGTTTGCTAAAACTAGTTTGACAAATTCATCAGATGGGTTATCAAATTGTTTAGCTATGAAATCAAAAACGCTATTTGTGTTTTTTAGTTCTTCAGCTGTGTTCATTATTTTATTTACGCTAAACTCTTCTTTCTTAAATTTTTTTAATTCGGTTATCACACTATCCTTTAAATCTGTAATTTTGAAACTTAAGAAAGGGATTTTGTCCATTTTGTTTAATTCATCCAAATCAGTATAAAATCTATACTCAATTCCATTTGTTAATATGCCAAATTTTGCACTGGTCGACATGAAATATTTGTTTAGTTGACCAATATGATTATCTAAATTTTCTTCCCAGTGTTTAGCTTCTATTAAAATAACAGGCTGGTTATCTAATAATATTGCATAATCGACTTTGTCACCGTTTTTAAGTTGTATATCTGCCGTATATTCTGGCACAAATTCAAATGGATTAAATACGTTATAACCTAAAGCTTGGAAAAATGGCACGATAAAAAACATTTTAGTAGCTTCTTCTGTTTTTACAGTTTCTTTTTGCTCAGGAATTCTCATAGATAATGCTTTTAGTTCATTAGAAAAGTTATTTTCCATTTTGATAACCTCCTTATTTATCATGTGTGGCTTCATTAACGCGCAAAAACTGAATAATCTAATACTTTTTGTTTATTATGGCTGTTTAATTCATCGTTTGCATCCATAATAATCACCCCCACAAAGCTAAAACCTATTTATTCTCGTTATTAAGTTCTTTTAACCGTAAAAATTGAATATATTCAATAACCTTTTTTCGGTTTTCGCGGTTTAATTTATCAAAATCAGGTACATTTTTATCGTGGGATTTATTGAATTGTTCAATGGTATTATCGGGGTCACATAGAAACAGACTCACATCAACTTCAAAAAATTCAGCTAATTTGTCTAATGCACTCGCGCGGGGGTATGTTTTCCCTTTATACCATCCTTCTACTGTGCTATATGGAATTTTTAAAGCAAGGCTTAAATCTTTACGTGTCAATTCGTTTCTAGCTAATAAGATTTTAAGATTTCTAGTAAATATTTGTTGTGTACCTTTCATGTTCCCCCACCCCCTTTTTTATTCAATTCAAAACGAAAATTATATTTCAATTATAACGCCTAAAATGTCATTATGTCAATAAAAAGTGTCAGAAGCGGAAAATTTTACTTGACATTGTTTTTTAAACGTGATAATATTTTTTTAACAACAAATAGGAGGTGGTGACAAAATGTTAATGTCTTTAAAGGCTATTAGGATAAATAAGGGATTGACACAAAAAGAAGCAGCTAAATTATTAGAAATTAGTCCTACCAAATTACATAGATGGGAGCATGCCATTACATTACCGAGGGTTGAAGAAATAAAGCGCATAGAGGCGGTATACGATGTCAATTATAATGATATTTCTTTTGGTGTCTAAAAACATTAAAAAAGAAATAATTTTGTTTAAACCAAATGGGCCATGTATAAAAAAGAACGACTCTAAAGCCGCTCTTATGTGTAAATAGCCTGCGCCAACAGGTTATTTTTTGAAAACCATTTCTTAAATTTTATCGCACTATTAGTTTCAAGTCAATATATTGTGTAAAAAAATGTCGAATAGGAGGTGTTTTATATGCAGCAAAAAGAAAGATTTCAAACGATATGCAAACTGTTTAACAGTGGCATATTAACTTTAAAAGATGCCGTTAAATTTGGCTTAAATAATTACGTTTTAACGTGCCAATCTGGAAAAGTAATAAGCATGTCCAAAGAGGTTGAAAAGTAATGAAAACACTGTTTTACGCGCTTTTAGTTGATTTGTTATTGGTTATTATTTTTAGCCCAAGAGTTTATTAGGGGGGATGTGGGACTTTTCGGATTTGAAATCCGGGCTTTTGCAAGAGATAAATTTTCAGTGTTCCGCAAAATGCAGAACATTGATGTCTGAAATTTTACTTGTATCCAAAACGGATACGGCGGATGGTAGAGAATGTAAAACATTTTTTTATTTATCAAGAGGAGGCTTCAGATGAACGAGTTAAAAATTTTTGAAAGCAGTGATTTTGGAAAAGTGAGAACGGTATTGAAAGATGAGCAGATTTGGTTTTGTTTGTCTGACGTATGTAGGATTTTGGAAATAGGAAATGTAGTGAGTGTCCGCAAACGCTTATCTGAGGCCGGTGTTAATAAAATTAACATAGGGGTTCAGGCAGCTTTGAAAAAGGATGGAACGCCAGTAATACAACAAATGGGATTAATTTTTTTGAAGAAAGTAATTTTAGCAATCGTGATTTTTTATGCGCTGGCAATCATTTTTGCGCCTGTTGTTTATGCTTAAAAAACAAAAATTTAAATGTGAAAGGATAAAAGAAATGGAAAATGAAATTAAGTTATTTGAAAATGTTGAGTTTGGTTCAGTGAGAACGATTATTGAAGATGGAGAGGTGTGGTTTGTAGGGAAAGATGTATGTGAAATTTTTGGTGATACAAATTACAGACGTAGCATTTCAAGAATTGATGAAGACGAAAAAAAAATAAGTAACGTTAATACAAATGGTGGAAACCAAAACATGACTTTATTAAACGAAAGCGGCTTGTATTCTTTGCTGTTTTTAATGCAACCACAAAAAGCAAAGGGTGTGTCACAAAATGAAAGTGCGATAAACGAGAGAATAGAAAGATTGCGGAAATTCAAACGCTGGGTGACACACGAAGTCTTACCCACAATCCGCAAAACAGGAAGTTACAGCATAACAAAAAACATTCCACAGAGTTTTCCGGAAGCCTTAAGAGCATATGCCAACGAAGTTGAACAAAGAGAGTTAGCCGAAAAACAGCGCGATGAAGCAATCAGGACAAAAGCATGGATAGGTTCAAAGCGTGAAGCAACAGCTATGCAAACAGCTGCAGCAAAAACAAGGGAATGTAACAAGCTCAAGATTGAGTTGGACAAATCAAAAGAATATGCAAGCATCAGAGCGGTTGAGAAGATGACTAAATTGCGCTTTGCATGGAGAAAGTTAAGGAATTATTGCACAGCAAAAGAATTAGACATGAAAAAAGTTTCAGACCCGCTTTACGGAAAAATTAATACATATCCGAATGAAGCATGGAAAAAAGTTTATGGCATTAATCTGGAATATTTGTTTTAAGGAGGCATTTTAGATGAATCTTTATAGAGCAACAATGGTAAATGGTCAAGTTTGGTTTTGCTTGGCGGACGTGTGCAGAACTTTAAATTTGCCGCGACCATCCGATATGGTTTCGAAAATTACAACAGGGAAAAAAGAAAAGCTTAAATTATCAAATGCGAAAAATGCGCAGGAGATGTGGTTTATAGACCCAACAGCATATCAATTTTTAGAAAACAAGAGTCAGACACATTTAACACTAGATGAGATTGAAACACAAATGAAACAATTGGCAGATATGAAGCAGGCTTTAATGCGTGGGAACTGGGTTTAAAAATAGGTATTAGGAGCTGAGTTGGATGTTACTGTACGAACTAAGCGAGATAGAAACGCAAATTTTAGAGCAATTAGAGAGCGAAGAAGGCATAGATAAAACCCTTTACGAATCGCTCAAACTCGATGAGGAAGAAAAAATTGTGAGCTGTGCTAAAGTATATCGCCAAATTTTAAGTGATGCGCAAGTGTGCAATGATGAAGCAAAAAGGCTATCAGAGCGCAAAAAAAGACTTGAAAATAACGCAGGGCGATTAAAAGAGCTTATGTTTGAGGGCATGAAAATGACCGATGTAAAAAAAATACATCGGTCGGAGTTTGACATAGCCATAAGAAAAAATCCGCCAAGCTTACAAATCGCGCCAGATGCACAAATCCCGGATGAGTATTACAAAGCGCAAGCGCCTGTTTTGGACAAAGCTATGTTAAAAGACGACATAAAAAACGGTTTGAAAATTGACGGTATAAGCCTTATTCAAACCGAAAGAGTCGATATCAAATAAAACATAAAGCATTTTATCAAAGGGGGATAAAAAATGCAAAAACAAATCGACAAAGATTTAATGCAAAAGGAGCGAAAGCTCAAAGAATCGATAATGAGGTTGAATAACGTTTTAAAACGTCAATTAACGTTAAGGGGTGTTAAAGATGGAAACTGCAAATAACAAATTAAATTTGTTTCAGAAAATCCAGAAAATACGTGTCGAACTTCAAGAAATGGACTTGAAAAAAAGCGGTATGAACAAATACGCAGGATTCAAATATTACGAGCTATCGGACTTTTTACCAGAGCTAAATAAGTTGTGCGATAAGTACGGTGTGTGCAACTGCATTTCGTTTACGGATGAGATAGCAACATTGACTATTTACGACTGCGAATCTGAAACCACGTTGCAATTTACTTCTCCAATGCGCGAGCTTGAATTAAAAGGCTGCAACAAAATTCAAGGGTTGGGTGGCGTTGAGACTTATTCACGCAGATATTTGTATCTCACAGCCTACGAGATTGTCGAGGATGATTTTTCCGATGCTATCGCGGGGCAAGAGCAAAAACCAAAGCACAAACCCAAAGCCGATTTTAAACCGTCGGATTCAGAATTAGTTAGCAGATTAGAAAATTTGTTGACTGAAGCCCAAATAGAGGCCGTATGTAAAAAATATAAGGTCGGTTACCTTTGGCAATTAAACAACAAAATTCTTGAATATTTGATTGCCAAAAAGGAGCAAGCAATTTTGGCAGAAACAGAAACATGTTAAGCAATTAAATTTAAATGGCCAAATCCGCTAATATAATGTGCCTAATTTTTATTTTAAATCGTTAGAGGTAATATTTATCATCTAAAACGAAAAATAAAATATAGGTGCGTTATATTAGCGCTAATAATACAAGGGGGTATTTTTCAAATGAATAAAATAATTTTGATGGGTAGGTTAGTTCGCAATCCTGAATTTAAATACTCAAATTCAGAAAATCCAGTTGCAATAGTTAATTACACGTTGGCGGTCGATAGACAGTACAAAAAAGACGGCGGACAAGCTACGGATTTTATTAATTGCACAGCATTTAATAAAGCCGCGGAGTTTGCCAATGAGTATTTCAAAAAGGGAATGCGCGTTTGTGTGAGTGGAAGGTTGCAAATTGACAGTTACAAAAACAAAGAGGATAAGACGGTTTATAAAGCTTATGTGGTTTTAGAAAATCAAGAGTTTGCGCAAAGCAAAAATGAAGCTAAAGAAAATATCAATAGTGAGCCAAAAGCAGATAGCGAAGATGATTATTTACCGTTTTAGGGGGTGGATGTGATGAATTGGTTTGAAGCTTTAGCGCCTAATAATGCGCTAATTATAAACAAAAGTTTAATAAGAATATTGGGCTTAAATGGAGCTGTTTTGGTATCTGAATTGATAAATCAATATAACCTTTGTCAAGCGAAAAAAGAATTAATAGACGGCTCTTTTTACACGACAGCAAAAAAGCTCGAAAACAATACCGGTCTAGATGAAAACCAATTGAAAGACGAATTATTTAAATTAAAAACCATTGGGATTATAGATTACTGCAATTTAGGTTTATCAAGAAAGAAATATTTTAGATTTAACAAAAAAACATTGTGGAAAGTATTGCAAGAGTAAGGGGGTTTTATATATGAGCGATAACAGAAGATACTACTATCTCAAAATCAAAGAGGATTTTTTTGATAGTGAAGAGATGATTATTTTACAAAGCATGCCAGATGGGTATTTGTATTCAGATATTTTGATGAAATTGTATTTAAGGAGTTTGAAAACTGAGGGGAGATTAATGTTTAAGGGAATTATCCCTTATACGCCTACAGTTTTAGCGCAGGTAACAAGACATCAAGTAGGGACAGTCGAAAAGGCTTTAAAAATTTTTCAGGACTTGAAGCTTATAGAGGTTTTAGACAATGGCGCAATTTATATGTGCGATATACAAAATTTTATTGGTGAATCCTCTACTGAAGCCGACAGAAAAAGAATGTATCGACAAAAAATAAAGTATGAAAAAAAATCGTTGGGACAAATGTCCGGACAAACGTCTCAACAATGTCCGGACAAAAATCCACCAGAGATAGATATAGATATAGATATAGATAAAGAGTAAAAGAAAAAGATATATATAGTCCGGTTTGCAGAAAAAATTTTTTTGCACAATAGAAGGAAAAAATCAAGAAAGGCAAAAAAAGAGGTCTCAAAGGCGCAAAGCTACATTGATTGTAGAAATCTACATTCAAGGATGTAGAAATCTACAATCAGGGGAAGACAAAAAACGCTTTTATAGCAGTAATTAAGGGACATCCGCTTGATTGTAGAAATCTACATTCAAGGGTGCAGAAATCTACAATCAGGGAAAGTGAGGCTTGAGATGGTAAACGAAAAAATAATATTAAATAAAAGTTTAATTAAAAAATATGGATTAGAGATGGCCGTAGTATTAACTGAGTTAATAAATCAGGCAAATGAAAGTGATACCAACGAATTTGAATGTTCAATTGTGCAGTTAGAAAACGAAACAGGGATTGCAAGATGGCGTCAAAATCAAGCGATAAAAAAAATAGTTGAATTTGGTTTTATCAACATTCAATTTCGAGGTATGCCAGCAAAACGCTATTTCAAAATCAACTACGAAAATTTACCAGAGTGTCTAAAATCAAGACCACCAATCCAAAAACCAAATGAGCTTGCAGTTTTAGAAAAAGCCAAACCAGAAAAACCAAAGCCTAAAACAAACAAAACACAAGAAGAATTTGAGCAATTATGGAGCCAATATCCTAACAAACAAGGCAAACAAAAAGCATTTATCGCATATCAAAAAGCAGTAAAAAACGGTGCAACGTTTGATGAAGTAATGCAAGGGATACAAAATTATAACTTTTTCATTGAGCAAACGCGCCTTGAACAGCAATTTGTCAAACATGGCTCGACATGGTTTAACCAACATGGCTGGGAAGATGATTACACAGTGATTGAGAGAGAACAAAGACCGCGTACAGTTGCAGAAAAGAACGCACAGTTTTTCAAGGAATACTTGAGAGAGCTAGATGAAAAGGAGGCGGCTGAAACTGACAGAGAAGCAGATAACTTACTGTTTGACATTAATGTCAACGAACTATTCTAAAACGGTTGATAAGCAATTGTCTGTTTTATGGAATAGCTGTTTTAAGGAATTTGAATTTGAGACATTCAAGCTCACATGTCAAAAAATAATAACCACAAGCGATTACTTTCCCAAAGTGAATCAAGTTATAGCCGTTTATAAGCAAATAGAAAGCGATGCAGAGCGAGAAAAATTTGAGAAGCTAAAAGCAAATCACAGGTTATTAACTCAAAGTCAAAACGATTGTTATTTATGCAATAACACAGGGTTTTGCAACTATACGCAAAACGGATATGAATTTATGGCACGTTGCATATGTGCACATGGTAAAGACTTAAACAAATTTTCAAAGGCGCAAATAGACAAAGAATATATTCCAGAGATAAAGCAAAATTCACATAGTGGGAAGGATATTGAAAAGCTAAAGCAAGGAATAAACCCATTTTATATACCAACTATCAAAGAGGCATTGGGTAAAAAATATTATATTTACGAGGCTGAGAAAAAGGCTCAAAAACTAGAGCGGACAAGCTTGAGTGATGAAGAAAAACTAAAAATATTACAAGGAGGTTTTTGCAATGGATAAAGTCCAAATGCATTTAGATATTTGCAAAGAGCTAAACGAGATTTTCAAACGCAAAAA
>Ga0256405_10004976_pt1 | contig 23822 bp, 25 predicted proteins | sample RumenRJG_02DNA_FD_189096 | JGI IMG/M metagenome (GOLD analysis project Ga0256405, IMG submission 189096) | Bovine rumen microbial communities from Lethbridge, Alberta, Canada - RJG_02 | ecosystem: Host-associated > Mammals > Digestive system > Stomach > Rumen | place: Canada: Alberta... | reverse complement strand
TGAGAGACCGAGTATCCCCTCATCGACGATCAGTGCCATCATACGAGGCTGATAGAGATCCACATATACTTCAGCGATCATGAACCCAGCCGCCAGCAGCGCCATATACCAGTATTGTTTCATAAATCGAAAAACAAGCTTCAGTTCAATCACATCCTTATGTGGATATATCAAGAATTAAAACAACGTGTTCTTAAGTATATCATATTCTCTCAATACAAGTAATACCATTTTGGGAATTGTAATACGAAGCAATTAATAAGACATCTGATACATCTGCGCTCATCACTGAGGAGGGGCTTTATTTATTCGGTTCCCTATGATATACTTTTTTATCATCAAATCGAAGGATTGGCAAACTTTGCTCAAATAGTAAAAGAAATAGAGGATGAAAATAATGACACTGAATCAATGGCTTGAAATCATGGACAGTGGAAAGGAAATCTCCACTGATGCCGAAGTCCGTCTTATGATGCATGAACTGTCACAGGAAGCACTGAGAATTACTGCGGAGCTGAATGGCGCCTATCACACATCCAATGAAATTAGAGAGATTATGGAACGTCTGACCGGACGCGCTATTGATCCATCCTTTGGTCTCTTTCCTCCCTTCTATACCGACTGCGGAAAAAATATTAAGCTCGGGAAAAACGTGTTCATCAACTCCGGTTGCCACTTCCAGGATCAGGGTGGAATCACAATCGATGACGGTGTTCTGATCGGGCACAATGCCGTTCTTGCCACACTCAACCACAATCAAGATCCTGAGAAGCGCGACAACCTCCTCCCTGCTCCAATCCATATCGGGAGAAAAGTCTGGCTGGGTGCGAATGTCACTGTTCTTCCCGGTGTGACTATTGGAGATAATGCTATCGTCGCTGCCGGAGCAGTTGTAACAAAAGATGTCGAGCCGAACACTGTTGTCGGCGGTGTGCCGGCAAAGATTATAAAACGGATATAAGATAGTATTATTATTTCGAGAGCAGCCTCTGTTGTTCGTGTACCTTGATGGATCTCTGCGACATAAGAGCAAAACAGAGAAGAGCTGCATATGAAATCCAAACGCACAAATCGTCCCGGATTTCTCCTTTGCTTTATCGTTTTCTTCACTGTCGGCCTGTTTTTTCTTCATTATATGCCGCACAGCCTTCAGAATGAGATTGAAGAAATCCTTGGTCACAGGGTCGTGCCATATTGGAAAGCCTATCTGCTCGGTATTCCTACTCTTTTCGTCTATCCAATGAAAAGCTCAGCATGTGAGAACATCTTCTCTGAGAAATCATTTTCACATGCTGAGCTTTACTCTAAACCAAAATACAAGTTATCTTTCCCACAAATAGACAGGAATCGTGGTGTACAAATTATGGCAGATGACCTTGAGTTCGTTTTTCCCCTTCGGTTGCAGCACTGTCACAGTGCATTTCATGCCATCATCACTGGCTTCCAGGGAAACCGCTTCCTCATTGCTGAAGGACCACTCAACAGGATATTTTAAACCCTCAGGTTCTAAATCAGCATAAATCTCAACAGGCTTATCCCCGACATATAGTGTTATACCGTCAGCATTCAGCTCACGCCCATATGCATACAGCCTGATAGCCGTGAGTTCAGGTGCAGGAGTAGGAGTCGGTGCAGCTGAGACGACTGGTGCAGCTGTAGGCTCAGATGTTGGTTCGACATTAACGCTCCGGGGAGCGGATAACAGCATTACCAACACCCCGATGATTACAGCTACGGTAAGCAGAATTGCGCCGGTCTTCGCAGGTTTTAAAAGCTGATTAGTATCTTTGCGCTCCATAAGAATTGCCTCCCGTATGAGATGTATGAGAGCATCTTACCACAGCCTATTTCAACTCTCAATCCTCGAAAAACCTTAAAATTCTATTAAGGGAAGATTTGATAAGACCGAGTCATTGGCAGAAAGAAAAACATACTCCTCTACCGTTCTTTCCAAAGTTGGCAAATCCCTTTTCTGGACTGGCTTCGGGTAGAAGTACAAGCCTTTCAATGCGTTGTTTCCCACTCCGATTTTCACCTTTTCACCATAAATGTTGCCGAGGCCATTTATCACTCAAACAACGGACTAATCTCATCCGGATTCGCTTGGTACGGCTTCATCTTTAACGTAGTCAAAGCAGAGAAATACAAAACTCTTGTATGCGCTCCAAGCCTTTGCTGGTTTTATCAGGTCACGGTTTCTATGCGCAGCACATTGGTGTTGCCGATTTCCCCACTGGTGTTTCCACCAGTCATAACAACAGTGTCCCCAGCCTCAAGATTAAGGACCTTTTTAGCCTGTCTGAGGGCAAAATAGTTCAATACTTCCATACTCGGGAATTGTTCTGTCAGGATTGGCAGGACGCCCCAGGACAAGGAAAGTTTATACCATGCCTTTTTGCTGGTGGCAAGACCAAGAATCGTAATCGGAGTGCGGAAACGGGAAACCATCCGTACAGTCAGTCCGCTCAGAGAAGTTACCACAATTGCTTTTGCATGCAGGTCGATCGCCATGGTACAGGCGGCGTGAGAAATCGCGTCCACGCGGTTGCGGATGACAAAGCTTCGTTTCTGGAACAGCGTCGCATAGTCGATATGCCGTTCAGTCTCCTCCGCAATTTCCCCCATCACGCGTACTGCGTCGACAGGGTATTTTCCCGCTGCGGACTCGCCGGAAAGCATGATCGCACTTGATCCGTCATACACCGCGTTTGCTACGTCGCTGATCTCCGCGCGGGTCGGGCGTGGGTTATAGATCATGCTTTCCAGCATTTCTGTTGCTGTGATTACCCTTTTACCCAGCATCCTGCACTTTTCAATCAGATATTTCTGAATAGAGGGCAGCTCAGTAAATGGAACCTCTACGCCGAGATCCCCGCGGGCCACCATAATCCCCTCACAGGCAGAGCAGATCTCATCAATGTTGTCCACGCCGGATCGATTCTCAATCTTCGCAATCACATCAATGTTCTCGCCGCCATTGTCTTTCAAAAAGCTTTTCAGGTCCACCATGTCCTGTTTACAGGAGACAAAAGAAGCCGCCACATAATCCACATCGTTCCGAATGCCGAAAAGCAGATCCTCTTTGTCCTGTTCACTGAGGTAGATCTGGTTCAGAACTTTGCCGGGAAAACTCATGCTCTTCCGGTCCGACAGAACGCCGCCGATCAGAACGTTGCAACGGATTTCCGTGTCTTCAATTTCCCTGACCTCAAAGATTACCAGCCCGTTGTTGACCAGAATCCGGTCTCCGGGTTCCAGATCCTCCGCAAGTCCCTTATAGTTGACCGATACTATATGCTCGTCCCCTTCCACCTCACGGGTGGTAAAGGTAAACTCGTCCCCATCAGAGAGGGTCACACTGCCATCACGGAAGGTCCGGATCCTATATTCCGGACCCTTAGTGTCCAACATAATGGCAATGGGAAGGTCCATTTCCTCTCGCACCGCCTTGATCATGTCAATTTTCTTCTGGTGCTCTTCATGCGTTCCGTGGGAGAAATTGAGTCTGGCAACATTCAACCCCTGCAGGCACATCATCCGAAACACATCTGGGTTCTCGCTCGCAGGGCCAATAGTTCCGATAATCTTTGTCTTTCTCATTTGGAAACCTCTTTCTTCATATTTTTTTCGCAACCACAGGATCTCCTGATTGTTCCACACTTGAGGATTTGATATAAATTCTTTTATCTTGTCAATGACTTCTCAGAGGTCAAAACTGCTCCATCTTCTCTGCAAACAGCTTCATATATTCCGACTGTTCCTGCGCTATGATCTCTCTGTATTGTCTGATTTCCTCATAGTCAATGGTGCGAGCTGTCATCCATGTAAGCTGCGAGACTGCTTTTTCTGATTTCACGGCGACCTGCTCATATTCCGGGCCGATTAATAGAAGCTCAAGAGCCTCTTCCCTTTTCAGAAATCCGCTCGAGATGATCCCCAAGGTATCATAAATCGTATCATTGGCGATCGGTCCTATGATCAGATCCATATCCGACAGAGGATCTTCCTTTCCGATCCGATTGTTGAAAATGTAGTCAAACCAGGCCGTATTACGTTTAAACTCGTAAATCTTTAATCCTTTTGTTTCGAGCAGATAAGTGTTGAGAACTGTTTTAAAGTCCTTTCTCTCTTTTGCCCAGCGTCCGGCGAACTCCCCGTTCCTGGTCGTATAGAAGCCCTGTCCAAAATCCGCATTCTTTCTGCCGTAATGAACGTCCGGCATATGGATCTCAGAGTAGCCGGTATGGTATAAGAGTAATTGTTCTTCAATCATTTTATGATGCCTCAACTATGTATACAGTATTTCCATGATTCAGGATGATTCTCAAAAAGCCGGAAACGATATCCGATTTCCAGTTCTTGATACTTATCGTTGTCTTCACCAGTCACCTCATATATTCAATGCTTCGAATGAGTTTGATTGAAACCGGTATTGGATGCACAATAATGCTGATCATACTGCGCCCAGTGGTTGGAACAGGATTGTTCCATATATTGGAAGAAGAGTGCCAAAAGGCTTGGATCCTCACAGGAATCTGACGTAAGTAACCCTACTATTCTCCATATTCCGTAAGGGAAAGATGATTCTTGGTCTTAATAAATAAAAGCTTACCGATCTCTTCCCCCAGTGCCCCTACGGACTGTCTTAACGACTGTCTGGCAATCAGAAGCTCTTCCGTTGCCCTGGAATAGTTCAAAAGCTCTGTCGTTTTCAAAAAATTCTTTAACTGTGCAACATTCGTCTGATCCTCCAGCAAACGCAGGTTATGCCTGCATTATACGCAAATTATATATTCTTTTTCAGCAGAAGTAAAGATGATATCGTAGAATGATACTTCGATACAAGCTATCCGAATCTGCTCGCCGATGCTGCAGCTGGACACAGTGTAACCTTCGGCCGTCTTGCAGGAAAGAATGCTGCAAGACGATAAGCTGTAAGATATAGGGAACAAATTCCTACTACGAAGTCAAAAGACCGTAAGTGCATGAATGATTTGCAGGGTATCATCCTTTTCGTCCCTTGACAACTATTGCAAAAAGAAGTATATATAAATCAACCTATGTGTTTGATAGGAAGCAGGAGGCGGATTGATTATGAAACTTGCACTTGCCCAAATGAAAATGTCTACGCGTATTGAAGAGAATCTGAAGAAGACTCTTCATCTGATTCATGAAGCAGCGGAACGAGGCGCAGATCTGATCTGCTTTCCTGAGATACAGCTGAGTCCCTTCTTCCCTCAGTATGAAGGTCTGGATGTGTCCCGGTATCTTCTTCAGGAAGACAATCCCATAATCCAAGCTGTTCAGGCTGCCTGCCGGGAAAATCAGATCTTTGCTTCACCGAACTTTTATTTGCAATACGGTGAACATTGTTATGACACCAGCCTGCTGATTGATAACAAGGGCGACATCATTGGACGGCAAAAAATGGTCCATATTGCTCAGTGTCCTTGTTTCTATGAGCAAGATTATTATACTCCGTCAGATGAAGGCTTTCAGGTCTTTGAAACGTCCTTCGGGAGAATCGGGATTGTAGTCTGCTTTGACCGGCACTATCCTGAGAGTATTCGCACAGAAGCTCTGCGGGGTGCGGATCTTATCCTGATCCCAACAGCAAACACCACAGATGAACCGTCAGAGCTTTTCCAGTGGGAGATAAAGATTCAGGCTTTTCACAGCAGTGTGTTCGTGGCCATGGTGAACCGCGTAGGCCTGGAAGGACAGATGAACTTCTGTGGAGAGTCAATCGTTGCCGGCCCCACCGGCGAAACCATCAGCCTGGGTGGTAACGCGCCTGAGCTGCTGTTGTGTGAGTTAGACCTGAGTCAGGCTTCTGCTCTCCGCACAAGCAAACCTTATACTCAGCTCCGTCGAACATATTTATATGAATGAAGAATGATATAGTCCAGCAGGTAAAGTCATCGAAGTGATGAGATTACCTGCTGGACTTATTGTTTATACGCTGTATTTGCTAGTGCTATTTGAAATTAGCTGTAATACTCCATGGGATAGATCAGGTACTCGTTCTATTTAAACTGATCGGCAGTCACATAACCTGCAGGCGAACGCAGGAGAGATGGAATACGGTTCACGATTGTTGCGCAAGTGTACTCAACTGTTGCCGGCTTTACCACGTGGAATTCAGTATCGGGTTCGCCGGTGATCTTCGAGTCGCACACGTCGCCGCCATCGGGGCCGTAGACTTTGCCGATAGTCTTATCTTCAACAACAATCCCTTGCATCGGCTCGATGGTGACTACAGCAGAAGACTGTATGAACTGTGAAAGGATTTACATCTATCTTTTCCAAAGGTAGACCGGAAAAACGAGCTCCATACCATAACAGCTTATTGTCAATTCAGTTTTTCCTGCTGATTTCAGCACTGTAAACTCACAGCTCAATCTGTCGTCGCTGACAGACAGTCTTGCCGCGTCAGAATTGCTTACAGACCAGTACACAGGCGGGTGAGTATATCTCGGTTCCAGTTCAACAGAAAGCGTAATCGCTTTGTCTCCCACGTAGGCAGTAAAACCGTCTGAAGTAATTTCACTTCCGAATGCATACAGCTTCATGCTGTTGATAATTGGATCCCCTGTTGGTTCGACAGACGGGCGTGCAGGAATAAAAGTGACTTTAGGTGTTTCCGGGATGGCCTCTGACGGTTCTGCTGCCACCTTAGGTCCATGGATAGTAAGCACCATCGCTGCAGTAGCGATAACCACAGCGAGTGCTAAAAGTATAGCCACCATGCCAGCCCAACGCGTTGCATGTTTTCTATCCTCTTCCTGAAAAGTCTTACGAGAATCAGCTGTCATGGGAGTCACTTCTTTCTGTTCAGATTGCTCTTCTATCTTATCACAGATTATGTAAACATGCAATTTGGGAAATTCTTAATTTATCCGGGGCAGCTTGTTTCCATTCGAATATGCTTTAATTCGACCGCACAGCTTCAATCATATCAGGTTCCACATGGCACAACAGGAACAAGACTCCCATTCCTGCTTTCTCTGCCTCAGTCAGCGCTTTCGAGAATTGCAGATCCGTTTCAGTATTTGGCTCAACTTTTGCGCAAAAAACGGCCCCATCAATGGATTTTTTTGGGTTTCCATCTCAGATAATCTCCTGAAACGAGACTGTACAGGATTCCATTATATTCTCCCTGGATACTGTCATAGAATCTGGCTTCTCCATGGCTGTGGGAATAGATCACGTGTTCGGCCCGATACTCTTCGGCGATCTTTGTAAAAGGGCTCTCATTCTCCAGAATGTTTGTCGGAGGATAATGCAGGAACATCAGATATTTTCTATAACCGGCTTTTCGGGCTGTCTCAAAAGACTGGAGCAACCTGTCTGTTTCCCGCTCCACCAGCTTTCTGGACTGTTCTTCGTTCTTTTCGTCCCAGCCAAGAATTCGGCCTCTTCTGTCCAAGTAAAACGGTCCTTCAAAACAGTGACCTTTGGTTCCTACAAGTGCGTAGTCTTCATAACTGTAGAAATTGTTCTGAAGGAAACACAGTTGTCCACGAAAGTGCTCGTTCAATGTGTTTGTCTTCTTCGCATCCCAATAATGATCATGATTTCCGCGCAGCAGAATCTTTTTGCCGGGAAGTGCCGAAATGTATTGCATGTCGAGCTCACACTCTGCCAAATTCTTCCCGAAGCTGTTGTCTCCGGTCAGAACAAGAGTATCATCAGGCTGCAGCATACCTTCACAGTTTTTTCGAAACACTTCTTCATGATTACGCCAGGCGCGGTCTCTCATTTGAAGTTTTGCCTTTAATTCGGTCTGGAAATGGAGATGAAGATCTCCAAGCGCATATAGGGCCATCTTTTCCTCGCTATTACTTGGTCAATGCATTGAACGCATTGGATAATTTAAGAATCATGTCTCCCGGCGTTACTGATTCCCATTTAAAGCTGTATCCACATTTCGATAAAAGTTGAGAATAAAGCGCTGAACACATTTCGTTTCAGCGCTTTATACACGTTTTGTCAGGTTTAGCTTTCATTCACCCCTGCGCCTCAATGAAGCACAGGATGAATTATCGGATACAACAGTTTTAAACTGCGCTCCGAGATAATACTTTTTACTTCTTCAGTTTTACTCCGCGTCTTCCCAGTTATGCCAGACGTTCTGGACATCATCGTTGTCCTCGAACATGTCCAGCATCTTCTGCAGAAGCTTAGCGCTCCTCCTCAAAGCCCAAGAACGGCTATATTCTGCGCACATTGCATAATTGTACATGGTTTGCTACCTCATATTATGTGATATTTGATGATATCTGGTGATGTGTCAATTTTCAATTTTGTACACCAAAATTTGTATTTTGTACACCTGACATCAATGCAGTTGCATGGTTTTGAGGAAGATAACCTTGCAGAATAAATGAATTTGTTCGAGGTAATATTCCGTTTTCCGCAAGTGCTTCCTTGAAAACATTTGGGATCTCCTTTTTATCTTTTGCCAATCCTAATTCCCGCAACTTGAAGCTCTCAGTAATACTGACGTAGATCTGCATTGTCGTTGCAACATCGGCGTGCCCAAGAAAAGCCTGTACCACAACTGGAGAAATCCCGAGTTCAATTAATCTCGTAGCAGCAGTATGACGCAAGACATGACAGCCAAAAGAAGGAATCATTACCCCATCAGATATCTTCCCTTCTGATACCATGCAATTGCAGTCGCGAATCAAACGGGATAATACTTTATCAGTTAGAGTAGCACCATCATAAGGCCTGTAAAAGCGATTGAAGAAGCAAAAATCCTGATATGCTCGCCCGTCAGCTCCAGTTACGGGGAGTTTGCAATGTGCTCCTGTTTCTTCCTGCCACTTTTTCTCTTCCAAGAGCATCTCTTTTACGAAACCAAACATTGGAATATCTCGAGTGGATGCTCTGGTTTTCAGGTCATGCATCTCATAATAGCACTTGTTTCCATTACTGTCTGTAGTCAATTTATGTGGGAAATATACCAGATTATGCCGTACATGGATTAAATTGTTCTCAAAATCAACACAATTCCACTGAAGTCCGGCTAATTCGCCGATCCTCATTCCAGTTCCGAGCAACACATAGAAAAGACGGGCCCATCTGCGATTTTTCGGGTCAAGTTTCAAAAAAGTCAGGAAAGTGTACTGCTCTTGAAGAGTCAAAGCACCACGTTTAGGGCCTCTTGATCTAAGATTGTTTTTTCGAAGATGATCCAATGCGCCATCAGTTGGCGATGGAGCAGGAATAATCCTATCCTCAATGCAAAAAGTGAAAACTTGTGACAGGCAGCTTTGAATGGTATTAAGACTATCCAGAGACATGCTATGCCGATCAACTATGCCATTATAAAAAGCCATTACGTCTGACTTTCTCACTTCAACTACAAAGGATCGGCCAAGTTTTGAGTGTCGCACATGATTTTCAAAGGCGTAAATGTAGTTTCTGAGTGTGTTTTCCTGTGCATTTCTCTTCAAGCTAAGCCATCGATCATATGCTTGTGCAACTGTCAGCTTTGAATCACGATTTGATTTGTAGTTCCTGATATTTGTTCGGAAAGCATCTTCTTTTTCTCTGAGCTCCGCGAGGCTGGTTGCGTAAATTGGGCCAGGCTTCTCTCTTAAAATTCCATCATAATCTTTCTTAAGCGGGCGATAAACAAACATGCCATCAGAACGTAAGGACTCACCTTTATTAAGCATGTCGGTATATTCATTTTGCCTACAAATGTTTGCTTCTTTTTTTGTCTGCTTCTTTTGGGTTACATGCTCCTTTCTATTTTTTACATTTCCAGTTATCTTTGCCATTGAATTCGCCTCCATTTTCGTGAAGGCATATGGATAAATCCAGCGATTCAGTATACCATAGGATACAGATCGATGCAATATTTTTTGCGTAGCTCATATGCCATCTGCCTTCTTACAAAGATTTTTAACATATTCATCCAACAAATTGCGGTTGATCAATATTTTTCTCCCTACACAGAAAGATATTTTTGCCTCTCCACTGGCAACCAGTTCCCGTAGGGAAACCTCTCCGATCCCAGAGTAAGCAGCTGCTTCTTTAATACTTAGATTTGGCTTTATCCAGATTGGAACACGCAAAGATGCGTCCATTTCATGTTCATCCATATAAGTACCCCACTTTCAAAGCTTTTCAGCATTCCTACATTTATGCCTATGATCTCTTCTTTGTTTCACTGTTAAGCAATTCCACGACACATTTCATTCCACTTTTGTAAGGCCTCCATCTCGGTGCTGTAACTGCCAAGTCCCATAAAGTAGCGACATTCTTCATTCGGATCTGTGCAGCACACCTGAGAGTCCTTTCCACGAAAACCAACCCGATAAAGTTTTGCTGGACTCCCACAGATTGGGCACGGCATGATCTCATCCGATATTACCTTACTTATCCTATAATATTTTTTGAAATCATGTTTTCGCGGTGGAAGTGCAGTTTTCGGCTGGATATAAACCTGTTTTGGTTTCCATTCTGTCATTATGTAGCCATCGTGCGGATAAAAGCTATAGTAAAAGAGCTTGTGAGTTTTCCTGAATGCGTCTATATAAATTGCACCGACCACGAATGGAAGTCTTCGGTCATCCGAATAGTCGGCGATCAAATCCGCCATTGTTTGATTCAGATTCGCCTTTATACACTGGGACAGATGAGATGCGCCAACACCGTTGTATGACCAGAATTCTTCCTCAGCAATTTGCTCCGCAGTGCTGGACGACAGTCTTTCACGAAGTGCATCCGAAAGGTATTTCGAATCACTGACCATTAGAGATTTCAATGTTGGAGATGAAATGTTTGGATCACGGCCAACGATTCTTCGTCCTTTTGATGTGATCACCGTGTTTGAAGGAAGAGGCCATAACAGCAGTGGACTTGGCTCATCTACGACAGTATTGTCGACTGCAACTCCCCTTCCCCTGTAGTTTATTTCAAAGTTTGATTCGGATAGTGTCTCAAGCTTTGAAATCTCTTCCTGTATCACGCTCAATGCCACCATTCCTCCCGTTCCATAAAGCTTTTCTTTCGATCATGCTTATAATCCAAACTCATATTGCCAGATGCGGACGGATTGCATGCCAAATATATATAGTATTTTCAGAAATGCCAACTTTAAAAAGAAAAAATATCTGCACGCTTGCAGACCGCTTGTCATAATTAATTATAAATCTGATTTTTCTTTTTGTCAACATTTGACAGTGCTAAATTTCTGCTTTTACAAAAGGAGCACCAATAAGGAATGAAGATACCAGAAAGGGAAACTAGAGCTCCAGAGTCTGACTGTCAAGAAATTTGAGTCAGGCTCTGGAGCTTATATTGGAGAAGGAAATCTTCAGCCGATTTCCTTTACCTGAAACTGCTGGCCGCCTAAGATCGTTTTCTCACGGCTTCCGCACTTGGGGCATCGCCCCTCGTTTTTCATAACATTATGCCTGATTCCCTTGCACTTAGTATAGCAAAAAGACGGGAAATTCAAACTATTTTGGTAAAATTAAATCGAATTATCTTGGAATAAGCTATTTTAAGAAACAAAATAGAGTTATTTAGCAGACACTATTTAACCGATTCTTTCAGCATTTTTACCATATTATTTTTATATGTTATCTCCAGCAGTTTTGCAGCAGAAAAAACCGCAAATCGCGGTCGGATGCCTTAAGCACCCAACTGGATTTGCGGTTACTACAGCAGCACGCGGTCTGCTTGTGCCGGTGAATACGTTGCTTATGCCAAACCACAGCTCTCAGCAGCCAGCCGCTCAAGGCTCAGATTTGCACAGAACGCCTTCATATAGCAGTTGAAACTCTCTGCAAGCAACGGATCAGGAGAAACAGTAACGGACTGAACCGTACTGAACACTTTTTCACTCAGAAATAACTCCAACAATTCGTCGCTTTCCCTGACTTTGCTGTAACAGGCCAATAATGCCATACCGTATGCTCCACCTTCACCGGCGCTCTCCATGATTGTAACCGGCGCATCACAAGCCAAAGCCATGTATTTCTGTCCCACTCCCGGTGTTTTGAAGTAACCGCCATGGCCGGTCAGGCTGTCGATTGCCACACCTTCAGACTTCAGTATGTTCATCCCGATTCTCATTGTAGCGACAGCAGAAAAAAGCTGTGCGCGCATAAAGTTTGCAAGGGTCAGTCTGCCGTTGCCTGGTCTGAGAATCATTGGACAGCCAGCATCCAGGTGAACAACACTTTCCCCGCACACATAATTATACACATTCAGTCCGCCGCAATCCTCATCTGCCTCAAGGCTCTTTCTATATAGCTTTGTAAACAGTTCGTCTGTCGTTACAGAGGCCCCGAAAAGCTCAGCAACCTCCCTGAACAAAAACGACCAGGCATTGGAGTCTTCCGTACAGTTGGCGCAATGCACCATTGCAACATCCCGTCCTGTCGGAGTGCAGACAACCCCCACTTCAGGGTATACTTTGGACAGCGGCTTTTCCAAAACGATCATTGAAAAAACCGAGGTTCCCGCCGATACATTGCCCGTTCTGGGTGCGACGGCGTTCGTTGCCACCATGCCGGTTTCCGCATCGCCCTCAGCAGGGCACATGGGCGTACCCGGCAGGATATTGCCGCCTGTCAGGTCAGATCCCTCAGCCGTTACGCAGCCTGCACTGTCGCCTGCCAACAGGATATCCGGGATCAGATCCCTGATGGGAGTACTGAAACCATGCGCTCCGCTCAGACGATCGTAAGCCTCCATCATGGCGGTATTATAATCCCTTGTAGCGCTGTCGACAGGAACTATTCCGCTCGCCTCGCCAATACCGACCGCATTGACTCCCGTCAGCATGAAATGAACATAGCCCGCCAGCGTTGTGATATGCGCAAGTTGAGATAAATGCTCTTCTCCATTCAGTATGGCCTGATAGAGATGCGCGATGCTCCAGCGCTGCGGAATATTAAAATGGAACAGATCCGACAGTTCCTTTGCCGCAGGAGCAGTCATGGTGTTTTGCCAAGTGCGAAAAGGTACCAGCAGGTTCCAGTCTTTATCGAACGCCAGATAGCCGTGCATCATGGCGGACACGCCCAGGGCTTCTATCTTCCTGCCCTTGAAGGGCTCAGTTGCCTGACGCAAGCCTTCCCATACCTTTTCCATGGGATACGTCCAGACGCCATCAATACAATCGCTCTTCCATGTATAATCTCCGGAAAGAACGCTCTTAAAACTGTCATCTATGCCGACAGCCTTGATGCGGGTTGAGCCAAACTCAATACCCAGATAGATTTTATCTTCCATCAGCTTCTCCTGCTACGCATGAAACGGTCAGGCTGTTACGAGCGTCATAACAGCCTAACCGTGATCAATTTACAGATTCTTTAACAACCCAGGATGTAGTTCAGGGCGGTTTGCGGTGCGTAGTTGTCGCCGGTGCCGTTCACATTGACTACCAGCCAGGCAAGCAGCAGCGCGCAGACAAAAGTTCCGAGCCAAACACTGTTGGTCAGCTTATACAGCTTTCTGTTCAGATAGGTGAAGACCGGAACAGCGGATACAAAAGAATACGCGCAGACAAAGTCGCAGACAAATTTGCCCGTGAATTCCGGTTCATATTTCAAGACCAGCAGATCGACAACGCAGAGAATCCAGATCGGGGCAGAGTTAATGACCACCACAATCAGCGTGTCCAGCCATTCCGGCCTGTCATCCCTGACCATGTAGTTGATTGCACAGGCCGAAACAAACATCATTGGCAGGAACACCAATGCCAGCTTTAACACAAGCGGCCACTGATCCGCCTTGATATACGAGAACGAAGACTGCCAGATTCTCAGATCCTGTCCGAACAGATAAGTCAGCATGCCGTTAATGCTGTAACCGACCACCACAGCAAACACAGCAAAGCCGAGATACTTGAGAATCTTCAAAATGGAGATATTGATATTCAGTGCCGCAAGGCCCGTCTTCTCTCCCCTGGATTTCTGCCAGAGCGCCATGACAGCAATGGCAACGATGTTCACGATTGAAACAAACAGGAAGAAGAAAAACGTGATCTTGGAGGGCTGTGAGACAGGATAAATAAACGGAAGAGCGATATGTCCGAAGAAAGGAGGCGCGATCGCGTACCACTGATAGTTCCCTTTCCAGAAAATAATACCAGCAGCCACAAAGGTGACAATCGCAAAAATCCAATATTGTGCGTTTGTAAATTTCGTCTTCTTGGATTCCGGGAGCTCGATCAGCGGAACAGTACTGTTTTCCTGATGTGAGAAGTATCCTGCCAATGCGGCTACCAGCCCGACAAACGCAAAGAAGGTGACAGCGTTGCAGATGAGGCGACCGGTAAAGAGTGAACTGTAGTTGTCCATCGGGACCGTACCGGCATCTGTCAACTCGCCGCAGTTATACCCCAATGTCTGTGAGAAAAATTCGATCATTGCTGCATTGGTCTTAACGGAGATCGTCTCCTTGCAGTGATCTTCATTGGGTGACACATGGAATACTCTCGCAGTCCTGTTCGCAATAGCATCAGCCAAAGCAGCATCCGAGGCAACCGAAGTCTCGAAGAATGTACCGATTGTGGAATTTGCTTCCGCCTTGTCATCCAGAGTATACCATGTATCCGCAGTCATGGGAACTGTTGAATACCACCCCTGCTGCTCATGGTCATGGGTACCAAAGTTAAACACGAATTCATCACATTCGCCATCGATAAAGCCCAGGTTAACCTTGACGCATCTCTGAACATCATATCCGCCAACCTGCGCAGTAATGACTGTGTTAATTTCAGCCTGATCAATACCCGTCACGCAGAAAGCTTTGATCTTGTCGTTATAGGCGGCTTCTTCCATTTCAAAAATGGAATTGAAATAGGCAAGCTCGTCCGCATTCAGCTTATTTTCTGCCAATTCCGCGGCATTCTCATAGATCTCCTCCTCTGTCAGGGTGACGCCGAAATCCTCTGTCAGATGGTTGATCATGATATCATTCAGTGTGAGATAGTTTGCCGTCATCTTCAGCAGATTATCCGCCCTGTAGGAACCCATTGAATGGCCGATCACGCCAATTCTGGTCTCATCCACAAAAGAGATGTTCTTTACATAGTCCCACGCATCGTAGAAGCCGGCATCCGTATCGTCAACGCTCCAGACTTCTTCACCAAAGCCTGTTGCATCTTTAATGGGCATTTCGGACAAGCCCTGACCATATGCGCTAAAGGCAAATACGACGAATCCTCTTCTGGCGAATTCCTGCGCGTAGTTTTTATTGACTCCATAGGTATTCGCGCCGCCGTGAGCTACAATGATCGCCGGCAGATGATCATCGCTGGATGTTCCCGCCGGATAATACAACATACCGGTCAGCTTCGCGCCACGAAAATCCACATTGATCTGCTCAAGTTTTGTTTTGCCGAAATCTGATTCAAAGAGAATACCAAAGAAGCCGAAAACAAGTATGATTGCCAGGAGTAAGCCTGTCAAAGCTTTACATCCCTGTCTGGTTTTGAATGTAAACTTCATTTTTTCATCCTTTCCGTCTTTTGTCTGAATTCCAGGAATTCATCATTGGTTATTTCATCTGCTCTGTCCCAGATGCCTGTATACTTCCATATCAACTCATTTCCCTCTGAACAATTTCTGATGCTGACTCCTTTCCTCTCCAGATTGTTCTTTCCGTTATCAGCGGATTCTGAATTGCCATCAACCCCCGTTTTCTGTTTTTTGCAGTAAGAAATAATAAACTGTGAATGCTCAGGCATTGATCATACGGCGCATACGCATCAGGGTCAGCCGGTTTCTCACCAAAGGAGAATACTCCAGCACATTCTGCCTGTCCTCTTCCGATATGCCTATATCTTCCAGGCTGCGCTTCGCGTCCAGCTGCTCAAGAAGGCCATACAGGAATTCTTCCTTTGGCACACGTTCCAGAATATCGCGGATCTCTTCCCAGTGCTCTGACAGCTTTTCCCGGGTCAGCGCTGACAGGCAGTCCTCCTCATTTTCCTTCATGACCGCTTCTGCAAGATCTCCTCCAAAATACTCCTTAACCGTCTTCTCCGGTATACCTGTGTAATCTTTCAGAAACGGCGTTATATGATTGATTTTCCTGAGGCGGTGATATTCTCTGGACGCGACCAGAGCGCCAACGCCGGTCTTTTCACCATGCAGGGCCTGAAACCGGACTTTCAGCTTCTGAGGCCCCATTTCTATCATATGGGAAATATGATGTTCCGCCCCGGAAGCCGGGCGCGAATTTCCGATCATCTGCATGGCAATGCCGCTTATAATAAGCGCATATGTCACGTGCGCATATGCATCTGACTCGCCTCGGCAAATGCCCGGTATGCTTTCCATGACAATATCCGTGGCCTTTTTTGTCAATCCGTATATTGTTGGGCACAAATACTCCCCCGCCACCCTGTGAGATATTTCCCAGTCGGCCAGAGCGATATACTTTGCCATAATATCGCCAATGCCGCTTCTGACAAGCTCAGGCGGGGCTTCTCTGATCACTTCAACATCGGCGATCACAAGTTCGGGCGCTACTGCAGTCACTGTTTTTTTATACCCACACCAGGTCATTGACGCCACGGTGCTGCAGAATCCATCTACGCTGGCAGCCGTCGGGCAGGACACAAAGCGGATCCCACGCTCATGGGCACAGAACCTTGTAATGTCATGTATGGTGCCGCTGCCGACTGCAATCAGTACCTTTACATCTTCTTCAATGCGTTCCAATGCGAATGCCGTGGACCTTTCATCCGCATGAAGGTCTTCCGGATTCAAAATCAGTTCCTGCTCCGCTCTGGGGTGCTTCCCTTCGGTAGCCTTATAGGAGTTTGCTCCATACAGGACACAGCGTTTTCCGTCAATCCCGTATTCTTCCATATACTTCTCGAAATTGAGAAGACATCCCTCCGCAATTATTGCCGCCTGTGTCACCACCGTATGTTCTCTGCCGCATTTACATCGGCCCTGATATAGTGAACTGTCAATAATCATGGCATTTTCCACAACCTTAACAACCATAACGGTCTGTTTTTTTGATAATATTTTCGTGTTAGTCGGAAACTAAGGACCTAGAGACATTTTTAGGACAGTATCTTCGCTATAATGATGTCATCAGAGATCGAAAGGACGATTTAGATGACATTTACGGACCTTCAGGCCGCCATTCCGGAACTCAGCGCATACCAGATTGACCAAATATCTGCACAGGTTGCAAGATATATGAAGCTGAACGAGGAGCTCAGGAACACTCGCCCCACCGTTTGCCCTATCTGCGAAAACGCAGATGTGCGGTTCATCAAAAAAGGCTTTCAGGCAGGCAAGCAGCGTTACCAGTGCAAGAGCTGTGGGCGCAAGTTTACCTATGATACCAGGCAGATTACATCAAATTCACATCAGTCAGCCGACTCATGGATTACTGTGATCGAAGACACATTATCTATGACGCCAATGGATGAGACCGCGGAAAAGATAGGCGTCTGTCATGAAACTGCGTTTAACATGCGTCATAAGCTTCTCGCCTATATGGAATCCATGACAGAATCGCTTGCACTTCTTGATGAACTCGTAGAAGCGGACGAAACATATGTCCTTGAGTCACAGAAAGGCATCAAATGTGTGGATCGAAAGCCCAGAAAGCATGGCGAAGGGGCTTCAAAGCGCGGTTTGTCTAACGAACTATACTGTGTTTGTGTTGCCACAGATAGAAACGATAATCTTGTTGCAACCTGTGTGAACAGAGCGAAGCCTTCCGGTGATGATCTTGTCAATGCGTTAGCTACCCATATTGTTCCCCAGTCTGTGCTCCTCTGCGATGGTGCAACTGCATACAACAAGCTCGCTGAAAAGCTGGAATGCAAGAAGGTTGAACTCGTTGGACATGAAAGCTATGACCGCCTGTATCATCTGAATACCGTAAACAGCCTGCACAGTAGAATAAAAGCAATGTTCAGACAGTTGCGCGGAGTGGCCTCAAAGTATCTTAACCGTTACCTGGCTCTTTTCACAATCATAGTGTCTTGTGTAAAGTCCACAGTTGCCGAGTCAGCTGATGGTCTGCGCCGGTCACTATCTGCTGTGAGAGAAGACGTGACCTATAAGTCCTCTCAGACAGTTGGCTTGTTGGCGCTTTGAGTTTTAGGTCCTATAATTCCGACTAACATCAATATTTTATCTATTTCCCTTGACAGAATCAATGCTTGGCGGTAACATTGATAAAGAATCAAAAACGATCATATTTGGAGGATTGTTTGATTGAAAGAAGAGCGTTATCAGAAGATACTGGACATTCTGTCTGACGGGAACTATGCTTCTGTGGGCAAACTCAGTAAAGAACTCTTTGTCAGTTTACCCACCATACGGCGGGACCTCACGGAAATGCAGAAAATGGGGCTGATCGTACGGAGCCACGGGGGCGCGGTTCGAAGCTGTACAGAAGAGGACGGCCCGCCGCTGTATTTCCGTAAAGGCGTCAATCCGGGACTGAAACTGAAGCTGGCAAACGCAGCCGCCACTCTGCTCCGTGATAATTCGTTGATCTTCCTGGACGAGTCCTCTACCACACTTCACATCGTGGATCATGTCAAGGAGTACAGCAATATAAACATTATCACAAACAATATGGCAGTTTTGCAGTTAGCTCAAAACTATAAAATCCCCGCCTATTGTCTCGGCGGGAAATTAAAGCACGACTCCATGAGCTTCTATGGCAATGAAGCGGAAAACATGCTGGCACACTACTGCATTGACATGATGTTTTTCTCCAGTTCCGCCGTCACCCGCAGCGGGCTGATCACGGATTACTGCGAAGAGGCGAATTCACTCAGAAAGAAAGCTCTGGAACACTGTGAGAAAACTGTTTTCCTCTGTGACAGCAGCAAAATCAACAAGCACTCCGCATACGTCCTCATGCACGTCCGCGATGTCAATTATATTGTAACCGACGGTTATCTGACTGATATGAATCTGGGAGAAGCCACCGTATTACATGTCTGAAATGAATCGGGTATGCCGGTATAATGACTTGGAACAGAAGAATGAAAGCAAAACAATCGGGTAGGAGATCACCCATTACAATGTCGGCAGAAATATACTCCTGTGCGATCAGATCTAAGCATGGCTGGGATCTCACCTTGCAATCCTGCATGATCTGGAGTAAACTGTGTATATCGTATGAAAGGAGATCTGCCGTTATGAGCTTAAGAGACTTATTCACAAGAAAGAAAAAAGCTGATGACACTCAATCTCACGGATCATCAGTCGGTCAGTTTCCAACCTATGAAGACGCCATATCAGACGAAGTGTTTGACCAGTCAGAAGCCGCTGTTAAGATCGAGCAGGATGAAGTGGAAAATTGGGAATACCTTCTGTTTGCCCAGTGCCTTCAGGACAACTATCGTTTTCTGGGGAAGTTCAAGGCACAGAGCAGCTCAAACCCCTTTGTTCAGGCAATCGGTTCAGACTCCGAAGGGAGGCCGTATTTACAATACCACAGTTTTATTATTGCTTCCCTCAACAACGAACTTCAGCGTTCCGTAAGTAAAATGCAGATGTTAAACGATCAGTTCACGGAAGCGGTCGGCGCACCGGGTGAGACTGGGGACCCTGATGCAATCAAAGAGGTTGCCATTCGCTTCATGGACATCTACATTATCTGTCTGGCTTTTTATAATGATTTTTTCACTGTACAGGCCCCCTCAGGTCTTGAAAAAGTCCATCAGGGTACAAAACAGATTATTATAGATGTGCTTGCAGCCTATGAGAGATTCTACCAGGACATGGCTGACAATATTAGAAAATCCGTTGCAAATCCCGACGGCGGTTATACTTCACCTGTATTTAACTGTGATCTCACCACCATTGCTTCCGTGACCTCTGATCTTCAGGAGCTGGGAACCAGGAATCCGGAACTGCTTCGAAATGCCAGGTTGCACCGGCTTAGTTTTTAGGAGAAGTTCAGATGGGATATAATTTCGACGAAGATTTGCTCAGGCATGACCTGCTTGATTATTATGGAACTGCCGCATTTAACGGATTTCCCGCAGCCATGATGGACGTGTTCGCCGTGCAAAAGATGAACTCTGCTGATCTCTGGTCACAGGCACAGCGAAATGGATTCCGCATGGATCGATACACATCACCAGGTTCATCATCCATCCCATATCACGCGTTTTATTCAGGCGTCACGAGCGGATCGTTTTCGTATGTAAAAACCCAGACGACCGAAGGTAAATCCACTCAAGATGAAATTGTGTTTCCCACCTATGAAAGCGCGGTACCAGACTCATATTTCAAGCGAACGGAAGCCTCTCTTGCTATCATGAATAACCGTCCGCAGCACTGGGAGTATCTGTTCCTGGCGCAGGAACTGCGTTCATACTTATATCAGCTTGGAAAGCTTAAGAAACAAACCCCCGGGAATCCCTATGTTGAGAAGATTGGCAACGATTCTGAAGGAAAACCGCTGTTGTACTTTGTTGTCGGCTTCTCAGAAAACCTGGTTGACGCAGTGAATAAAGCAGAAAAATCCGCCTCAAAAAGTTTACTCGCTTTCGAATCCACGATGCGAAAAGCAGCTCGAAGAAAAAAGCCGGAACTCATCACAGACTACTCTATTGAACTGTTGTATCCTTACAAGGTTTTTCTTGGCCTTTATTCTTGACTTTATATTACCGTACTCTATCTTATTCTTCAAGTTTATTCGTTGCATTATCCAGCAAAGCTTTCTCTAAAGCCTTCAAAGGACTTGGCGTGCCCAGAATCTGATGAGCATATTATGCCTGTTTACAAAAAAAATCCGAACCACTCCTCGTTCTAAGAAGCAGTTCGGATTATTAAGTGCCTATACCTTATTGTACTGTAACTTCCCTTTTAAATACACCGGGATTATCCGCAGCTTAACCGTCAGCGGACACCTTATACTGATATTTGCTCATTCGAGCTGTCAGAAAGGCAGCTCATCGTCTTCCATCTCGGAGAAGACAGTGACTCCCGGGACCATCGTAGGATTATTGGGGTAGGCTCCCTGCGGAGGTTGACCATAGCCGCCTTGCGGGATGCCCTGCTGCTGGGGCTGCTGAGGAACTGCGGCTCCATTGGTTTTGTCCTTGATGTGGAACGGTTTGCTCTCAGTCAAATTGCACTGCTTCACATCAGAAGCTTTGTATTTACTGCTGTAATGGATCACCTGAAAACCGTCGCAAGAAGCCTGAAGATTGATACCGCTGCTTCCGTCCCGCCGGTTAAATGATTCCATTTTGAAGTCCTTCAGCAAAACAGCAACGACCTTAGTGCTGTTAGGTGTCCGTTCCAGAAACCGCTTTGCGTAGTACCCGCCGAGGACGGTGCTTACGCTCACAACGTGATCCGGTCGGACCATGTGCTGCCCAAACATCTGGCTCACAAACTGATCACCGAGAACAAGATCCATATTGATCCCGACGCAGAGATTCCCGTTTCGGGATACGAACTTCTCAAAGAACAGCTTCTCCATATTAATGGAGAGGAATACCGTCATCTGGAGGTCCTCCAGATTTCCGGAAGCCGGAGGCGAGCAAAGGATCGGCGTATACCGGACGCTCTCCTGCTGATTGCCGTTTCCCTGCTGATTGGAAACCTGAGCGGGTGCGGGATATCCTCCCTGGTTCTGGGGTTGTGCATTTCCCTGCTGAGGGGCATAATTCTGAGACTGCTGAACATGACCCGTCTGAGGCTGTCCGTAGCCTGCCTGGGACTGAGGAGCCCCTGCCGTCTGCTGTCCGTAATATCCGGGATTCTGTACGGGCGGCTGTGCTCCGAACCCCGCAGTCTGCTGAGGCCAGCCGTTGAGTCCGTTCGGGAACTGATTTCCGTTCATTGTGGTATTTCTCCTTTTCTCAAAAATGTTTGTTCGTGCTATTACTGGAGCGCAATCGGCTCCCCTGTGAGCTTGACCGGAATATGCTCGGCAATATTTGCCGCCTTGCGGAACTGATAAGCAATGTTGCTTCTTGCTTTTGCCGCACTTGCAGCTCTGGTCTGAGCCCGAAAGTTGTCGGCGACCACGCGGTCAAAGATTAAAACCGCGCCCTGGTACTCATACAATCGCCATTTGTCTTTGACCTGATTCATATTATGCTCCTTCCCTGTAACGTCAGCGGCAGACTTCAACTAATCTGAAGTCTGCCGCAAAATGCAGAACTGAAGTTGCATCACGACCGAAGTGTTCCGCCGTATATGCAACCAATTCCTATAAATTTAATTTTAATATATATCAGTTTTTGTTTTGTGTCAATTTATGCATGGAATCCGAAAAAATCAGTCATGGTTATAGAGTTTATAACCAAGTGCCCATACGGATTCGGTCATTCCACCCGGCTGCCCATCAATTGCTTCACGAACTGTCTCCATCTTGGCATCAAGATCATCGATCATGGACAGTAGCATGGCTTCCGCCGTTTTGGGCGGCACAGTGGCGCCAAATTCCGGCTTTCCGTGATGGGAAAGCAGCATATGCTGCAGAAGCATGGACTTTTCTTCACTGATCCCGAGCTCACGGCAAACATTGCCAACATCTGCAGCCCCCATATACAGATGGCCGAGAAGCTGGCCGGGAACAGAGTAATCTGTTACCAGTCCTGCCGGGGAAAGGTCATATTCTTTTGCTTTGGCAAGGTCATGGCAGAACGTTCCCGTCAGCAGAAGATCCCGATCCACGAAGGGGTAGAATCGCGCCATGTGATCCGCATGGCACATCATAAAATATGTGTGCATCAGCAGCCCGTAGCGAAATGCATGATGAACCGCCTTGGCCGCCGGCATGCTGCAGATGATATCACGGTTTCTGGCAAGCATCTCCACGCAAACTTTTTTGTATTCCGGATCCTGGATCGTATCAATCAGGTCCACCATCTGAGTATACGTCTGCTGCGGATCAATCGGAGCCGAAGGGACAAGAGCATTCATATTGATGGGGTCCCCTTCTTTTGAAGCTCTGATCTGCTGAACAGTAATTTCCTTCTTCCCGTTGTATTCGGAGACGGTGCCCCGGACTTTCACAGGTCTGCCATTACAGGTTTCATGCAGATTCCCGTCATAGTCCCAGAACAGGCCTTCGATCTCCCCTGTTGCGTCCGCCAGTTTGAATGAGAGGAAGCTTTTTCCGTTCTGCGTGGTCTTCGGCACCGGATTTTTCAAGAGATAGAATCCTTCAAGAGCGTCGTTGATTTCCATCTCGCGCACTGTTTTCGTAGTAAATCTCTGCATGCTAATAGCTCCTTTAAGATTTTCCGTATTGTTTGTAATTGTAATGGAATAAGTTTCTAAATTCAAGTGATAAGATATGTCTGGGCTTCCGTATGGAGTCTGCTGGCCAGCAGCGTATAGCGTACTTCCTGGGCACAGTTGGAGACTGCCGTCTGCAAAGCGTCGAGTTCGCCGATCAGGCAAACGTTGTCCTTTGCCCTGGTAATCCCGGTATAAACCAGATTCCGTTTCAGCATACTGGGATGCGCCTTGGAAACGACTTCGATCACGCTCTGATACTCACTCCCCTGGCTTTTATGCACGGTGGTGCAGAATGCGAGCGTCACATGCCTGAGATCATCCTGGGAGTATTCGATCCAGGCAGGCTCCCCGATCCATTCTATATTGGCGAAATAGTTATAGATCTCCGGATCATCCGGATCCTGACGCCTGGTAATCTCCCGGATATATCCGATATCTCCGTTCTTCGGTCCCTCTTCCGATAGCGATAGGTAAGTGTTTGATGTTATCTCCGACTTTTCCCCCGCTTCACACCGTGCATGCAACTTTCATCGCACACGGCGTTCCATCGTTGTTATTTTCTCTCTTATCTAAATCAGTCTACCT
>Ga0256405_10004975_pt1 | contig 23832 bp, 19 predicted proteins | sample RumenRJG_02DNA_FD_189096 | JGI IMG/M metagenome (GOLD analysis project Ga0256405, IMG submission 189096) | Bovine rumen microbial communities from Lethbridge, Alberta, Canada - RJG_02 | ecosystem: Host-associated > Mammals > Digestive system > Stomach > Rumen | place: Canada: Alberta... | reverse complement strand
TGAGTTATTTCAAATTGTAAAAAAAAACAGTTGAAAATCAGTTTGATATCAAATCAGATATAAATTAATATCCTTGAATTTGATATTGAATTTTTTACTCAGATACGCATTTGTAAGTATTCCGTTGTAGCAATATACACTTTGACGCATCAAATGATTGAATGTGATTTGTTGGTAAATACCTCCGTTTTCAGATATCTGATTTATAATCGGATAAAGTGCGTTGCTTAACGCAATACTTGCAGTTCTCGGTACAAGCGATGCGATATTTGGTAAACAGTAATGAATAATACCTTTATGTGTAAAAGCCGGATTTTTGAATGTAGTGGGATGCGAAGTCTCAAAACAAGAACCGGTTTCTACATTGAGGTCTACGATTACAGAACCTTTTTTCATAAGCGAAATCATTTCTTCGGTAATGATAGGAAACGGATGCGAACAAATACTTTTTGCTCCGATAAGTACATCCACCGATTGCAATGCTTTGTTGAGAACTTGAGGTTGAAGTACCGAGGTGAAAATATCTCTGCCTAAGCGTTGAGAAAATGTTGTTAACTTGTAGACAGTATCGTCAAAAACTTTTACTTCAGCACCTACGCTGAGAGCGGTTTTGGCTGCAAACAATGCTGCTGTTCCTGTTCCGAGGATTACAACCGATGCCGGCGATATTCCTGTAATGCCGCCTAACAATACACCTTTGCCGCCGCTTTGTTTGCCGAGATATTCCGACGCAATAAAAATTGCACTTCGTCCGGAAATTTCGCTGTTGATATAATTGATTTGATAAAAATCTTTTTCTGTAATAATATATTCCAATGCAATTGCCACAACTTTTTTCTTGAGCAATGCTTGAATCGTTTCTTTTTTCGCCTGAGCCACACCGAGATGAGAAATCAAAGTCTGGTCGCGGTGAAGCATATTTATTTCTTCGATTGTGAAAGGGGACACTTTTATAATAATATCCGATTTCATAAGCTCGTCGCGAGAGTTTGTAACAAATGCTCCCGCCTCAGAATATTGCTGATTTGTATAGTTAGCCTCGGCTCCGGCGTTGGATTCTACCATTACCTTGTGTCCGCTCGCAGATAATACACTTACACCCATCGGCGTTAGTGCAACTCTGGTTTCAATATTTTTGTCTTCTTTTAGTACCGAAATGCTTAATTCTCGTTTGCCGAGATAAATTTCTTGCATTTTTTCTTTCGGTAGCATGGAACATTCAGCAGGCATGGTATTTTTTTTATGTTTTTTTGTTGATTATTTTTTATTGTGACCTTCAGAAATACGGCTTATTGAATTGTCATAATTCGTTTGCCGTCTTCTTTTTCTTCGATTTTTACATTAATTACATCGTCCGGAAGTATCGGGTAGAGAGTTTCCGGCCATTCAATGAAACAATAATCGTTGCTGTAGATATATTCTTCAGCACCGGCAGCCATTGCCTCTTCGGTATCTTTTATTCTGTAGAGGTCAAAATGGTAAACATTGCTGCCGTCTTCGCAAAGGTATTCGTTTACAATAGAAAAAGTCGGCGAACTTACTTCGTCTTTTACACCCATTGCTTTGCACAACGCTTTTATAAATGTAGTTTTTCCAACACCCATTCCGGCGTCGAAGATTATACATCTGGAATTCGGAAATTCTGTTTTGATAAATTTAAGGAACTCGTCGGCGGCATTGTCGATTTTGTCCAAAGATTCAATTTCGATTGTTTTCATTTCGAGTTTTTGGGTTTTAAAGTTATCAGTGGTATCAGCATCTCTTCCATAGAGACGCCGCCGTGCTGTAGTGTGTCTTTGTAATATTTTACGTAATGATTGTAATTGTTGGGGTATGCAAAAAAGTCCCTGCTTTTGGCAAAGATGTATTTTGTTGTCATGCTTGGCGATGGCAGTTGTACATTGTTCGGATCTTTTGCTTCAAAAACTTCTTTCTTGTTGAATTGTAAGTCTTTGCCCATTTTGTAACGCAGATTGCTCGTGATTTCTTTTTCGCCTGAGATTTTTATCGGATTGTTTACTTTTACAGTTCCGTGGTCGGTGGTGAAAATCACTTTGAAATCCAAGTTAGCTAACATCTTTATCAAACTGTATAACGAAGAATGTTCAAACCAAGTTTTTGTAATTGCTCTGTAGGCTGCCACATCGTCGGCGAGTTCGCGCATCATTTTGTTGTCGGTACGGGCATGAGAAATCATGTCAACAAAATTGTAAACTGCAATATTCAACATGTTGTTGGATATTGAATTTAGGCTGTCGTTGATTTTTTGACCGTCTTTGTTAACAAAAGTTTTGGCGTATGAATATTTGATGTCGAGCCTGAAACGCTTGAGCATCGTTTGTATAAGTTTTTCTTCGTTGTTGTTTTTGGAATGGAGTTCGTCTTCGTCGGTCCAAAGTTCGGGATAGAGTTGCGAAATCTGTAACGGCATCAATCCCGAAAACATCGCGTTTCTGGCGTACTGAGTGGCTGTCGGAAGTATTGAACATATCATTTCCTCTTTCTCTATTGCCAAATATTCGGTGATAAGAGGTTGTAATACTTTCCATTGATCGAATCTCAGGTTATCAATTACAATCCAAAATACTTTTTGTCCGCTTTCTATCATCGGCATAACACGTTCTTTGAATACGTCGATTTGCATCAGCGGACGATTTTCTCTTGAACCGGAAATCCAGTTTTCGTAATTTTTTACAACGTATTTTGTAAATTCGCTGTCGGCTTCGTTTTTCTGAAAGTTAAAAATTTCGGAAAGTGTTGTTTTGTCTTCGTTAAGGTCTTGTAGTTTTAGTTCCCAGTCTACAAGTTTTTTGTACAACAATTTCCATTCTTCTATATTGTTTACTTGGTTGATTTCTTGACCAAGTTTCTGAAATTCAAATTTGTATTCTTCGGCTGTTTTTTGACTTACAAGGCGTTTGTTATCAATATTTTTCTTTAGAGACAACAAAATTTGATTAGGATTTACCGGTTTTATCAGATAATCAGAAACTCTGCTGCCCACGGCTTCGTCCATGATATCTTCGCCTTCGTTTTTAGTAATCATCACTACGGGGATGTCGGCGTTGATATTTCTGATAGCGTGCAACACGTCGAGCCCCGTAATACCCGGCATATATTCGTCGAGAAATACGATATCAAATGTGTTTTTCTCGAAAAGTTCCAGCGCGTCGGTTCCGTTGGTTGCGGTTGTTACGTCGTAGCCTTTGCTTTTGAGAAATAGAATTTGCACTTTCAGCAAATCAATTTCGTCGTCCACCCAAAGAATTGAATTTTTCATAATTAATTCTTTATTTTAATCTTTAATAATGATGCCGTGAAGTATCAGATTGAGCAACTGATCTATTCTCGAAGTAAATTCTTCGGCGTCGTCGGTTCTGAAAAGATAGTCTTCGATACCTTTTACAGCCATGATTAGAGCCATTGCAGCCAAGTCGAGGTCTTTCACATTGAAATACATCTTCTGTACGCCTTCTTCCAAAATATCTTTGAACAATCTGATTTCTTCTCTGTCGTACAAAATGTTGAGCCTTCGTACAAAATCGATGTGACGAAGTTTTGTGTTTTTGAGCGCCGAATGAAACAAAGTATAAATTTTGATGATATTCATTCTTGTCAAAACATATACTTTGATTTTCTCTACCGGATTGGGCGTTGCTGCAAGTGCATCAATAATAGTGTGTCTGAATGCAACAGCTTCTTTTAGAACCACCGATTGAAAAATCTGCTCTTTGCTTTTGAAATAGTAGTAAATAGAACTTTTGCCTTTGCCGGCGGCTTTGGCAATGTGATCCATGCGAGTTTTGTCGTACCCGTACTTGTTAAAAACCTGACGTGCTATTTTTATTATTGCATCGCGGTTTTTATTCTTTTTGAGAGTTTCGTTAGGATCCATCATTTTCGTATCGGTTTGTTTGATGATTATTTTCACGGCTAAGTTAGATTTTATTTCTTACAGATACAAACTTTTTTTATGATTTTAGAATTTTTTTAATTCAATATTTGTTTCTAACGTGTTATTAATTAATTTGGTAGATACTAAAATTTGATTTTAAAAAAAAATCTGTATAATAGTATTTTTATCGTCAAAAATACTTATCTTTGTACCAATAATTAGATTTTCAGATGAGCAAAAAAATAATTTGGGTGTTGGCGATTATTATGTTCGGCACGATGGTTTGGCTTATTGTAATACAATATTCTTGGTTTCGTACTGCCTTGTCATTGCGTCAACAGCAATTTTCACAACAAGTAATGCATTCACTTTCAGGTGTTGTCACCAAACTGGAAGAGCGTGAGGCTGTTATGCAGCTTAGAAACGAGGTGATTACTGTTAGTTTTGATTCTATTCCTTCTTTCTACAATTCTGACGTTGATATCAGTCAGGGCGGACATGTTTTGGTAGATTCGATGTTGAATGATTCTGCGCAAAAAAAATCAGAAACGATTGTGGCTGTTAGCAAAGATTCTTTGTATTATACTTTGTCTGACACTTCAAGCGGTACATTTCTGTTTGATTCTCAGAGTATGGATTTGGAAGAATTTCAAGAGAAAATCCGCGAGAGAGTTCACCGTGACAAAACTGTCTTTGTAGAAAATCTTGTTAACTCACTTATCAGAAAAAAAGTTAATATCGAAGACCGTGTTTCTCCGTGCGTTATCGACGATATTCTTAAGCAGCAGTTGAATAACAACGGTATTTATATCGATTACAAATTTGCATTGTTGAGAGACGACCGTTCTCCGTTTTTCGCTTCAAAGGGTTACAATCAAGACGAAATTGTTAACAGTTATGAGGTAACATTGTATCCTTCTGATATCATTTCGCCTAAATGTTTTCTTACGATATATTTTCCGGAAGAGAACAGTTTCAATATTTTGTCGCTCAAGAAAAATGTTATAACAGGTATTGTTCTTACCTTGATTATTATTATAACATTTATTGCTACATTGCGCATAATTTTGAGACAGAAAAAATTGTCGGAAATGAAAACGGATTTTGTTAACAATATGACTCATGAGCTGAAAACTCCGATTACTTCTATTTCGCTTGCAAGTCAGATGTTGAAAGATCCGTCGGTTGTAGAAAACAGTCAGACCCTTGCACAAATTTCTTCCGTAATTGAAGAAGAGAGCAAACGTCTTGGTTATCAAGTAGAACGCGTTTTGCAAATGGCAAAAGTAGATCGCGGTAAACTTGCACTTACGGTAAAAGAATTGTATATCAATGATATAATCAAAAAAGTTGTAAAATCTTTTGACTTGAAAGTAAAAGACAAAGAAGGAACTCTTACTTGCGAATACAATGCAAAAGATGATATGATAGATGGTGATGAGGTTCATATTACCAACCTTATTTCCAATCTTTTGGACAATGCTCTGAAATATACCGAGGGAAAACCAATTTTGAAAGTTACAACTTCCAACGTAAAAAAAGGGGTTGAGATTACAATTTCGGATAACGGTATCGGTATCAGTCACGAAGATCAAAAACGTATTTTTGAACAGTTTTTCAGAGTTCATACCGGTAATATCCACAATGTGAAAGGGTTTGGTATCGGACTTAGCTACGTGAAAAAAATTGTGGAAGAGCATCACGGAAAAATAAATGTAAAATCAGAAATTGGCAAAGGAACCACATTTTTTGTATATTTGCCGTTTAATCAGTAAATAAATTAATATCTAATAATCTATGGAAAGAAAAGTAACAATATTGTTGGCAGAAGATGACGTAAATTTGGGCTCGTTGCTCAAACAATATCTTGAGGCCAAAAATTATTTTGTAGATTTGTATCCGGATGGCGAAAAAGCTATCGAGGGTTTTCATCACAATATTTACGACATCTGTGTTTTGGACGTGATGATGCCGAAAAAAGACGGTTTCCAAGTTGCTACCGAAATTAGGGAAATTAATACTACAATTCCTATTATCTTCTTGACTGCCAAAGCTTTGAAAGAAGATGTTCTCAACGGTTTTAAGATTGGTGCCGACGATTATATTACAAAGCCTTTCAATATGGAAGAACTCTTGTTGAGAATGGAGGCCGTATTGCGTCGTTCAGGTGTTACTGATGCAGAGGTCGGCTCTGTTTACAAATTGGGTAGCTACGTTTATGATTCTAATAAACAGACTCTTACTTATAAAGATCATGAACCTACAAAACTCACTACCAAAGAGTCTGAACTTTTGAAACTTTTGTGTATGAATATGAATAAAGTTCTCGAAAGAAATTATGCTCTCAATCAGGTTTGGGAAGATGACAACTATTTTAATGCTCGTAGTATGGATGTTTATATCACAAAATTGAGAAAACTTCTCAAAAACGACAGCCATCTCGAAATCCTTAATATTCACGGAAAAGGATACAAACTTATTGTATCAGACGACAATAATTAAATGAGTTTTTATAGTAAAATAGCATTGTTGTTGTGCGCCATAGGATTGTTGGCGGCAGGGTGCAGCAACACCAAAAACACTGCTGCTACCCGTGCCTTTCATAATCTTACGGCGCATTATAATGTTATTTTTGAGGCTCAACAATCGTACGATAAAGGAATTCTTGCCATAGAAGACGGACTGAAAGTAAATTATACAGAATTGCTTCCGGTTTGGAAACTCGACGACCCTCAAGCTTCAGAAATCGCTACTTCGTATATGGACGCTTGTGTGGAAGAGTGTGGCAAGAATATCTTAAAACATTCTATCACGTCCAAACCGAATAAGAAATATTCCAAAACAGGGATGTCTCAAAACGATGAAGCTTTTTACAGCAAAGCCGAATATTGTAAATGGATTGACGATACGTATTTGCTTATGGGAAAGGCAAATTACGTAACTCGTGACCTCGACCGCGCTGAATCTGCTCTTCAGCTTGGTATTACACGTTTCAAACACGAACCGTCAAAATTTGAAGCGATGTTTTGGCTGGCGAAAACTTTTTGGGCGCAGAAAAATTACAACGAATCCAAAGAACTTCTTACAAAACTCCGTCAAGACAAAAGACATCCGAAAACTCTCGATAAAGATATTTCAAAACTTTTTGCGGATTTGGCAATCAAGGAGCGACATTACGACGAGGCAATCAAACACCTGAATGATGCTTTGGCGTTGATAAAAAAACGTAAAAAAAACGAACGCGCTTGGTTGATTTTTATCTTGGGTGACCTCAATCGTTTGGCCGGACATTATCCTGATGCCAAAAGATGTTACGAAACGGTTATAAAACTAAATCCGCAGTATTCAATGGTTTTCAATGCGAAAATTAATCTTGCTACCGTTTTTACTCCGGGTGATAATGTTGACTATATAAAATCGCAATTGCTCGCTCTTGCTGCCGACGACAAAAATGCTGAATACAAAGATCAAATTTATTTTGCACTTGCTGAACTTGACAACCGAAACGGCAACAAGCAGTCAGCACTTGTTAACTACAAAAAATCAGCGCATTATTCATCACAAAACAATGTTCAAAAAGCAAAATCTTACTTAGCAATTGCTGACATCTATTTCGATAAAAACGATTACATCAATTCGGGTAAATTTTATGATTCTACAATGCAATATATGCCGACCACTTATTCCGGTTACGGCGAAATAAGTGCAAAAGCCAAGAATTTAACCGAATTGATTTCTTTTATCAACGAGGCTCAGAATCAGGACAGTTTGCAACGTGTAGCGAATATGCCGGTTCAAGAGAGAAAGAAATTTATTGCAAAAATTATTGACGATGTAATTGTAAAAGAAGAAGCTGAAAAAATTGCTCAAACCAATCCTTATTATCAGTCGAATGATAATAATTACGGTGTAGAATTTACCGGTACTGACGGAAATCCGAACTTTTCCGGCAAATGGTATTTGTACAATGTTACGGCATTGAATTATGGTCGTCAGGAATTTTTGAAAAAATGGGGTAACCGTCCTCTTGAAGACAATTGGCGTAGAAAAAACAAAACTACAAGTGCCGTTATCCCTGAAGATGAGGAAGTTGAAGAAGATAAATCGGATTCTACAATTACCAATAAGAATCCCGAATTTTATACACGTAATTTACCGTTGACAGATTCTGCAATGAAAGCCTGTATCAACAAGGAAGCTGATGCATGGTTTGCCGTTGCTACAATTTATTACGACAAAATCGGCGATGTTGACAAAGCCGTTGAGACTCTTTTGTTTATCAATCAGCAACATCCCGACCATTATCTGAAAGCGCAATGTTATTATCAGCTTTACAAACTTTATGTTAGTAAAGGCGAATTTCAGATGGCAAATTATGTAAAAAGTCAGTTGGAAAGCGAATTTCCCGAATCAGGATATTCCAAAATTCTCAACGATCCGAAATATCTTGAACATATCGCAAACCGTAAGAATCAAGCTAATCAGATGTATGAGAATGTTATTACAGAATTTAATAACGGTAACTATTCGCAGGCTCTAAATATCTGTCAACAAGGACAAAACGATTTTGCTGACTTGGAAATCGCCGAAAACTTTATTTACATGGAAGCGCGTTGCTACGGTAACCTTCAGAATACCGAAAAAATGAAACATCGCTTAACATTTTTGATAGAGAATTACCCCGGCAGCAAACTTATTCCGTATGCGAAAAACAAACTTTCGGCTTTGGAAACCGGAAATTTCGAGACCATGAAATTTAAGTCTGACACCGATAACGAGCCGCATTATCTTTGTATTTGTGTCAATACCGAAAATCCTAAAGCTAAAGAAGTTAACTTCATACTTTTGGATTTCTGTGCAAATTCAGGATTGAGTCAGGCAGATGTTGAACAGAAAAAAATCAGTAGCAGTAAAACTGTTTATTACGCATATCCGTTGCAAAACAAAATTACTGCGATAGATTATATACAAAAATTCACGAGTAAAAACCGTTCACAATTGATTCCGGAAAAAGATTTCGTGATTTTCTGTATTAGTGAATCCAACTTTGCGCTTATTAACGAAGAATCAGATATTGAATCATATACCAATTTTTACTTGACACGTTACACTAACTAAATAAAAGATTTATTATGAAACGAATTATACTTTTACTTTTGACATCGATTTTGATTGTATCATGTGGTGACAATCAGAAACCAATCAGCAATGCAGAGAGCAAAGATACAGTAGTGAAACATCAGGTTCAAACTACTAAAGTTCCTGAATATCAAGCTGATTATTTCTACGTCGTGGATGAGAATTCCGATATTTTTGTAGGAAATTCGCCGGATGATCTTCAGATTACAGAGGTAAATGGTTTTGATGCCGTAATTTCTCCAAATGGTAAATATTTGGTTTATACCGCATTGATTGCAAATCGTAGAAGTATTTACAGTTATAATATCGACAAAAAAGAAAGTCGTTTGCTCAATTTGCCGCCTGACAATGAGGCCTATATGGGTAGTTATTCTCCGGACAGTTGTTATATTGCGGCTAATTTTTTTACAAATAATTATCATTGGAATATCGCACTTTATGATTTGAAAAAAGATACTTTCAAGTTGATAGGAAAAGAAAAAAAATGCGATTATTTTAGTCCGACATTTTCTCCTGATTGTAAATATTTGGTTTTTCATGATATGGAAAAACTTTATGTTTATGATTTCAAAGGATTTGCATCAAAATTCAATAAAACAATTGCTTGTGAAAATTTCTGTACACAAAATGATATGGGAATATCCTCAAACAACAAATTTCAGATAATGAGCGGTGAACAATATATCGTGTTTACTTATGATTATTTTTCACAAGAACGTTTGGAAACCACGGTGTTGGCATATTATGATGTAGAGACCGGAGAAATTACAGAATTGTCAAACAAAAAGACAAATACATGTCTTGATTTTGCCGTTTCTCACGACGGATTAATCTATTTCTTGTTGTCAAACAACGATAATCCCGACGAAGCACAGCTTTATGTAGCAAAAACTGACGGTGAGAAACCTGCAAAAGTTTCTTCACATATTTTCCAAACTCCGTGTAGTTTTTCTATTGCGAATTGATTTACGAGACTTCATATTGAAAAAAACGAAAAAAAATTGTGCTATTCCCAAAAAAGTATTTATTTTTACAAAAGTTTTAAATACAAGTTATTCGAGTATATAATTATTTAAATTTTAACACATTATGTCTAAAATAAAATTATTAGGATTAGCATTTTTGTCCTTGGCAATGATTACTTTGGTAGATTGCAAAGGCAATAAGGGCGGTGATAATTCCGCAGAAAATGATACTGCGCTTTCATTGCCGGATGATGGTTATGGTGATTTAACTAATGTTGATATCAACGATAACGGTCAAGTTGATTCTTCTGTACTTAACGAACAAGTACTTACAGAAGATCAAAACGGAAATTTGATTCCGGAAGAAACCGAAACTAACAATGATTCTGACAGATTTTATATAATTGCGGGTAGTTTTCAGTTGTATAGCAACGCCCAGAAACAAAATCAGAAACTCAAAAACATGGGTTTTGATTCTAAAATTCTTGAACCATACGGTCAGTACAATCGTGTTACAGTAAAAGAATTTGCAACACGCGACCAAGCAAGAGCTGCTCTTCCCGGTTTGAGAACTCAAATTAAAGATCAAACTCTTTGGTTGCTCAAGAGATAATTTTGTCTTGCTTAACAAAATAGTATTTCATATAATACCTGCGATTTCATTACGTTATTAGTTAGAAAAAATGTCATCGCAGGTTTTTATTTTAAGATATGGAACAAAAGAAGCCTACCAATTACGAACTTGTTTATCGCACTTCGGCTCTCATGAAAGAAGTAACCGACCTAAAACTTCTCAATAGGTCGCTTACTGAGCAGTTGGCAAAGTCGCAGGCTGAGATTTTACGCCTTGAGAATATTCTCGCAATGGTTGCGCCTGAATCTCTGCCAAAAGGTGTTAAATTCAACATCGGCTCCAACACATTGAGATTCAAGATGGCTACGGTTTTGTTCGTTGATATACGTGGCTTCAAAAATATATCTTCGGAATCTCCCGGCTCCAATTTTATTGATGAGTTGGATCAAATTTTTATTCATTTCGACGAAATCGCCAATGATTTTAATCTTCAGACAGTTAAGACAATTGGCGATGCCTACATGTGCGTTGGCGGCATTCCTAAAAAAAATATTACAAACCCTATTGATGTGGTGCTCGCCGCAATGGAAATGAAACGTTATCTGAAAGACCTCAAAGACGAATACACTAAAAAACATAACAGTTTTTGGGAATTACGAATCGGTATTCATACCGGTCCTGTAATTGCTACGCCTCAAGGGAAAAAGAAAATCTCTTACGATATAAAAGGTGAGACCGTTAACATCGCATCTCGAATGGCATCTGCTGCCGATGTTGAGAAAATTAATGTTTCGGTTTATACTTACGAATTGGTAAAAGATTATTTCCAAACAGAATATAACGGTTTAACACCTGTAAAATATCAAGGTGATTTGGAGATGTATTATATTAAGCGTCTGAAACCGGCTTATTCTGTTGACAGACAACTTGGTGAACATCCTAATGAGAATTTTACAATAAAGTATTTGCTTAGACAATTCACTGATCTTCAAGAAGAAATACTTGATAAATTAGAGAAAGAATTACCTAAGTATTTACATTATCATAATTTCAAGCATACAATTGATGTTGTAAATCAAGCCGAACTTATCGGTTATGGCGAAGGTGTTGACGACGAAGACATCCTTTTGTTGAAAACTGCTGCACTTTTCCACGATACCGGCATGATTGTAGGGTGTGAAAATCATGAATATTACGGTACTCAGATTGCCCGTGAATATCTTCCGTCGTGGAAATATACTCAAGATCAGATTGATAAAATTTGTACTTTGATTATGGCAACACAATTGCCTCCTAATCCGCAAAACTTACTTGAAAAAATTATGTGTGACGCCGATTTGGATTATCTTGGTCGTACTGATTTTATTCCAATCAGCAATTCGCTTTACGATGAACTTATACAATCTGGGCAAAAGATTTCTATACTTGATTGGAACAAAAATCAAGTAAAATTCTTAACCGGACATCAGTATTTTACAAGTACAGCGTTGCGATTGAGAATGGTAGGCAAGGAGTATCAAATAGAACGTCTGTCAAAACTTATTGAAGAAGACGAGGCAAAACTTGCGGCTTCCGGAACTTTAGATTATGTTGAACATCGTACTGATGAACCGGATGTTGCAGCGCGTATCGAAAGTGATTCTTCAGATCATTAATATAACGCTTATTTGATTTATGAACGAAAAAATACTCACCTTTATATGGCTCAACCGCCTTTTTGATTCCTCAGAATTGTTTACTACCGAGGGTGAGATTGTTTCGATTATAAAAACCGGTTTGCTCAATACACAATCCGGACCGGATATTACTGATGCTCAAATTCGTATCGGATCTATACTTTGGGTTGGAAACGTGGAATTTCATGTAAAATCTTCTCATTGGAAACTACATCATCACGATGATGATCCGGCTTATTCAAATATTATTTTACATGTAGTTTTTGAAGATGATTTGCCGTTGATAGATAAATTTGGTAAACTTGTTTCTACGCTTGTTTTAAAATTTCGCAACGATTATTTGCAACGGTATGAGATGTTGATGTCTCAAAAAGACAACAAACTTTGTTCACAACAAATATCCCGTATGGATAGTTTTATAAGTTTGGAATTTCTTACGCGTCTTGCATTGGAACGTCTTGAATCCAAAAAGCAGCATTTCAAAGAGATACTAAGTTACAATCAGAACGATTGGTATCAGACTTTTTGGCAAGTTTTGGCTCGAAATTTCGGTTTCGGTAAAAATAATGATGGTTTTGAGTTGACAGCAAAAGCCTTACCTTATAAATTGATTCTCAAGAATTTTGAAAGTTTTCAAGATGTTTTGTCGATGTTGATGGGGCAGGCGGGATTTTTGGACTCTGCACATTATAAGGATGTTGACAAAGAGTTGTTGTTGAGCCGTTACCGTTACAATCAGATGCGTTATAATCTTGAACCGTTGAATACTTCGGTTTGGAAATTCAGTGGTTTCCGTCCTCAAAATTCTCCATTTGTTAGAATGCGTCAACTTGCAGCTTTTATTACCAAAAGTCAGTTTTTGATGTCGGAATTATTGGAATGCAAGTCATTGGAAGAGTTTATCGAATTTTTTAATTTTCAGTCAAATATTGAAATTCCGGCTTTGAGTATAAGTTGTCGTAGATTGTTGATTATCAATTTAGTTTGTCCGTTGCTTGTCTTATATTCGCAGCAACATGACCATAGTCAGCATGCAGATATCGCTGTCAGTTTGTTAGAAGAATTGCCGAGCGAAGAAAACAGTATTGTAAAACGTTGTCGGGAATCCGGCATGATAATAAACGATGCACTTGGTTCTCAAGCATGTTTACAACTTCATAATTCATATTGTCAACAACTTAGATGCATTGAATGTCAAATAGGACGAGTTTTTGTATCACGAGGATAAATCGGATAAAAAAACGACAATTGTAATTTTTTACAACTGTCGTAACAAGTAATTTTGAGGTTATATTTCTCCTTAGGTTTTCATCTTTTTTTTCTTGGCGGCGGGAAAGAGTACATTGTTGAGAATCAGTCTGTAGCCGGGAGAATTCGGATGAACATCCAAGTCTGTTTTGGGGTCGCCTACATAATGAACATAATCCTCAGGGTCGTGACCTGCATACCATGTCCATGTGCCTTTGCCGTATTCGCCGTGAATATATCTCGCTTCGTTTAACGATTTGTTTTCTCCGAGAATCAATACCGATGATTTTATCAACTCTTTGCGATATGCTGTGGTTTGTCCCATAAAACCGTTGATAACCGCTTCGTGATTTTGTACCAGCATCGTTGGAACCGGATCCCATTTCGCCGAGAAGTCAAACAAGGTAAATACATCATCATTTTGACCTACTTGTCGCGTACGTGTGGCATCGATGTTGGAATATTCGTAAATATTGGGATCTATTTCCAATTTGAAGTCCTTGAATGCAAATGTTTTGTTGAAGTCAAGCTTTTTCTGACAATCGGGATCTATGCCGTCGCCGTCAAACATCGGTTGACAAATATCCACTCCTTCAGCAGACAACGCAATATCAAAACTGTCTGTGGCTGAGCACATCGCAAACATAAAACCGCCTTCGCCAACAAAATCTTTCATCGTTTTGGCAACTGCCAATTTTAATTGCGAGACTTTAGAAAAGCCCATTTTCTGTGCTAATGCCGTAAATTCTTTTACTTGATTGATATACCATGGTGCATTTTTGTACATCGCATAAAATTTACCGAATTGACCCGTAAAATCTTCGTGGTGAACATGCAGCCAATCATATTTGGAAAGTTCTCCGGTGAGAATTTCCTCGTCGTAAACCACCGTGTAAGGTATTTCAGCGTAGGTGAGTACCAACATCACGGCATCGTCCCAAGGTTTGTATGTTTTGGGCGCGTAAACCGCTATTTTGGGGGCTTTCTCCAATTTTATTTGCTCCATGTTGACATCATTACGTGATATCTCGGTCAAAATCTGATTGGCAGCTCCGTCGGCTATTTGTTCAAATTTTACATTTCTTAGCCTGCACATCGTTGCTATATCTTGATTGTAATCCGATAAAAAGCTGCCTCCGCGATAGTTGAGAAGCCATTCTGCCGACATGCCTTTCTCCAATATTGCGTAGCATACACCGTAAGCTTTCAAATGGTTGGTTTGGGTTTCGTCCATCGGAATTAATATCTTTAGAGCGAAACTTTGTATCGTTATTAATATTAATGCAAATGTCAAAATAATCTTGTTCATGTTCTTAGTATTTAGGTATATAAAAAATGTTGGAAAACGACGGCAATTTCATATTTTGTTACGATATGATTTTAATTTTTTTACCATCATTTCCCAACATATTTTTTTTAATATATGGTGATTATTAAAAATCCTTAGAATGGCGCATCTTCTTGAGGTGGGGGAGGAGCTCCCGGTGTTCCAAACGGATTGGGCGAACTAAACGGATCAAAACCGTCTGCACCACCGTTCATGTTGTTCATCGATGAGCCAAAGGTTTGTGTCATATTGCCCGAATCGTCCAACGCCGGTATGCCTGATGCCAAGCCCATAGAATCCCATTCTTCAAATCGCGCAAACTCGCCTCTAAATCTTAAGTTGACATCGCAAGTAGCACCATTTCTGTGTTTTGCGATGATTACTTGACCTAATCCTTGAGTTGACTGACCTTCCGCATCTTGTACCACACCGTAATATTCAGGACGGTGGATAAAACATACGATGTCGGCATCCTGCTCGATAGCTCCTGAGTCACGCAAGTCGTTCAATTGCGGTCGCATATCACCACCACGGGCTACAGTGCTACGGCTCAACTGTGACAATGCGATTATCGGAACGTTCAATTCCTTTGCCAACTGCTTGATACCACGGGAGATTGTTGATACTTCCTGCTCGCGGTTGCCTCTTACCTCAGGAGGTCCTGACATCAGCTGCAAGTAGTCGATCATCACCATACCGATATTGTGTTGCATCTTCAGACGGATACATTTACTTCTTAGCTCAAACAGCGATATTGCAGCTGTATCGTCGATATACAATGGCGCGTCTTGCAGATTCTTAATCTTACTGTCAAGTTGTACCCATTCGTGTTCCTCAAGTTTACCTGTACGGATTTTTTCTGAGGACAACTCTGTTTCTGAAACAATCAAACGGTTAACCAACTGAACAGCCGACATTTCCAGTGAGAATATCAGTACCGGTACTTTAAAATTTACCGTCATGTTTCTCGCCATGGAGAGAATAAACGCAGTTTTACCCATCGCCGGACGGGCTGCTACTACTATCATATCCGAATTCTGCCAACCTTGTGTAATACGGTCAAGAGATGTAAAACCCGAAGGTACACCTGAAAGACCGTCTGTACGTTTGGCAGCCTCTTCTATCATGTGGATTGATTCTTTGATAACATCATTCATCGATTTGGTTTGAGTCTTGATGTTACCGTTAGCAAGATCGAAAATAGATTTTTCCGAAAAACTTAATATATCATCCACATCAGTAGTCTGATCGTAAGCCTTTGATTCTATTTCGGTTGCGATTTTAATAAGTTCTCTTTGGATATATTTTTGCTGCAATATGCGTGCATGATACTCCAAATGCGCAGCCGAACCCACTTTCTCGGTGAGCGATGCGATATAATAAGCACCTCCCACATCCTCCAAAACACCATCTTTTTGAAGTTGCTCTACTACAGTATAAATATCAATAGGCAACTGTGCAGAAGATAGTCTGAGGATTGCTTGGTAAATTTTCTTGTGTGCCTCTGTGTAGAAACTGTCGGCGCTTAGGATATTGAAAACATCAATTTCCGCGCCCTGTTCTATCATGATAGCTCCCAAAACGACTTCCTCCAACTGCAAGTCATGTGGAGGTATACGGCCGTATTGGTCGTTAACATGCATTATCATAGAGGTCTCGTTACCTTTGCGGGATTTACCCAAAGCACGAGGTTGTTTGTCGTTAGAAGTTGGCATTATATTGTTTATCAGACTTTTTATTATTCATTGAAAACACCCATTGCGCAGAATTTATCTATTCTGTTCTTTACCAATTGGTCAATAGGAGTTTTACGCAGTTCTGCAATTGTATCAAGAATTGTTTTCTTAACAGTTGCATACATCTGAGCAGGGTCTGAGTGAGCACCGCCTACAGGTTCCGGAATAATACCGTCGATAAGTTTGTTGCTATACATATCTGTAGCAGTAAGTTTAAGAGCAGCAGCAGCTTCACGTTTGAAATCCCAACTGCGCCACAAAATACTTGAGCAAGATTCCGGAGCGATTACAGAATACCATGTATTTTCCAACATATAAACCTTGTCGCCAACGCCGATACCGATAGCACCGCCCGATGCACCTTCACCTATTACTATACAGATGATAGGAACTTTGATACGGAACATCTCATAGATATTGCGTGCAATAGCCTCAGCCTGACCTCTTTCTTCAGCTTCAGAACCGGGATATGCACCCGGGGTATCTATAAGAGTTACAATCGGTTTGTTGAACTTTTCAGCCAAACGCATAAGTCTGAGAGCCTTGCGGTATCCTTCCGGATTTGCCATACCAAAATTTCTGTATTGACGAAGTTTGGTATTTTCACCCTTTTGCTGACCGATAAACATGATTGACTCACCGTCAACTTTGCCCCAGCCGCCTACCATAGCGGTGTCGTCCTTGATGTTTCTATCGCCGTGAAGTTCAATAAACTCGTCACAGATATTTCTTACATAGCCGAGAGTATAAGGACGCTCCGGGTGTCTTGAAACTTGAACCCGTTGCCAAGGGGTGAGATTTTTGTAAATATCTTTTCTTGTATTTACAATTTTCTCTTTAAGTTCGTCTATAGTCTGATCGATGTCGACAGAGCCGGCTTTCTTGATTTCTTCAGCCTTTGCGAGCTGTTCCTCAAGGTCCTGTATAGGTTGTTCAAATTCAAGTAATTGCATATTGTTTTATATTTTTTTGTTTTGCGCATTTCGCGCCAATTAACATTCGGCACAAAATTATAAAATTTAATAATTAAAACGAATTAATTTTTTCTTATTATAATTATGTGAGTCTTTTAAATTTTATTTTTCGGTTTTGACTTCTTTTTTTTATAACATATCTTACTTATTGTAAATGAGAATTTTAACATCTCGTTATTATTTTGATTATTAACTCAGGTTTCGCAAATGAAATTTTTTAATTATCATCGAAGTGAACGAATTAATACTTTCGTTGTTTGCCGTGTGTGCAAATTCATGAAACCTAAAATGCAGAAAAAATATTCCGATTAAACCTAAATTATTAGTGTTATTTTGATTGAAATGATTTATAAAAATGGTTGGTAGTCAATATATAAAAACAAAAAGAGGTAGCAGTTTCACAACTACTACCTCATCAAAAAATAAACAACTAAAAAAAGAAGTATTTTATAACATGAAACACACCCTTATATACGTAAGTCTTTAAAAAATGTTTCATTTCAATCCTTAAAAAATGTTAAAATAATATTTGTTTGAATATTCAAAAAAATTATTCTAACTTTGGGATTGATTTACGGCACAAAATTAAGTATTTTAATTTTTTGGTGCAAAAATTGTTTGAATATTCTTGTTAAATATTGTTAAGGAAAAGAAAAATTACCGGAAATAATGAAGACAAATTACAAAAATATTGGCTTTACGATACTTGGAATTATGATAATTTATATCACAATTGCCACGTATTTATTGTACTCGGATTATTCGTCTACATTGCAGAAAACTATCAAGACGTCAGACTATTACGCTATGCACAAGGCTGAGCAAATCGCCTCGTATGTAGACGTAAGTTTCGCTAATGCTTCTACGCTTAGCGAGGTGTTGGCATCCGCAAAAAAAAGATTGGATTATAATCTGCTTCCTTTTGCAGAAGATTGCATGAAAAATTTCATCATTGAAAACGATAATGTGTCGTCAATCACCGTAACTTGGGAATTTTCAGCGGTTTGCCCCAATTGGACGAAACCTTACGGGCGTTTGGTTGAAAAGTCGTTTATGCATGACGGTTTGCCAAATTTACTTAGGGACACCGTCGATTTGGACGGCGAATATGTCTCTGAAAATTATTTTCAGTTGAAAAATGGTGCGGTTCATGTGCTTTTTACAAATCCTTACAACAACAATGCTGAATATATTTCTAAAAATTCTTCCCGTATCTGTTATACTATTGATACAAGAATTATGTTGGACGGTGTTTTTATCGGTATGATTTCTATTGAACATACTATCGACGATCTTTATGATATGTTGAAATCTATGCCTTTGGATTATGCCGGCAGACCTTTTATTGTAGCTAACAACGGTAAAATTTTCGGTCATTCCAATTCTAAGTACGATAATACGCTTTTCCTTGACGCTTATTATGGTGTAGACCGCAATAATGAACTTATTAAATGTTTGAGCGATGGTATAGTTGGTAGTACTGAATATGCAGATTCTACGCATCTTACATTGATTCCTATTTATGTAAGAGACAACGGAAGACCTTGGACTTTGGTTTCGGAAGTCGGTACTACAAGAATCTTCCGTCAATCTATTATTAAAGTGTCACAATTCTTTATTTTAACATTTTTTGGTTTGGCAGCTATTGTTTTGTTCACATTAATATTTGTTAAACGAAACACTTCACCGCTGAAAAATATTCAAGATGTCATCCGTAAGATAGATCTTGGTGAGTATGATAAAATTCATCTTTTGGAATCTGCCGACGACGAAATACAAGAATGTTATGATACAGTAAATACCTTGGCATTAAAAATTTCCAAAACTTCGGAATTCGCCAACAGTATGGGACAAGGCGATTTGAATATTCAATATAATCCCGAAAATCCTAACGCTCTTGATATCGCACTTCTTAATATGCAGAAAAACTTGGTAAAAGCTCAATACGAAGAAGAGAATCGTAAAAAAGAGAACGAAAAATTGTCGTGGTCTCAAAACGGTCTTGCTCAGTTGGGTGAATACCTCCGTATGAATAATACTGATATTTCTGAATTTGCATACAACGTTGTCAGCTTCTTGGTAAAATATCTTGATTCACTTCAGGGCGGTTTGTTTGTAACTGTTCAAGAAGGCGAAACAAAATATTTGAACCTCGAAGCCGCATACGCATTCGACCGTAAGAAACAATTGGAAGGTCGTGTAGAATTTGGTGAATCGCTTGTAGGACGTTGCGCAATCGAAAAAAAATCAATATTCTTAACCGATGTGCCGGACGGTTATTTGTATATTACATCAGGTTTGGGCGAAAACAAACCGAAATGTATATTACTTGTACCGTTGGTATTTGAAGACGAAGTACACGGCGTAATTGAAATTGCATCATTGAATATGATTGAAAAATATCAACAGCAATTCCTTGAAAACGTTGCCGAGCGTATCGCGTCTACAATTTCTAACATCAAGAAAAATATCAATAGTGCCGAATTGCTTGAAAAATTCCGTCAGCAATCAGATGCTCTTGCAATCCGTCAGCGCGAAGTAGAACAGTCAATTAAAGATATCGACAAATCTCGTAATGAAGTTAGTCTGAAAGAATATGAGATTGACGCAATTATTGATGTATTGTCGCAAGATTGTATAATCATGAGATACGATACAGACGGACGTGTAACAGATATCAGAGATTTAACCCTCGAGCAAACAGGTTACAAACCGAGCGAAATTCTCGGACATTATCTCAAAGAGATACTTGCAATGACCAAAAACGATATGGAAAACTTTGATATCTTCTGGAACGAAATAATACAAGGTGTAAAACAGACCAGAAAGTTTAAACGAGGCGAAACATTGTACCGTGAGACATTTTCATTAATCAGCGATGAGAAAGGTCGTCCTTACAAAGTAATTAGTGTTGCAGTTCCGATTAAAAAAACTGTTACTAAAAATTAAAATATTTTTGTAGTCTTAAATGATTGAAAATCATAACGATAAAATGATTTAAGGTAAAAATTAAAATTCTTTAAACAAATAATTCTTTTGAAATTCGATTATTATGACTAATTTTGCACATTTTCAAGTTGGAAAATGGCTAAAAAAGGCTTAGAATATATTGTAGAATACAAAAGTTTGTCAACAGGAACATACGAAATTGATTATCATTTGGATAAAGAATTTTTCAGTATGTTTCCGGAATCTGAATTTCAGGACGGAGATGTTGACGTAAACGTTAGGATGGATGTTTCGCTTGCGGGACTTCAAATAGAATTTGACATACATGGCACATTAAGATGTGCTTGTGACCGTTGCGGTGAGATGTTTGATATCCCTGTAGATGCACAATATAATATGGCAGTAAAGTTTGGAACCGAGAGCAGCAATCCGATGGATGCTGACGATACAATAGTACTCTCAGTAGACGAAACTTCCATAGATTTAAGTCATCATATTTACGAATATGTAGTATTAAGTGTTCCGCCCCGCAGAGTACATCCTGAGGACGAAAACGGAATACCGGCTTGCAATCCCGAAATTGTAGGAGCTATCGGAAATCTGGACGATGACGAAGATTACGATGACGATTACGACGAAAATCAAGAATCGGACGACGATGATAGCGATGACAACAACAGCGGAGATATAGATCCCCGTTGGGAACAATTACGAAACTTATTATAATTTAAAGGTATAACGATTAAATAAAAACAATTTAGTAAAATGGCAAATCCTAGGAACAGAGCTTCTAAATCAAGAAGAGACAAAAGAAGAACCCATTATAAAGCTACTGCACCTACATTGACAAAATGCAGTAACTGCGGCGCAACAGTTCAATTACATTGCGTTTGCCCTGAATGTGGTTACTACCGTGGTCAGCAAGCAATTAACAACGAAACAGTTGCTGAATAATCACGAGTGGGATTAAAAAAATAGACAGATGAGATTTGATTTGTTTGAAATGATAATTTCATTTGTCTTTTTTATTTATATCAAGATTTTGTTAGAGTAATGAGCAATTTAAATGCAGTAATTACCGGTGTAGGAATATACCTTCCAGATTACCGGCTTACAAACGACGAACTTTCTACAATGGTGGATACCAACGACGAATGGATTACTACCAGAATCGGTATCAAAGAACGTCGTATTCTAAAAGACAAAGATAAAGCTTCAGCATTTATGGGTGCAGAAGCTGTAAAACAGTTATTAGAAAAAACTGGCACAAACCCCGACGAAGTTGATATGGTGATTTGTGCAACAGTAACTCCGGATTATTATTTCCCTGCAACAGGTATCATAATCGCTGAAATGGCAGGACTGAAAAACGCTTACGCTTTTGACGTTCACGCCGCTTGCTCAGGTTTCTTGTATGCACTTACCACTGCTGCCAAATTTATTCAAGCAGGTAGAGAAAAGAAAATAATTGTGGTAGGAGCTGAAAAAATGTCTTCAATTGTAGATTATACCGATAGAAAAACTTGTCCGATTTTCGGTGATGCTGCTGCCGCTGTTATGGTGGAAGCTACAGAAGAAAATCTCGGTGTTATGGACTATATCCTCCGTTCAGACGGCGAAGGCGTTAAATACCTTCACATGAAAGGCGGCGGATCTATTTGTCCCGCTTCAGAAGAGTCAATTAAAAACAAAGAGCATTATATTTATCAAGACGGTCAGCCTGTTTTCAAATTTGCTGTAACTCGTATGGCTGACGTTTCTGCTGAAATAATGGAGCGTAATAATTTGACTGCCGATGATATCGCATGGCTTGTGCCGCATCAGGCAAACCTTAGAATTATAGACGCTACCGCACGTCGTATGGAGCTCGATCCGTCTAAAGTGATGGTGAATATCCAACGTTACGGCAACACAACATCTGCTACAATACCGTTGTGCTTGTACGAATGGGAAAACAAACTCCATAAAGGCGACAATTTGATACTTGCAGCATTCGGCGCAGGTTTCACATGGGGATCTGTTTGGCTCAAATGGGGCTACGATCCCAAATAGTTAAATAAATTTATTTTAGATTGTATTATTTTATTTAAATAAAAATCATGGCAAATTTAAAGGAAGTACAGGATTTTATCAGAACCGTATCAAAAATCGGCATTTCTGAAGTTGACATCCAAACAGATGATTTGAAATTAAACGTAAAATTTCCTGCGGGTGCTAAAGATCTTTCCAACAATCAGGAAGGTTTCCAGATGCAACCATTCCAATTCCCAATGGTATCCGGCATGTCTCAGCAAATGGGAACTCCGGTTCAAGCTGCGGCTACTACCACTACTCCAATCGAATACCGTCAAGAAGCCAAAGAAGATGATAAAAAATATCTTACCATAAAATCTCCGATGGTAGGTACATTCTATCGCCGTCCTTCTCCTGACAAACCTATTTACGTAAATGTCGGTGACGAAGTTACTAAAGGCAAAGTTCTTTGCGTAATCGAAGCTATGAAACTTTTCAACGAAATCGAATCTGAAGTATCAGGCAAAATCACCAAAATCCTTGTTGAAGATGGCACTCCTGTTGAGTACGATCAGCCTTTATTCCTCGTTGAACCTTAATTTTTTTTCATTGAACAATGGCTTACAAAAAAATTAATAAGATACTTATTGCCAACAGAGGTGAGATAGCTCTCAGAATCATACGTACCTGTCAGGAGATGGGTATCAAAACTGTAGCAGTCTACTCCACAGCAGATAAAGAATCTTTGCACGTAAGATTTGCAGACGAAGCAGTTTGTATAGGACCTGCTCCGTCTACACAATCTTATTTGAGCATTCCTGCTATTCTTTCCGCAGCAGAACTTACTAATGCTGATGCAATACACCCCGGATACGGATTCCTCTCTGAGAATGCTAAATTCTGCCGTATTTGTACAGAACACGGTATCAAATTTATAGGACCTACCGAAGACCAAATCAATAAGATGGGCGACAAAGCTACTGCCCGCAAAACTATGATTGCCAACGGAGTTCCTGTAACACCCGGTACCGAAGGAGTACTCGCTACTGTAGAAGACGGTAAACGCGAAGCAAAAAGAATCGGTTATCCCGTAATGCTTAAAGCAACTGCCGGCGGCGGTGGCAAAGGTATGAGAATCATCAGAAACGAAGAAGAGTTCGAAGAACTTTGGGATCAGGCAAAACAAGAAGCTAAATTTTTCGCTAATGATGACGTTTATCTCGAAAAATACATCGAAGAACCTCACCATATCGAAATCCAAGTAGCCGGCGACCAATACGGTAACGTTTGCCACCTCTCAGAACGTGACTGCTCAATACAACGCCGTCACCAAAAA
>Ga0256405_10004974_pt1 | contig 23832 bp, 21 predicted proteins | sample RumenRJG_02DNA_FD_189096 | JGI IMG/M metagenome (GOLD analysis project Ga0256405, IMG submission 189096) | Bovine rumen microbial communities from Lethbridge, Alberta, Canada - RJG_02 | ecosystem: Host-associated > Mammals > Digestive system > Stomach > Rumen | place: Canada: Alberta... | reverse complement strand
ACTGTCTTATGACGAATGAAGGATCGGCCTTATTCCACTTCCTTGATGTTGTTAACGAATGCAAAGATATAAATTATAATTGAATATACAATGAAGAAAATACTGGTCTTATTGGTTGCCTTGATGCCTTTCGTGGCCATGGCACAAGAGAAGAGCGTCCATGTCGACAGCGTGGGGCACCTCGCCCGTCTGCTGCCCGAAAGCGAACGTTTCAAAGTGGCCGACCTGAAAGTGACAGGTTCACTGAACGGAGCCGACTTAAAGCTGCTCACGCAAATCGTCACGCGTACAAAGGTGAGCAACAAGCAGCCTGACGAGTGCTTAGTGACGAGCATCGACCTGAGCGAAGCCGTCATCACCGAGGGCAAGGAGGGTATGAAGACTGAGGCCAACGCCCTGCCAGCCTCACTCTTTGCTGGTGCCAAAAGCCTCGTCAAGGTCATCATGCCCAAGAACACCGTCAGCATCGGCCGCAACTGCTTTTCCGGCTGTTCGGAACTGTCAGAGGTAAGCATTCCCGAAACAGTGACGTCTGTCGGTGCCAACGCCTTCGAGGGGTGCAAGTCGCTCGCCCACATCGAAATTCCCGGCCAGGTCAGCGAACTGGGAGCCAATGTCTTCTCTGGCTGCATCACCTTGACAAAGGTGGTCATCTCAGGCCCCGTCACTGCCATCAACAAAGGCACATTCCAGGGCTGCGAGTCACTGGAGTCGGTGTCGATGCCCGAGACGGTGAAGACCATTGGCACAAACGCTTTCCGCGAGTGCAAGATGCTGGAAGACCTCAGCCTGCCGGACAACCTCGACGAGATAGGCAGCTCGGCGTTCGAGAAGTGCCGTAACCTGCAGAACCTGAGTCTGGCCAAAGTCAAGAAGATTGGCGCTAACGCCTTTCAGGAGTGCTCCAGTCTGGAGACGATAGACATTGAGGACGTCAGCAAGATGGGCAACGGCGTGTTTATGCGCTGCCTGGGTATGAAGTCGGTGAGCATACAGGGCGACCTGGCAGAGATTGGCACAGACTGCTTCAGCGACTGTACCAGTCTGACAGACATCAGCCTGCCCGCCAGCGTCAAGGAGATTGAGAGCCGCGTGTTCCTCAACTGCAAGAGTCTTACGGAACTGGTGCTGCCGTCGGGACTGAACCGCATCTACGACCGCGTCTTCGAGAACTGCTCATCGCTGAAACACATCGTCATTCCCAACATGACGAAATCAATGGGTAAGAGCTTGTTCGAGAACTGCGTCATGCTTGACAGCATCAGCATCGAAGGGCATATCGACGAGATCGACAACGACGCCTTCCGCCGCTGTCATAGTCTGCGCTACGTCAGCCTGCCGGTATCCGTGAAGAAGATTGGCTCGAAGGCGTTCGAGGAGTGTACCGCGCTGTCGCGCATCGAACTGCCCGTCACCTTGCAGGAGATAGGTAACGACGCCTTTGCGAAGTGCGTCACGCTGCAAAGCATCATCATCCCGCCGGCTGTCAAGGAGATAGGCAGCGATGCCTTCAGCGAGTGCAGCCTGCTGGCCAGTGTACAGCTGCCCGTAGCCCTGAAGTCGCTCGGCGGCGGTGCCTTCGCCAAGTGCGTCTCACTGCGCGAGGTCACCGTCAACGCTCCCCTACCCCCGAAGATGTCAAGGAGCACGTTCAAGGACGTCATCCTGCAGGCGTGCAAATTCTATATTCCCCGAGGCTGCCGAAACCTGTATATGCAGGACAAGCAGTGGCAGAAGATTCCCAATATCTTAGAGAAATGACACTATATCCCAAACTCATTATGGACGCGCTGGCCACGGTGACGTATGCCGGCACGAAGAAGAACTTAGTAGAGAGTCAGATGGTGGCCGACCAGCCCGCCATCAACGGCAACAAGGTGACGGTGGTGCTGGAGTTCCCGCGCGACACCGACCCTTTCTTGAAGTCTACCGTGAAGGCTGCCGAGGCGGCCATCAAATACCAGTGTGGGCAGGACGTTGAGGTGACCATCGTCACGGAGTTCAAGTCGAAGCCACGGCCTGCCGTCGAGCAGCTACTGCCAGGTGTGAAGAACATCATTGCCGTCAGCTCTGGCAAGGGCGGCGTCGGCAAGTCTACCGTCTCTGCCAACCTCGCCATCTCACTGGCGCGCTTAGGTTACAAGGTGGGACTGTTAGACTGCGACATCTTCGGCCCGTCAGTGCCGAAGATGTTCGACATCGAGGAGGCACGCCCCTACGCCGTCAAGGTCGACGGCCGGGACCTCATCTGCCCCATTGAGCAGTACGGCGTGAAGGTGCTGTCAATAGGTTTCTTCGTCTCACCGACGACGGCCACACTGTGGCGCGGCGGTATGGCTACCAGTGCGCTGAAACAGCTCATTGCCGATGCCGACTGGGGCGAGCTGGACTACTTCATCCTCGACACGCCGCCGGGCACCAGCGACATCCATCTGACATTGTTGCAGACGCTGCCCATCACCGGTGCCGTCATCGTCTCGACGCCGCAACAGGTGGCACTGGCCGACGCCCGCAAGGGTATCGACATGTACCGCAACGAGAAGGTAAACGTGCCCATCCTCGGTCTCATCGAGAACATGGCGTGGTTCACACCCGCCGAACTGCCGGAGAACCGCTATTATATCTTTGGAAAAGAAGGGTGCAAGCAACTGGCCGAGGAGATGCAGGTGCCGTTATTGGCACAGATACCTCTCGTCCAGGGCATCTGCGACAGCGGCGATGCCGGCAAACCGGCTGCTCTGAATGTCGACACGATGACGGGCCAGGCTTTCATCAACCTGGCACAGGCCGTGGTCACCGTCGTCAACCGCCGCAACAAGGAGCTGCCTAAGACAAAGGTTGTGGGGATGAACAAACAGTAATTTCTTTCACGCTTCAGCTTTCGCCATCATTTCTTCTTACGCCGACGCAACTGCTCTGTGACCGCCAACTTGCGACCGATACGGTCGAGGCGCATCAGGGCGTTCCGGCGCGAGATGACTATCTGGTGGCGATAGACGAGACAGGCTACAATGCAGTAGAAAACGGTCTGCACCCAGAGCAGGCAGTACTCAAGGGCAACATCGTTCAGCGTGGCACCCATGGTGTTCATACGCACGTAAGCACGGACACCGAAGGTCGAGGGGAAGAGCCACGAGATGCTCTGCCAGAAGACCGGTATGTTGCTCTGTGGCCAGCTGACACCCGTCATGAACAGCAGCGGGAGTGAGACGAACACCACGAGGAGCATGACGTTCTCACGATAGCGCACGATACAGGACACAATCATACCGAAGAAGATGCAGGCCATGGTGCAAGGCAGCATCATCGCCAGCAGGTCCTGCCAGTGGGCCAGCGCGGGGAAGGAGAAGAGCTTCGGCACGACGAGCGTCAGATAGGCGCCCATGACGGCATAGATCATCAAGTAGCACAGGGCCTTGCCGCTAATGATGCGGAAGACGCCTTGGTAGTGGCGGTCTATGGGTATCAGCTCGTGGTAGCGGTTGTTTTCGCGGGCGGTACCTGCCGACAGACCGATGCCCAGCACCAGGGTCTGCTGCAGGATGAGAATGAGCACGGCGGGCAACACGGCCGAACCGTAGCCGCCGGCAGGACTGAAGACGGCAACGTCGTCGTAGGCCAGCGGCTGTACCGTAATCTCTGCCTCGCGCTTGGTGACGGGCCGCGACAGTTTCATCTGGATGCCGGCACCCATCGTCCCGCTGACAGCCACCGCCGTCTGATAGATAGCCTTATAAGTCAGTATCAGACTCATGTCGCAGTAGACGCCGATGGTGGCCTGCTGCATACGGCTGATGTTACGGTCGAATTCCGACGGTATATGATAGATGCCTTTGGCTAACTGACGGCTGACGAGCGACTTGGCCTCGTCCATGTCGGCAGCATGGCAGAGCACCTTGACGTCGGACGAGGCATCGCACATACGGGCGAACTGCCGCGACAGCGCAGAGTGGCTGTCGTCGACAACCACCACGGGCACCTCATGGACCACCTCATTATTATATATCCACGAATAGAGCAGCGGATAGGCCAGCGGCACGATGATGAAGAAGATGAGCACGCCTTCGTCGCGGAAGACCTGACGCATCTCCTGCCGCCAGATGTAGGCGGCATCGCTGAACACTTCGGCTATGTTACGGAATATAGACATAATTCAGCATTGCGTTTTTAATTTTACGGATGACCGTCCACGGCAGCAGGGTGAAGAACACCAGCGCCACCAAGTGGAACCACGCTTCGAGGAGGGGGAAACCATTAAAGACGGTAATCTGATAAACCATATAGTAATGGCGCAGGGGGAACAGCCACGACAGCGACTGCAACGCACTGTCCATACCCATGATAGGGAAGGCGGAACCTGCCATCGACAGCGAGAGGACGGCCCACAGCGAGCAGACACTCATCGACATACGCAGCGACGGCATCAGACCAAAGGCGAAGATGCCGAAGCCTTGCGACGCAAAGACACCCAGGAAGCCGAGGAAGATGATTGGCCATGCCCCACCCTCGTGGGGGAAGTGCAGGACGCCATAGATATAGTACTCGTAACCTAAGAAGATGGCTAACCAGATGAGCGACTGTGGCAGAATCTTGCCTGTCATCGCCACGAGCATATTGCCGCCAGCCATTTCTACCCACTCCTTCGACCGCTTGAACTTCAGTTCCACGCCGATGCTGTAGGCGGTAATCAGGAAGATGAAGAGCATGATGATGCCGGGCACGAAGACGGTAGAGAGGTAGACATTGTAGTTGGACCACGGGTTGGCTATCTGGTGTACGTCAAGGGTGATGGGCTGCAGGAACGACATGACCTGACGGTCGGTAGCACCACGGGCACGCAGCGTTGCCTGTCCCACACCGGCAGAGCCGAGGGTGGCAACGACTTTCAGGTCTTTCATCGTCAGCGAACCGGCAGCAATGGAGGCCATGCTATAGTAATAGGAAATCTTGGGCCGGCGGCTGGCCAGTAGCTTTTCTGTTGTTCCCTTGGGGATGTAGAGGAAAGCGTAAATCTCGTTTCGCTGTATGGCATGACGGGCCTCGGCAACTGTCGGATAGTTGGCAACGATACGCGAACTCTGGAAGGCGTCAAGCCGGCGCACAAGGGCGCGCGAGGTCGACGTATTGTCGGCATCGACAACGCCAACGGGCAATTCCTCTGGTACACCTTCGTCCAGCATCGTGGTGAAGAAAATCATCACCATGATGGGGAAGACCACCATGCAGAAACCGTAGATGGGATTCTTCCAGAGAATACGCATCTCACGGTTCATGACCAACCAGACCCTTCTCAGCGCGTCCAAAGTCATCGGTTATTTCACGATTAACGACATACCCGGACGCAGACCGTCAAGCTTCTCTACGGGACGGGCCTTCACCTCAAAGGTCTTCAGGTCATACTGCCCATTGGCTTTCGTAGCCTTCCAGACGGCATACGAGCCCTGGTCTTTCATATAATAGACCTTCATACGGATGTCCTTGTTGAAGGCTGGCACGAAGGCTGTTATCTCCGAACCGATGCTCATCGCGCCAAGCTGGTCTTCGCGCACGTTGAACGTGCCCCACAGGTCGTTCAGCATCGAGATGGTCATGATGGGCGAACCCGTGCCTACCAGTTCGCCGACTTTCGGATAGACGGCACTGACCTCACCATCCATCTGGGCAATCTGCACCGTCTCGTTGATATAGGAGTGGACCTCGTTGACGGCACCGCGGGCACGGCTGACCTGGGCCTGGGCGGCTAACTTGTCCTCGCGGCGGGCACCGTTGACGGCCATGTCGTACTGGCTCTGGGCGGCCTTGCACTGGGCTTCCATGGCTTTATACTGCGCGTAGGCCTCGTCGCGCTTCTGCGCTGACAGCACGCCAGCGTCAAAGAGCCGCTGTACGCGGTTGTATGACTTCTCGGCAATCTCAAGACCGGCCTTGGCCTGCTGCAGTAACTGGAAGGCACCGCGGATCTGCTCCTCGCGGGCACCGTTCTGGGCTTTCTGTTCCAGAGCCGACGCGGCTTCCTGTGCGCCCTGGGCCTGCTCCATCTTGGCACGCACCTCGGGGGCGTCGATGATGGCCAGTGTGTCGCCGGCCTTCACGAAGTCGCCTTCCTTCACACGCAATTCCAGGATACGGCCGGGCACCTTGCTCGACACGCGGTACTCTGACACCTCAACTTGTCCCTGCATCACCTCGGGGTCTCTGCCCAAGGTGAAGAAGCCTATCAAGGCCACGATAATCACCACTGCTATAAAGCCGAAGATGGCAAGCAGAATGTTGTTATGCTGTTGTTTTGCTGCTGACATAATATCTCAATTGTCAATTATCAGTTCTTAATTCTCAATTTTCAATTCTCAATCCCCAAAGTTCCCATGACTTTCTTGAAGTTCACATGACTCAGACGAACGTCAATCTCGGCGTCAATCTTCTGCGACTGTGCCTGTAGCCAGGCTGTCTGAGCCTCCATGACCGTGGTCGGCGTGATGACGCCCTCGGCAAAGCCCACGTTGGCCGTCCGGAGGTTCTCGTCGGCGCGCTTCACGCTGGACTCTGCCATCGTCAGCCGCTTGTTGGCCTCCTCCATCTGGTAGGCGGTCTGCGTGGCTTGCAGTTCTATCTTCTCTTTCGCCTCTGCCAGTTCCAGGTTCAGGATGGTGGTAGCGCCTTTCGACGCACGCACCTTATACATCACGTCGCCCCAGTTCCAGATGGGGACACGCACCAGCACGCCCACGTTCCAGAAACCAGCAAACTTCTTCTCGAAACCGTTCAGCACGTTGGGGTTCGACACGGCGTAGCCACCGGTCAGCGCCACCATCGGCAGGTTGCCGGCCTTCAGAATGTTGGTAGCCTGGCGCGACATGTCGGCCATGTCTTCCAGCTGCTTCAGTTCGGGACGGTTCATCAGGGCCTGCTTCACGTCGAGCTGGGGTGTCACGGCGACGGTGGCTATGTTGTCGGCCTCTTCCTCGGCCAGCACGATGGCGTCGTTCACGGGCAGACCGATGGTCTGGCAGAGCAGCATCCGCGACAGCACCAGACCGTCGTTGACTTTCGTCAGCGTCATCTCGGCCTCGTTCACCTTCACGTCGACACTCAGACCGTCGCTGCGGGTGGCAACGCCCTCCTCTATCATCTTGTTGACATTCTCGTCGAGCTTCTTCACCAGGTCGAGATATGCCTGCGCCAGGCGCTGCTTATGGCGCAACGACACCACCTGCCAGTAAGCCTTGTCGGTGGCATAGATGGTGGCCTGCTCCTTGGCGTCGGCACTGTTACGGGCCATGCGCTCGTTGATGTCGGCCAGACGGTTCAGGGCGACGATGCTGCCGCCCATGAAGACGGGCTGCGTCAGCATGATGCTGCCGGCCCAGAGGTTACGGGTGTCGGTACGGAAGGCGTCGACGATACGCTCGCCAACACCGTTCAGCTTGTTCTTCACTTCCTCGGGAAACTGCTGCATCTGGGCCGACATGGCCTGCAGCTGCTCCAGGGGCACGCCGAGCTGGGCTAACAGGGGGGCGACGTTGGCCATGGTCTGCGACAGTTTGCCCAAGCCTTCCTGAACGCCTTCATTCTGCACCAGACTGGTTCCCATGTTCGTCAGGAAGTCTTTCTGGTCGGAATTCAGGATCGACACTTCCTCACTGGTGTGCATATAGCTGCCTAAGGCACTGATATGAGGCAGGTATTTCGTGCGTGCCGACCGTCTGAGGTTGGCGGCAACGTCCTGCTTCACCTTCGAGATGCTCAGCTGCTTGTTGTTGCGCAGTGCCATCGCCCGGCAACTGTCGAGGGTCAACAGCCGCTGGGCACCGGCCGGCAGACCGCCAAGAGCCAAAAGCCAAAAGCCAATAGCGAATTTCGTGTACATATCTGTGATTTAGTTGAAACTAAAGGTTCTGCTGCCTATCATATTGCCGTCGACGAAGATGCTCACGCGGTAGTCGCCGGCTTCGAGCATCTGCGACACCGTCCAATAGACTGTTACGGGGGTTTCCTCGCCCGTATATTCTATGTTCTTCTTCATCGTGTATTCCAACTGACGGTTCTCGTAGGCAAAGGTGCCGCCGCCGTTGAGGGTGTTGCCGCCGGGGTTCTGGATGCGCACGTAGACGGTGCGGTTGCCGTTGGTGGCGGTGACGTTGCGGCTGATGGTGAAGTTCACCTGCATCGTCTTGCAGTCCTTGATTTTCTTCACCGTCTTGTTGGCTTTCTTCAGCGCCAGCAGCTGGATGTTGGTGGCGTCGAGCTGCGCGGCGATGGCTACCTTCTGCGACAGCGAGGCTTTCTCGTTGCTCAGACCGGCAATCTGCGAGTTGCGCTCGGCAAGCTCTTCCTTCACCTGCGTGTTCTCGGCCTGCAGACGCTCGTTCTGGCGGTTCAGCGAGTCTATCTGGATGACGTAGTCGCGCAGAACGGCACGCACCGTGGCCAGCTCTTTCTTCAGTCGGGTAATCTCACGGGCATCTTCGGCCTTCGTCTTCTTCAGTTCCTCCAACAGGCGCTGGGTCTTCATCTGCTCCTCGGTGAGCTGGGCTATGATGGAGTCGTTGTTGATCTTCGTCTTCATCTCGCTGTACTGCAGGGTGAAGCGCTCATACTCGTTCTCCATCTCCTGCTTGTCGAGCCGGGCCAGCTCCTGCATGTCGGCATTCACCTGCCGCTGTTCCTGCAGGTTCATGAACAGATAAGCCAAACCGCCCAGCAGGGCGGCAATAACAACAATCAGGGGAATTATAACTTTTTTCATCTCTCATTCGTTAATTAACGGTGCAAAGGTATAAATTTTTCATTAAAACGACAAACTTTTTTGCATTTTGTTTGGAACTTATCACATTTTTACATATATTTGCACACTGAATACCGACACTACTGGCCTATGAAAAAAAAAACTTTCTATACAGGGTCTACGACCTCTACTACGACGGCTTCCGCAATATGACGCTGGGGCGCACGCTGTGGGCGGTCATCCTCATCAAGCTGTTCATTATCTTTGCCGTACTGAAGGTTTTCTTCTTCCCGGACTTCATCGCCACCCACGCCGATGGCGACGAGGCGGACTACGTGGCTACTCAAATCTTAAATCAGTGATATTATGACAAATCTGCTACTAAACATCGATGCCGGAACCATCGACTGGTCAAGGGCACAATTCGCGCTCACGGCAATCTACCACTGGCTCTTCGTCCCTCTGACACTCGGACTGGCCGTCATCATGGGGATTATGGAGACGCTTTACTATCGCACGGAGGACGAGTTCTGGAGGGACACCGCCAAGTTCTGGCAGAAACTCTTCGGCATCAACTTCGCCATGGGGGTGGCAACGGGCATCATCCTCGAGTTCGAGTTTGGCACCAACTGGTCGAACTACTCGTGGTTCGTCGGCGACATCTTCGGCGCACCGCTGGCCATAGAGGGCATCGTGGCGTTCTTCATGGAGTCGACGTTCGTTGCCGTCATGTTCTTCGGCTGGAACAAGGTGTCACGCGAGTTCCACCTGGCATCGACATGGCTCACAGGACTCGGAGCCACCATCTCGGCATGGTGGATCTTGGTGGCTAACGCCTGGATGCAATATCCCGTGGGCTGCGAGTTCAACCCCGACACGATGCGCAACGAGATGGTGTCCTTTGCCGAGGTCGCACTGTCGCCGTTCGCCGTGTCTAAGTTCTGCCACACCGTCACGTCGGCATGGATCATTGGCGGCATCTTCACGGTGGGCGTCAGCTGCTGGTATCTCATGAAGCGCCGTCACACGAAGATGGCACTCGAGAGTCTGAAGATAGGAGCGGCCGTCGGTCTTGTAGCGGCTCTGCTCACTGCCGTCACAGGCCACAAGTCGGCACAGGACGTGGCCGCCGTACAGCCCATGAAACTGGCGGCTATGGAGGCGCTGCAGGATGGGGGCAACGGCGTGGGACTGAAGCTTGTCGAAGGCATCGAGGTGCCCTACGCCCTGTCGTTCATGGCCACCAACGATTTCAATGGCTACGTGCCGGGCATCAACGACTTGCTGAACGGTTACAAGCGGCCTGACGGCACCGTCGAACTGTCGGTCGACGAGAAGATAGAGCGCGGACGGAAGGCCATAGAGGCGCTCGCGGAATACCGCCAGGGAAAGGCGGAAGGGGTCAGCGAGACGGCTCTCATCGTCCCGCGGGATACACTCAGCGCTTACATGAAGTATTTCGGCTACGGATACATCAAGGACAAGGTGCAGGTGGTGCCGCCCATAGCCGTCAATTTCTGGGCGTTCCGCATCATGGTGGGCGTGGGGTGTCTCCTGATAGCCTACTTCGCCTTATTGCTGGTTCTCACCTTTAAGGTGCCGTTCCTCTCCGACTTCACGCGCCGGCTGCTGGCCGCGCTCAGGATACTGCCGAAGACGGCGACCGGGGGCAACGACGTCACCAACCTGCCGGCATGGCACTACTGGCTGGCCATCATCCTGATTCCGCTGGCATATATCGGCTCGGAGTGCGGATGGCTCGTGGCGGAGTTCGGCCGACAGCCGTGGACCATCCAGGACATGCTGCCGACATGGGTGGCCGTCAGCGACTTGCATGCGTCGAGCGTCATGCTGACGTTCTTCATCTTCCTCATCCTCTTCACCACAATGCTGGCCGTCGAAATCCGCATCTTGCTGAAGCAAATCAAGAAGGGACCGGACTGTGAATAATTGAACAACCACTAATTTCACTAATTACACGAATTCATCAGCGCAGCAAAAAATAGTGTAATTAGTGAAATTAGTGGTAAAACAAAAATTAGTGAAATTAGTGAAATTAGTGGTAGAATAAAAACAAAATAAATGTATTGACTATATGACATATTCATTCTTACAACATTACTGGTGCTTCATCGTGTCACTGCTCGGCGCCATATTAGTATTCCTGCTCTTCGTACAGGGAGCCAACTCCGTAGCACGCTCGCTCGGCTATACGGAGGAGGGACGGCGACTGGTCTACAACGCCACGGGACGTAAGTGGGAGTTCACCTTTACAACGCTCGTCACCTTCGGGGGCGCTTTCTTCGCATCCTTCCCGCTGTTCTACTCTACCAGCTTCGGCGGGGCTTACTGGCTGTGGATGCTCATCCTCTTCACCTTCGTCCTGCAGGCGGTCAGCTATGAGTTCCAGAACAAGATAGGACGCTCGACCTCTGGTCGCTTTGCCTGGGCAAAGAATTTTATCGGACCGCGCACGTTCCAGTTCTTCCTCACACTCAACGGTATCGTGGGACCGCTGCTGCTCGGCGGAGCGGTAGCGACGTTCTTCGAGGGGTCGAACTTCATCATCGACAAGAACAACATGATCGACGCGGAGGCTCTGACACCGGTCATCTCGCACTGGGCAAACGCCTCGCACGGACTCGACGCACTGCTCAACCCCTGGGTGCTGGTTTTCGGCTTTGCCGTGGTCTTCCTGGCTCGCACCTTAGGCATCCTCTACGTCATCAACTGCGTCGACGACGAGGACATCCGCAGTCGGGCAAGCGTACGTCTCATCGGCGCTGCCGTGCCCTTCCTCATTCTCTTCGTGGCGTATCTCGTCCACCTGCTGCTGAAGGACGGCTTTGCCTACAATGCTGAGGGAGTCATCTTTATGGAGCCTTATAAGTACCTGAACAACTTCATCGATATGTGGTACCTCACCGTCTTATTATTAATAGGTGTCGTACTCGTGCTCTTCGGCATCGGGAAGACCATCGTGAGCAGGGACTATATCGGCGGCATCTGGCCGGCAGGCATCGGCACCGTACTCACCGTTCTGGCACTGCTGCTCTGCTCGGCATGGAACAACACGGCATACTATCCCTCGACGGCGCATCTGCAGTCGTCGCTGACGCTGGAGAACTCCTGCAGCAGTAAGTTCACACTCCTCACGATGTTCTACGTCTCGCTTCTCGTCCCTTTAGTCGTGGCTTACATCGTCTACTGCTGGCGGGCCATCGACAAGAAGAAGCTGACGAAGGAGGAGCTCAACGGCGACCACGCCTATTAGGGCATCCCGAATCAGGCCTTCCTCGCGGCCATCTGCCAATCACGCGCGCTCGGAAACCCGCCTTTCTTGTGCGTCGCTATATCATAGCGACGTTACCTCCTCTTACGCGCGCTCGGAAGCCCGCCTTTCTTGTGTGTCGCTATATCATAGCGACGTATGGAAGTCTACCAGCCCCTCCATCGGGCTCTGCATAGCCTGTCCTATGACGTAGCCTTCCTGACTCGCGGCTTCCTCCAACTGCCTGCGGTAGTGGAACGCCATGGAGCCGACAAAGTGGACGGGCAGTTCCTTGTGCCCGTAGGGCGCAATATTACTCCGGAAGAACTGCCGGAAGTTCTCTACAACCAGCTGACTGACGAGGGGGTTGTCTAAATGGCCGAGGATGAAGGGCGACGTGGAGGCCAGGAAGCGGTTGGCCATAGGCTCGCGGTACACTTTCCTGATGATGTCGGCCTGCGTCGTCTTCGTCTCCGTAAGATACTGGTCGCGGAGGGCGGCCAGGCGAGGGTCCTTGAAAATGGCGTTCATAAACAGGCGTCCCAACACGGCGCCGCTGCCCTCGTCACCAAGGATATAGCCCAGGGCGGGCGTGTTCTGCACAATCTGCTCTCCGTCGTAGAGACAGCTGTTCGCACCCGTACCGAGGATGCAGGCGATGCCGGCAGCGTGGCCGCAGAGGGCACGGGCCGCCGCCATGAGGTCGCTATACACCTCGACAGTCTTAGGCGACAGCACTTCCGTCAGGATTTGCTGCATCATGGGGACATGGGCCGGCGTACAGCCGCTGCCGTAGAAGTAGACGCTGATATGCTGCATGAGCGGACTGTCGTCGAGCACTTTCGTGGCGACGAGGCGGGCACGGGAAAAGGTGCAGAGAGGGGGCAACAGCTCGTGCTCCAGAATCTCACGGATGGCGGCTGGAGCCTGGTGGATGGGGGTGATGCCTTGGGTCTTGAACGCTGAGATAACTTCGCTGGGTGCCAGCGCATTGGCCTTGAAAAGCAGTGTCCAGTCGGTCTTCGTACTGCCACTGTCTGCTATGAGTTTCAACATATCGGTGAATGGTTTTTGTTCGGATGATGATTCGGAAGTTTGGCGCAAATGTACAAAAATTATTTCAATTCCACATCATCTGTTGGCAATTATTTCGTTTTTTTTCGTACCTTTGCAGGCTGAAACAAAAATAGACAACAGAGATATGACAGTCTGCATAGCAGAGAAGCCGAGCGTGGCACGCGACATCGCACGCATCATCGGCGCAACGGCCTCACGCGACGGCTATATGGAGGGGAACGGCTACCAGGTGACGTGGACCTTCGGACATTTGTGTACGCTGAAGGAACCGGGAGACTACACACCGGCTTGGAAGTCGTGGGCACTGACGCAACTGCCGATGGTGCCGCCACGTTTCGGCATCAAACTCATACCCGACCGGGGCATAGAGAAGCAGTTTGCCGTCATCGAACGCCTGATGCAGCACGCCGACAGCATCGTCAACTGCGGCGACGCCGGACAGGAGGGTGAACTCATACAGCGGTGGGTGATGCAGAAGGCGCAGGCAAAGTGCCCGGTGAAGCGCCTCTGGATCTCGTCGATGACAGACGAGGCCATACGCGAGGGCTTTGCTAACCTGAAAGACCAGCAGGAATACCAGCCGCTTTACCTCGCAGGACTGAGCCGAGCCATCGGCGACTGGCTACTGGGCATGAACGCCACGCGACTCTACACACTGAAGTACGGACAGAACCGCCAGGTGCTCTCCATAGGACGGGTGCAGACGCCAACGCTGGCGCTCATCGTCAACCGACAGAAGGAGATCGACAACTTCAAACCGGAACCGTACTGGGTGCTGGCAACGGTCTACCGCGACACAACGTTCACCGCGACGAAGGGGAAGTTCACGTCGAAAGAGGAGGGCGAACAGGCGTTCCAGACCATCGAGGGCAAACCGTTCATCGTCACGAAGGTGGAGAAGAAGGAGGGCAAGGAACAGCCGCCGCAGCTCTACGACCTCACGTCGCTGCAGGTAGACTGCAACCGCAAGTTCGGCTTCTCGGCGGAGATGACGCTGAACCTCATACAGGCGCTCTACGAACGGAAGTTCACAACCTACCCGCGTGTCGACACGCAATATCTCTCCGACGACATCTACCCGAAGTGTCCCCAGACGCTGAACGGCCTCTACCAGACGAAGTTTGCCGGCGTTGCGCCCTACGCGGAGTTCATCAAGCCCATAGGCGGCAAACCCCTGAAGAAGTCGAAGCGCGTCTTCGACACCTCGAAGGTCACCGACCACCACGCCATCATCCCCACGGGTGTCATCCCCCAGAACCTCAGCGATGCCGAGCAAAAAGTCTTCGACCTCGTCGCCCGCCGTTTCATCGCCGTCTTCCTCCCCGACTGCAAATTCTCCACCACCACCGTCCTCGGTGAAGTCCGCTCCCCCTCTCCCGTCCCCGCCGGCGATGGTTCCACCGTCGACCCCGCCTCCATCGAGTTCAAAGTCACCGGCAAAGAAATCCTCTCCCCTGGCTGGCGCCTCGTCCAGTCCTTCCCCCAGCCCCTCTCCGAAAGTCAGGCAGAAGGTAACTACGCCCCTCCCTCACAGGGAGGGGACGGGGGAGGGTCTGACACCGGTCGGTCTCTCCCCGCCTTCGTCAAAGGCGAGACCGGCCCCCACGTCCCCACCCTCACGGAGAAGATGACCACCCCGCCCCCTTACTACAACGAGGCCTCCCTCCTCCGCGCCATGGAGACGGCGGGCAAGTTCGTAGAAGACGAGACCCTCCGCGCCGCCATGAAGGAGAACGGCATCGGACGCCCGTCGAGCCGCGCCGGTATTATCGAGACGCTCTTCAAGCGCCACTACATACGCCGCGACCGCAAGCGCCTCGTGGCCACACCGACGGGCATAGAACTCATCGACCTCATCCGCGAGGAACTCCTGAAAAGCTGCGAACTGACGGGCATCTGGGAGAAGAAACTCCGCGACATCGAGCACCAGAAGTACGACGCACAGCAGTTCATAGAAGAGCTGAAAGCCCAGGTCTCCGAGATTGTCAACGAGGTGATGTCCGACGCCTCCAACCGCCGCGTCACCGTCATGACCGACGAAGACCTGAAGAAAGCCCGCAAACGAACGCCTGACAAAGCTGTTCAGGCTCTGCCAAAAAAGAGTACACCAAAGAAGAAGACCGAGCCTCAGAACCCGCTCGTCGGCCAACCCTGTCCCCTCTGCGGCAAGGGCCACATCATCAAAGGCAAGACCGCCTACGGCTGCTCCGAATGGAAGAACGGCTGCACCTATCGGCAGCCGTTCCAGCCATAACTGTGCATTTTTTCAAAACAATCAAACATAAATTTTATAAAAAAACCGAAAATACTTGGTACTTTCATTCTTTTTTTGTACTTTTGCAACAGAGTTTCCGAGGGCATCCGTGAGAGGGTGACCGTATAAGGATTCTCGTCTTACAAAAATGTAGGGCGTAAATGTGATTATCCTTCATCGAAATGTGGAAGTTTCAAACTGCTAAGGGTAATAACAATGTACGTCCACACCGAGTGAATATATACTTTCCGTACGTGTACGATTGTAAATATCATTTTGGTGTGGGCTATTGTTTGTCAGTTAGCAGTAGGTCTTTCCACAACCTCGATGAGCTGGTTTGCAATAGTCTCCGCACCAATTTCTCTATTCTGAGAATTTACGTTTTAAGCTGGAGACGTTGTTAGGAAATGGTTAGCTGAAAAACAGCAACCAGTTCCTTTGGCGTGGTCGCGACGTTTTTAGTTAATAAAGTAGTATGATGACAGTTGTCCGTGAGGATAGCTGTCATTTTTATGAAATCTATAGATCTTGCAAAACACAATAAAATGGCGGAAACTGCGTTATAAGATGGTATGCAGCGTCTTAACACCATATTATATATAGTCGTGGTGGCCGTGCTCTTGACGGGGTGCGGCGCCGATTCGGCTATGAAGAAAGGCGACAAGTTCTATGCGCTGGGCGAATACTTCGACGCCGCAGAGCAATACAAGAAAGCGTACGCACAGACACCGACGAAAGAAAGGAAACTGCGCGGCGAACGGGCGATGAAGATGGCCGACTGCTACCGCCGTATCAACCAGACGCAGCGGGCGGTGGCGGCGTATAACAACACCGTGCGCTACAAGCAGCAGGACTCGCTGACGCAGTTCTTCCTGGGACAGCTGCTGATGAAGAACGGCGACTACAAGAACGCTGAGAAAGCATTCCTGGAAGCTATCGACAGCCTCAGCGGGACGGAAAGTCCCTACCTGCCGCTGGCACGCCAGGGGGCAAAGGCTGCCCGTCAGGCACCGGAAGAGCGGAAGAAGGACTCGAAATACACGGTGAAGCGCGAGGACCTGTTTAACTCGCGACGCGCCGACTTCTCGCCAATGCTCTGTGGCGACGCCTACGACCAGCTTTACTTCACGTCGACACGCAACCAGGCACAGGGCGACGAGCTGAGCGGCATCACAGGGACAAAGCCTGCCGACATCTTCTACTCGCAGAAGGACGACAAGGGCAAGTGGAGCAAACCGCAGACGATAGACTCTGAGCTGAACTCCGCCTTCGACGAGGGCGTCTGCTCGTTCTCGCCGGACAACAGGACGATGTACCTGACACAATGCAAGACCGACCCTAACTACCCGCGCTACGCCACCATCAGCACCTCACAACGCAGCGACGCATCGTGGGGCAAGCCCACGGAACTGACTGTCAGCCGCGACACGCTATCGACCTTTGCCCACCCCGCCGTGTCGCCCGACGGACTGTGGCTCTACTTCGTCAGCGACATGCCCGGCGGACAGGGCGGCTACGACATCTGGCGCGCCGAACTGCTGCAGAAGGGTGTGGGAGCTGTAGAGAACTTAGGCGAACCCGTCAACACAGCGGGCGACGAGATGTTTCCGACCTTCCGTCCCAACGGCGACCTCTACTTCTCGAGCAACGGCCACCAGGGCTTCGGCGGACTGGACATCTTCATAGCAAAGCCCACAGAAAGGGGCTGGCAGCTGGAGCATCCGGGATTCCCGCTGAACTCGCAGGGCGACGACTTCGGCATGACCTTCGAGGGTCTCTACAACCGAGGGTACTTCGCCAGCAACCGTGGCGACGCCCGAGGCTGGGACCACATCTACTCGTTCGAGAAGTCGGAGGTGCTACTCACGGTCAAGGGCTGGGTCTACGAGATGGACGGCTACGAGCTGCCCGCCGGACAGGTGTACATGGTGGGCAACGACGGCACGAACCTGAAACTCAGCGTCAAGGGCGACGGATCGTTCACACAGGAGATAAAGACGGGCGTCGACTACGTACTGCTCGGCACCTGCAAGGGTTTCCTGAACCATACGGAACAGCTGCGCGTCGACACCTGCACCGTCTCCAAGGAGTACGTCCTGCAATTCCCGCTGGCCAACATCTCGGCGCCGGTACTCATCGAGAACATCTTCTACGACTTCAACAAAGCCACACTGCGCCCGGAGTCGGCAACTGCACTCGACGAACTGGTGAAGCTGCTCAACGAGAACCCCCACGTCACCATCGAACTGGCGGCACACACTGACTACAAAGGGTCGGACCAGTATAACGAGAGACTGTCGCAGCGACGCGCGGAGTCGGTAGTAAACTACCTGATTGACCACGGCATAGCCGCCGACCGCCTGACGCCGAAAGGCTACGGCGAAAACAAGCCGAAGACGATAAAGAAAAAGGTGGCCGCGAAATATCCCTTCCTGAAGGAGGGCGACGTGCTGACGGAAGCCTACATCACCGCCCTGAAGGACGAGGCGCAACAAGACAGCTGCAACCAACTGAACCGCCGTACGGAGTTCACCGTACTGCGTACCACTTACGGACTGTTCGACGAAGAAGGCCGCCTGAAGGAATCACCGCAGCCAAGGCCGACGGACTGACTCAGCATAGAGCAGCTCGCCCACCCCCACGAACAATAATCCGAAGACAAGGGCCGCCACCGTGAGGAATATCTGAGTCGGCGACGTGGCTATCAGGCTGTAGAACAGTCCTACCACATGGTCGGCCAGCAACTGCCACCCGTCGTAGACGATAAAGAGGATAGCTGCCACCAGGAGGCACAAGCCGTCCCAGAGGCGCACAAACCAGTTGGCACGCAGCGGCAGACGCTGCATCACGCGCTCCGTAAACCCGTCGTCGGCAATCGTCTGCTGTGCCGTCTCACTGAAAAACTGCTTCAAAAGCTGTTCGTTATCTTCCGTCATATCCATTCTGTCTTAAGTAGTTAGCCATTTTCTCCTTGCCGCGCGAGAGGTGCGACTTCACCGTCCCCGCCTTCATCCCTGTAATCCGCGCTATGGCAGCGATGTCGTAGCCGTCAATCAGCTGCAGGGTGATACACGTGCGTTCGTCGGGCTTCAACAGCGCCAAGGCTGCATAAAGATCCATGCGGAGCCCCACCCCCTCCCCGTGAGGGAGGGGAGTAGGTAGTCTGTCCGCTGATTGATTCCCATCCTGAGAGTACTCACTCCCCTCCCTCACAGGGAGGGGATGGGGGTGGGTCTGCTCTTTCCGACGATAGTCGTAGAACACGTTGTAGGCGATACGCATCAGCCACGTCTGGAACGAGGAGATGCCCCGGAAGGAGCCGATGCTGGTATACACCTTGATAAAAGTGTCTTGAGCCAGGTCGTCGCTCAACTGACTGTCTCCCAGCGTCTGATGCAGGAAAAAGCGGCGTACAGGCGACTGGTACCTGCGTACGAGCTCGTCGAAAGCCCGCTTGTTGCCCAGTACCGCCACCTGTGCAACGAGGGAGAGGTCAGTCAGCAATGCCATACGTCAGGAGTTGATGATGCTGTTCTTCTCGGGCATGATGATCCATGCGACGATATAGAAAGGAATGCCGGCAAAGGCCGTAAACAGCGTCAGTGCTGCATACCCTAAACGTACTGCTACGGGGTCAAAGTCCAGATACTCTGCCACACCGGCGCACACACCGCCTAACACGCGATCGTTCGAGCGATAAAGTCTTTTTGTCATAGTCAATGCTGAATATTGTTGTTGTTATTTAATGTCTCATTCATGGTCTCGTTCTTACGCGCCGTCCGCGAGGCAAACACCTTACCCAGTCCGATGCAGAACACCAGGGCGCCAATGCCAAAGCCCACATTGCCGGCGGCATAGCCTAAGAACACCATCAGTCCTACGCCCACGAAACACTGGCGCATACCTTTCTGATACTCCTCGTCGGCATTGGCCGGCTTTTCTTCGAAGAGCTGGTTGGGAATGGGCTGTCCCTGCTGCATGGCCATCTGTGCCAACTTCAGTTTCTGCTTGCGGTTCTTGTTGATAAAGTAGAACAGCGCAATGATAATGGCAACAGGCGCTATGACGAAAAGCGTGAGCAGCACGCACAGTGCAAAGAACATGCCGAGGATGCCGCGATCCATATTCTTCATGACCGAGCCGAACATAAAGTCGGAGAAGTCGTCGTCCTCGTCCATGTCGTACGTCGTCGTTCTTGTGCTCCACGGCGACGTCCGCGTCGTGACCGTCCCCTTGCGACGGTACGTCTTCGTCACGCTGTCAGTACCCGTCGTGTCGGAATAAGCCACCACCGAGTCGACCTGCTCCTGCTGGGGCGTGTGGCGGTGCTTCTGTCCCGCAGCCTGTACGCCCATCGTGAGCGCCAGCACCAATGTCATCAATATCAAAACCTTCTTCATAATCGTTCTATTATTATTTTTCTATTACTCCAACAATTGCCTTAACTCCTACTCTTTCACGATCAGCTTCGCCGTGTTCAAGTCGCCCGAGCCACGGACGTCCTCCCTCAGTGCCTGCACCTGTCCGCTCAGCGTGACGTCGCCAGACCCCATGAGTCGTGCCTCCACCCGTCCGCTATTCACGAACTTCATCTTGATGTCGCCCGAGCCTATCAGCTCAACCATCGACTGCAACGTCTGCACCTTCTTCACCTCCACGTCGCCAGAGCCTACCAGCGCCACGCCGATATGGTCGCAGACGACGTCGTCGAACTCCACATCGCCCGAGCCTCGCAGCTCGATGTCGAGATTGTCGGTGTCGAGCAGATGCCTACAGTCGAAATTGCCGGAGCCTTTCAGCATGACGCCAAGGAAGTCGGGCGACGTGACATAGACGGTCACGCCGTCGGTAGAGTTAAAGTTGACGATGCTGCCGGTGCTGTTCATGCGGATCACCAGCTTATTGCCCTCCACCCGCGTCTCCACCTGTTCGACAACGTCTTCGGGAGCCTTCACACGCACGAAGAACGAGTCGGCCTGCATATACTCCACGTCTAACGAGCCATATTGCTCGATACGCTCGAAGCCACTCAGTGCTCTCTCCTCTTCGACGGTTGTCTCTTCCGTGAAGTTGAACTTGATGCCGCTGTTGCACGAGGCCAGCATTGTGAGTGCCATAACTGCTAAAATTACCTTTTTCATACCACGTTCTTTTTGTTCTTTTTGTTTATTTCTATCCGTTAGACGTAATTCTGCTGAAATTAGTTGCAAAGATGCGATTTTTTTTTTAATTTTGCAAGCAAATGGTGAATTTACCGCTTTCATTCACGGAATATACGCGCCAGCTGATGGGCGACGAGCGCTTCGAACGATACCTGCAGTCGTTCGAGGAAGAGGCTCCCGTGAGCATCCGCCTGAACCCGAAGAAGGTGGGGAGTGAGAGAGGAGAGAGGAGAGAGGAAAGAGGAGAGAGGAAAGAGGAGAGAGGAGAGCGTGTGCCCTGGTGCCGCAATGCCTACTACCTGCCACAGCGTCCGAACTTCACGATGGACCCCCTACTCCACGCCGGCTGCTACTACGTGCAGGAAGCGGCCTCGATGTTTCTCGACGAGGTGCTGCGCCAGCATCTGCCCCAGCACCAGCTGACGGCTCTCGACCTCTGTGCAGCACCGGGCGGGAAGTCCACCCTGCTGGCAGCTGCCCTGCCCGCCGACAGCGTGCTCTACTCCAACGAGCCCGTCCGCCAGCGCGCTAACATCCTGTTGGAGAACGTCACGAAATGGGGCTACCCCAACCACACCGTCACCAACACCTACCCCGAAGTTTACCGCAAGTCAAAGTGCCATTTCGACCTCATCCTCTGCGACGTCCCCTGCTCCGGCGAGGGTATGTTCCGCAAGGACGAAGCCACCATCCGCGAGTGGAGTCCGCAGAACGTCGACCGTTGCTGGCAGCTGCAGCGCAGCATCGTCAGCGACGCCTGGGCATGCCTGAACCCCGGCGGACTGCTTATATATAGTACGTGTACCTTTAATACTAAAGAGAACGAGGAGAACGTCCGCTGGTTCTTGGACACCTTCGACGATGCCGAGATACTGCCCGTCGACGTCCGTCCAGAATGGCACATCACCGGTTCGCTACTCCCAGGTTTCGACGCTCCCGTCTACCGTTTCATCCCCGGCATCACCCGCTCCGAGGGGCTGTTTATGTGCGTGATGAGGAAGAGAGGAGAGAGGGATATTCGAGGTGCGAGGTGCGAGGTACGAGGTACGAGGGATATTCGAGGTGCGAGGTGCGAGGTACGAGGTACGAGATTACCTTCAAGTGCAGTATTATCCGCGAAAGAACTATTCTCGTACCTCGCACCTCGTACCTCGCACCTCGAAAAAGAACGTACCTCGCACCTCGACAACAGCGAGCTGCCTTGCATTGACCTACCCTACCCCCTGGCCATCGCCTACCTCCGTGGCGAAGCCCTGGTGCTACCGCCCGACACGCCGCGCGGCATCGTCACCGTCACGTTTATGGGGCACCCGTTAGGTCAGGTGAAGAACATCGGCACGCGCGCCAACAATCTCTACCCCAAGGAGTGGAGAATCAAGACAACACATGTGCCGCAGGAGTACGAACCCGTGCTAAAATAACAATTTTCTTGACACCAACGATGCTAATGCCTAAAAGCCATTACAATTCGTTGATCTCTACTCCCATCATGTTTGCTTTCGTCTATTCGAAAATTTTCTTTTTTTACTGCCCCAGTTCTGTCTCGCAAACCACTTTTTCACCCGAAAGTGCAAGAAAAGAAAAAAACTTTTCGTACCTTTGCACCACCTAAAGACAACAAACGAGAATGAAACAATATTTAGACATACTTAACCGCATCCTGACCGAAGGCACTGAGAAAGGCGACCGCACGGGGACAGGCACCATCAGCATCTTCGGCACACAGAGCCGTTACAACCTGGAAGAAGGCTTCCCGCTGCTGACGACAAAGAAGCTGCACCTGAAATCAATCATCTACGAACTGCTGTGGTTCCTGAAGGGCGACACGAACGTACGCTACCTGCAAGAACACGGCGTGCGCATCTGGAACGAGTGGGCCGACGCCGACGGCGAGCTGGGTCCCGTCTACGGTCACCAGTGGCGCTCGTGGCCCGACTACCAAGGAGGCACCATCGACCAGATACAGTACGTGCTGGACCAGCTGAAGACGAACCCCAACTCGCGCCGCATGATAGTCTCGGCGTGGAACGTCGCCGAGGTGAACGACATGGCACTGCCGCCCTGCCACACGATGTTCCAGTTCTACGTGGCCGACGGCCGCCTCTCGCTGCAACTCTACCAGCGCTCGGCCGACACCTTCCTCGGTGTGCCGTTCAACATTGCCAGCTACGCCCTGCTGCTGATGATGATGGCCCAGGTGACGGGATTCAAGGCCGGCGACTTCGTCCACACGACGGGCGACACCCACCTCTACCTGAACCACCTCGACCAGGCCCGCCTGCAGTTGACGCGCACGCCGCGCCCACTGCCTACCATGAAGCTGAACCCCGACGTGAAGTCGCTCTTCGACTTCCGCTACGAGGACTTCGAGTTAGAGAACTACGACCCGTGGCCACACATTAAAGCGGAGGTGAGCGTGTAATAATAACGACAACTTGGACAACTTGAACAACTTTTTCTCTTTTCGTCAAGACGAATATGTTGTTTTAGTTGTCATAGTTGTCGTAAATAAATAGAAAAAAATATGGTATCTATGATTGCGGCCGTGGCCAAGAACCGCGCCATAGGCTTCGAGAACAAACTGATTTACTGGTTGCCGAATGACCTGAAACGGTTTAAGCAGCTGACGACAGGACACACCATTGTGATGGGGCGCCGCACGTTTGAGAGTCTGCCCAAGGGGGCGCTGCCCAACCGCCGCAACTGCGTGCTGACAACATCGGTGAAGGAACTCCCTGGATGTGAGTGCTTTGGCTCGTGGGACGAGTTTCGCGGCTCCTGCAAGCCCGACGAGGACATCTATATCATCGGTGGGGCGAGCCTCTACGAGGGACTGCTGGACAAGGCCGACCGCCTCTGTCTGACGGAGATTGACGACACGCCGGCACAGGCGGACACCTTCTTCCCCGACTATAGCGGGTGGCGCGAAACGAACCGCGAGAACCATGAGGCTGACGAGCGTCACGCCTACCGCTACGCTTTCGTCGACTACGAACGCTGAAAACTCAAATTACACGAATTATATTAGAAACGAATTTTTATAACGACTACGAATTACACGAATTTCACGAATTTTGGCTGCGCTTTGATACTTATTTTTACGAATTTCACGAATGAAATCGCAAGCGATTTCTTGCCGGCGCCAGCCAATTAGTATAATTCGTTCAATTCGTAGTCGTTATATAAAAATTCGTTCAATTCGTGTAATTCGTGGTTTATTTTTTCTGCTTTGCCCTCTCCGTAGCCGCATAGCTGATGTTCAGCGCATACGACTGGCGCAGGGCCTGCTTCACGTCGTTGATGAGAGCCATCGGCACGTCGCGGTCGGCCTCGATGCTGACCG
>Ga0256405_10004972_pt1 | contig 23834 bp, 20 predicted proteins | sample RumenRJG_02DNA_FD_189096 | JGI IMG/M metagenome (GOLD analysis project Ga0256405, IMG submission 189096) | Bovine rumen microbial communities from Lethbridge, Alberta, Canada - RJG_02 | ecosystem: Host-associated > Mammals > Digestive system > Stomach > Rumen | place: Canada: Alberta... | reverse complement strand
ACTTGTTTAGTTACAGCATCTACCCATGCTTTGTTATTATGTCCCAAACCATTAACTGCTATACCAGCACCGAAATCTATATATCTCTTGCCTTTATCGTCATACAAATAACTACCCTTACCTTTTACAAAGGTAACATCTTGACGTGCATATGTGTGAACGATATATTCACTATCTAATTGTTTTGTATTTTCTGCCATATTAATAGAACATTGTGCCCATACCTTCATTGGTGAGCATTTCAATAATGATTGCGTGTGGTTTGCGTCCGTCTATAATAAAAACGTGTTTTGCACCACGACGTATTGCTTCTTGACTTCCTAAAACCTTTGGAACCATACCGCCAGATACGATACCTTCTTTAATAAGTTCTGGAATCTCGCTTGCACTAACTGCAGATATTACAGATGTTTCATCATCCTTATCTTTCAGCAATCCTGGAGTATCTGTCATACTAAATAAAGCCATTGCTTTTAATTCGCCTGCAATACGAGCTGCAGCTGTATCCGCATTAATGTTATATGCATTACCATCTGCATCTACACCGATTGTACTGATAATAGGAATGATGTCGTTATCTAATTCTTGGTTAATCAATGTTGTATCTACAGATAAGATATCTCCAACATATTCAAGATTTGGATCCTTTTGTTTAACTTTAATCATGCCACCATCGATACCACAAAGGCCTATGGCCTTTCCACCGAAGGATTGAACCAATCCAACCAAGTCTTTTCCGACCTTTCCAGCAAGAATCATTTGTACAACATCCATTGTGGCCTTATCTGTCTTTCTGAAACCATCAATAAATTCAGACTTGATGCCCAATTTATCAAGCATATCATTAATTTCTGGTCCGCCACCATGAACCAATACAACCTTAACACCTACTTGATGAAGAAGAACTATATCTTGCATTACAGTTTTCTTAATATCTTCATCTTTCATTGCGCTTCCGCCAAATTTAATAACAACTTTTTGACCATTATATTTTTGAATATGTGGTAAAGCTTCTACTAAAATTTGAGCCTTTTGTGAATTAGTAGTATTTTCCATATCTATTTCTCCTTAATTACGTACGATAATCTCCATTGATTTTAACATAATCATATGTTAAATCACATCCCCAAGCTGTTGCACTTGCATTTCCATCTCCTAAGGTAACCTTAATTAAGATTTCATCCTCAAGAAGAACTACTTTTGCTGTATCTTCATCAAATGGAATGCCAGATCCTTGTCTACAAACAGGAACGCTTCCTTTGGAAGAAACAAAATCTACATCCACTTTATTAATATCTACATCTGCACCAGAATAACCGATTGCACATAAAACTCTTCCCCAGTTTGCATCCGATCCAAACATTGCAGCCTTAACTAAGTTAGACATAATAACGCTTTTTGCAATTATTTTTGCATTTTGAATGTCTTTTGCACCTGTTATTTCGCATTCTACTAGTTTTGTGGCACCTTCTCCATCTTTTGCCATCATCTTGCAAAGCTTTTGTGTACACATTGCTAGAGCATCTTTAAAGACTAAATAGTCTTTATTTTCCGAGTCTATCTCTTTATTTCCAGCTAAACCATTTGCAAGTAAGACCAACATATCATTTGTTGATGTGTCTCCATCTACGGAAACCATATTGAAAGAATCTTTTACATCTTCTTTAATAAGTTGTTCTAGCATTTTAGATGATATTGCGACATCTGATGTAAGGTATACAAGCATTGTAGCCATATTTGGACGAATCATACCAGAACCCTTAGCGATTCCACCAACATGGCAAATCTTTCCATCTAATTCAAACTCAACAGCAACACTCTTTTCCTTTGTATCTGTTGTCATAATAGCTTGGTTAGCATCTGAAGATTTGTTATATGCAAGTCCTGCAACTAATTCATCTATGCCATTTTCAAAAGGCTCTAAAGACATTTCCATGCCTATAACGCCAGTGCTTCCAACTATAACATCGTTAGCTGAAATACCCATTGTTTTTTCAACAAGATTGGCCATTCCTTCAGCAATCTCAATACCATTTGCATTACAAGTATTAGCATTACCACTATTGCAAATAATTGCTTGAGCCTTGCCATTTTTTAGGTGCTCTTTAGACACAATAAGTGGTGCACCTTTAACTAAATTAGTTGTATAAACACCAGCAGCATTGCATAGTACATCTGAGACAATAAGTGCTACGTCTTTCTTATCTCTATTCTTTCTTACGCCACAATGTATTCCGTTTGCTTTGAATCCATATGCCGCACAAACTCCACCTTCTATAAATTTCATGTTATCGCAATACTCCTATTTTATATTCTCATTTTATATATTTAAACTCTTTGTTTCGTCAAAACCACACATTATATTCATACATTGTATTGCGGCTCCCGATGCACCTTTTCCTAGGTTATCAAAGAGTGATACTACCATGATTCTATCATCATTTCCACCAACATATATATTCATATTATCCTTCATCGAAAGTTCTGATGCTGACATGAAGTTTTGTTCAAGTGGTAATACTTTAATTAACTTTGAACCATTGTAGTTTTTACTTAGACAATTAATAACATCGTCCTTGTTTCCATTAATCATTTTTCCAAATAAAGGAACGCTTACTTCCATACCAGAATAGAAATCCCCGACTATTGGTGCAAATATTGGTTCTTGATCAAGTCCAACTATCTTTTTCATTTCTGGCAAGTGTTTATGCATTTGTGCAAAAGCATATTGTCTTGGTCCTTCATAGTCTTGAGGTCTATTTGCATCATTATATTCTGCAATCATTTTCTTACCACCACCAGAATATCCTGTTAATGAATAACAAACAAAAGGATAACTTGATGGTACTAATCCGTTTTTCACTAATGGATATACAATTGATAAGAATCCACTTGCATGACAACCTGGCACAGCAACTCTTTTTGCATTTTTAAGACTATTTTTGATTTCTTCATCTAATTCTGGGAAACCATATGTCCAATTTGGGTCTGTTCTATGTGCTGTTGATGTATCTATTACTTTAGTATTTGGATTATCTATCATAGAAACCGCTTCAATTGCAGCAGCATCAGGAAGACATAAGAATGCAATATCTGCATTGTTTAGTGCATCCTTTCTAGCTGCTGAATCTTTGCGTATATCTTCAGGTAGTGTGAATAGCTCTATATCGTCTCTTTTGGACAATCTTTCTTCTATTCTTAATCCTGTAGTTCCAACATTACCATCTATAAATACTTTTAACATAGTTTTTCCCTATTTGATTATTTTCTTTATTTGTTCGATTTGTTTTTTAACTGATGATGGAGATGGCCCACCTTGTGATGCCCTTTTCTCAACACAGTTCATTAAATCTATTACTTCATAGACATCTTTTTCAAACATAGGACTTATCTTTTTATATTCATCCAATGAAAGTGAATTCAATGTCTCGCCTTTTTGGATACATATTGCAACCAATTTACCGGAGCATTTATATGCATCCCTGAATGGCATACCTTTCTTTGTTAAATAGTCTGCCACATCTGTTGCATTGATAAATCCTTTCTCAGCTGCCTTTTTCATGACATCTGCTTTAATTGTTGCGGTTGAAAGCATCTCTCCAAAGATTGGCAAACATGCTTTAACTGTATCTACAGAATCAAAGATAGCTTCCTTATCTTCTTGCATATCTTTATCATAAGCAAGAGGTAGTCCTTTCATAACTGTTAATAATGCCATAAGGTTACCATAAACCCTACCTGTTTTACCCCTTACTAATTCAGCAACATCTGGATTTTTCTTTTGTGGCATGATGGATGAACCAGTTGCATAAGCATCGTCCAATTCTACAAATCCATACTCTGAAGATGTCCAAAGTATTACTTCATCTGCCATTCTTGACAAATGCATCATAATTAAGGAAATATCTGATGCGAGTTCAATTACATAATCCCTATCGCTTACACCATCCATTGAATTTGCATATGGCGCATCAAAGCCAAGGCTCTTTGCAACCATTTCCCTATCTATTGGATATGTAGTTCCAGCAAGTGCAGCAGAACCTAAAGGTGACTTTAAATTCTTAGCTAAATTCTCGAGTCTTGCGATATCCCTTGCAAACATATTTGCGTATGCCATCATATAATGTGCAAAAGTTACAGGTTGTGCCCTTTGTAGATGTGTATATCCTGGCATTATTGTATTTATATTCTTTTCTGCGAGAGTTACTAATACTTTTATGAAATTGTTTAAATCTAGGGTTATATCATCTACAACACCCTTAACATACAAGTTCATATCTAATGCAACTTGATCATTTCTACTTCTTGCAGTATGTAATTTCTTTCCAGCATCTCCAATTTTCTTTGTTAATTCAGCTTCAACAAACATATGAATGTCTTCAACTTCTGGATCTATTACTAAAGTTCCGTTTTCTAATTCCTTTAAGATTTCTTCTAATCCCTTTAAGATTTTGTCTACATCTTCTTGTGGAATAATAGAACAAGCACTAAGCATTGTTGCATGTGCCATAGAACCCTTAATATCTTCCTTATATAAGTTACAATCGAAAGATATAGATGAGTTGAAATCATTTACTGCTTTGTTCTCTTCTTTTGAGAACCTTCCTGCCCACATTTTTGCCATTTTTAATACCCCAAGAGGCTCTCTGTAACAGAAAGCCCCTATTTTCATTGTTATTTATCTAACGAACAAAGAATACTATTTATTATTCTTTTTGTCCATTAATGCTTTAACTTTAATGGATAATCCATATAAGTTAATGAATCCAGCGGAATCTGCTTGGTTGTATACTTGATCTTCATCAAATGTTGCGAAGTCTTCGTTGTATAATGAATACTTACTTGTGATACCTGCTTTAATAATATTTCCTTTATAAAGCATGAGTTTTACTTCACCTGTTACATTTTCTTCAATCTTATCTACAAATGCTTGTAATCCTTCTCTTAATGGTGTAAACCACTTTCCGAAGTATACTAATTCTGCATATTGTTCTGAAATTAGTTGCTTATAATGTGCTGTATCTCTATCTAAGGTAAGTGTTTCAAGTGCAGCATGTGCTTTGTATAGGATTGTTCCACCAGGTGTTTCGTATACGCCACGTGATTTCATACCAACTAATCTGTTTTCTACAATGTCTAATAAACCGATACCATTTTCTCCACCGAGTTTATTTAATGCTTTAACCATTTCAACACCATCTAACTTCTTTCCATCTAATGTTGTTGGTACACCTTTTTCAAAACCAATTGTGATAAATGTTGGTTTATCTGGAGCTTGCATTGGTGAAACACCCATTTCTAAGAAGCCTTTCTTATCATATTGTGGCATATTTGCTGGATCTTCTAAATCCAAACCTTCATGTGATAAGTGCCAAATGTTCTTATCTTTTGAATAATTTGTCTCACGACTAATCTTGAGTGGTACGTTATGTGCTTCAGCATAATCTATTTCTTCGTCACGAGATTTGATGTTCCATATTCTCCATGGAGCAATAATCTTCATTTCTGGAGCAAATGCTTTGATAGCTAATTCGAAACGAACTTGGTCATTTCCTTTACCTGTACATCCATGACAAATTGCATCTGCTTTTTCTGCCAATGCAATTTCTGCTAATTTCTTACCAATTAATGGACGTGCAAAAGATGTTCCAAGTAAATACTCTTCATAAATTGCACCAGCTTTAAGTGTTGGATAAATGTAATCTTCAACGAATTCTTTCTTGAGATCTAAAACGATTAATTTGCTTGCACCTGTTTTTAAAGCTTTTTCTTCAAGGCCATCTAATTCATCACCTTGACCAACGTCTGCAGAAACTGCGATGATTTCTGGATTGTTATAATTTTCTTTGAGCCATGGGATAATGATAGATGTATCTAATCCACCTGAATAAGCTAAAACGATTTTCTTAATTTCTTTGTCTGCCATAATTACTTACCTCTGTAATTTTAAATTTATTATATGAGTATAATAAGGGTAAACTTGTATAAAGTCAACTAAAAACTTATAAAAAATGAATAAATTTATAATATTTTTTAGATAATTGTATATTTTATGCAGTTTTTATCTGTTTTTGCATAAAATAATGCATAAATTGTATATTTTCACAAATAAAAAAGGCCACTTTGTTTGTGACCTTATGTGATTATTTTTTCTTTTTTAGTTTTTGGATGATTTCAGTAACCATATCTCCATGCTTTCTTTCATCTGCTTGAATATTTTCTAGTCCCGGATACTTTTCTACCCATGGAGCGTACCTGTTATACGCACTATATTCAAATTTGGCTACAAACTTAAAAACAAATTTTGCACCAAACACAGACATTAAACTAGGAACCATTTTTGCAAGAAATTGCTTTGGTTTCAAAACTTCCCCGGAAATATTTTTAAAGAATAAAGCATGCTTGCCTTCATCTGCAGCCATAGATTTTAGCATTTCAGAAACTTCTATATTTTTCGTTTCAAATTTTTTAGCTAAATTATTATACATTGGAACCGCATCCAATTCACCTTGCTGAGATGTTCTCAAAAATTTTTCATCTGTCATAAAAAACCTCCTTATTATTTCGCATATAAGTTAGTCCCATCTTTGTCGAATACTACTACTGCTGGTAATTTATTTAATGTAAATTTATATACTGCTTCTGCGCCAAACTCTTCAAATGCCAATATTTCATACTTAGATATGCATTTTGCACTTAATGCTCCTGCACCACCAATAGCTGCAAAATAAACAACGCCGTTTCTCTTCATTGCATCTTTCACGCTTTGTGCAACATCACCTTTTCCTATAATTGCCACAATGCCATTATCTAATAGTGGTTCAATTATACCATCCATACGTTTAGATGTTGTTGGACCTGCGGATGAGATAACTCCTTGTTTATTAAAAGTTGGTCCTACATAAAATATTGTCTCACCCTTAATATTAAATGGGAGTTTATTGCCTTTTTCCAAAATCTCCTTAGATCTTTTAACTGCCTTATCTCTTCCAGTAATAATCTCACCAGTTAAATAAACTGTATCTCCCGTTTTGAGAGAACTTATAACATCAGCACTAATTGGGAATTTAATTTCTTTATTAGCCATTAGAATATTACCTCCGCTTTTCTCATTGCATTACAACCAAAGTTAATTGCAATTGGTAAACCTGCAATATGAGTTGGGTGTTTTTCAATATGAACAGCTAAAGCTGTTGTATTGCCGCCAAATCCAGATGCTCCTATCTTTAATGCATTAACTGCTTCTAAGATTTGTTTTTCTAATTCAGCAAGTTCTGGGTCTGGATTTATTGAACCAATTTCTCTAAGTAAACCATGTTTTGCCATCTCTAATGCTTTTTCAGAAGTGCCGCCAATACCAACACCAATTACATATGGTGGGCATGGGCAAGCTCCTGCATTCTTTGCAGCATCAACAACAGAATTAATAATACCCTGTTTTCCTGCAGATGGGAAAAGCATATAAAGTTTGGTCATGTTTTCAGCACCAAAACCTTTTGGCATAAATGAGATTTTTAATCCATCACCTTCAACCAAATTAATATGAATAATAGCTGGTGTATTATCTTTTGTATTAATTCTGCTTAGAGGATCCAAAACACTTGATCTTAATCCACTTGAATATGCCTTAGATGTTGCATTATTTAATGCTTGTCTTAGACTTCCTTCAATATGGACATCTTGACCTAATTCAACGAAGAAAACAGCCATGCCTGTATCTTGGCAAAGTGGAACAGCTTCTTTTTTTGCAACTTCTGCATTCTCTAATAAAACATTCATTGCAAATTTGGCTCTTTCTGAATCTTCAACAGCAAGTGCCTTTTTAATACCACAAACTGCATCTTGAGCAAGTGTTGTACTGGTATCATAAATAATCTTTGTTAATTTGTTTTCAATATCTTGTGCATTTATAGTTCTCATACAAATAATGTTAAAACAAAATCCAAAATAAAACAACATTTTTATATGCGCACGCGAAAATAAATACTTGTTGACTAATCTTATTATTAGCAATATAATTCAATTCACGATTGATGCGCCGTTAGCTCAATTGGATAGAGCGTTGGTCTACGGAACCAAAGGTTAGGGGTTCGACTCCCTTACGGCGCGCCATTTTTTTATATATAGAACTTTTTAAGGAGCAAAAATGGAATACAAATTTTATGGTTCAAATACCCCATCTATTAAGCCTGTAAATCCGGATTTTACTAAAGTAAAAGACCAAAAACATTTATATGATTTGTTATCTGACATTTGGTGTGAATATTCATGTGCTCCTAGATATAGAAAGGATTGGTCCAAAGAGAATAAAACATTAGGACAATGCTCTATTTCTTCTTTCCTTATCCAAGATATTTTTGGCGGAAAAGTATATGGTGTTCCACTGAAAGAAGGTGGCTTCCATTGTTACAATGTTGTAGATGGAATTCGCTTTGATTTAACTAGCGAGCAATTTGGTGATGAAAAGCTTATATATGATGATAAATATGAGCAAACTCGTGAAGAACATTTTGCAAGCAAAGAAAAGTATGAGCGCTATCTTTATCTAAAAAATACACTATTAGATAAATTAAAATAATATAATTGACATCATTCTGTTAGAATGCTATTATTCATGCAATAGCGCTTGACCAAGAACAAGTAGGAGCGAGGGGCCTTTTAGAGAGATGCCGGTTGCTGCAAGGCATTAAGGGAATCGTATCTGAATACATCTTGTTAGCTGCGTACGGAAAGGAAACGAGTATGCTACGCCGGGATTGCCCGTTACAGCAAGAGAGCAACTGCTCCATAAGGTTTAATTAGTAATAATTAAGCGAATAGAGGTGGTACCACGAATAATTCGTCCTCTTAAACAAAAATCTAGAATTAGATTAATGTTGAGAGGATTTTTTATTTTCTCAACAATATGAGGTGAGGTTATGTTTAATTCTCTAATTAGTGCAGAAAGATCAGCTGGTGGCATTGCTTTAATGTCCATCATGATTGTAATTTTTGCCGCAGCAATGGTATTTGTTGGCATTTACACTAGAAGAAAAGCTAAGGACGTAAATGGCTTCGTTTTAGGCGGAAGAAGCATTGGTCCATGGCTTACTGCTTTTACATACGGAACATCATATTTTAGTGCAGTTATATTTATTGGTTATGCTGGACAATTCGGTTATTTATTTGGTGTAGCAAGTACATGGATTGGAATTGGAAACGCTGTTTTAGGTTCACTTCTTGCATGGGTTGTTCTTGGAAGAAGAACAAGAATCATGTCTCAAAGCTTAGATTCTAAGACAATGTCTGATTTCTTTGGAAAGAGATATTTATCTAAAGGATTAAAACTTGCAGCTGCTATTATCATATTCATTTTCTTAATTCCATATACCGCTTCTTTATTCAATGGTTTATCTAGATTATTCACTATTGCATTTGGATTCAAAAATGAAAATATGGCATACATCATTATTGTTGCAGTAATGGCTGTATTAACAGGTATTTATGTATTATTTGGTGGATATAGAGCTACAGCAATTAATGACTTTATTCAAGGAATAATCATGCTAATTGGTATCATTGCAGTTATCGCTGTTGCATTAAATGCAAATGGTGGTTTAACAGGATCAATGACAGCTCTTGCAGAGCAAGCTGGTTGGAAATATACATCATTCTTCGGAGCAGCTCCAGTATTCTTAATCTTTGTTATTATCTTAACATCTCTAGGTACATGGGGATTACCACAAATGGTTAACAAATTTTATGCAATTAAGAGTGAAAACGATATTAGAAAAGGAACTATCATTTCTACAGTTTTCGCAATCATAGTTGCAGGCGGATGTTACTTCCTTGGTGGTTTCGGAAGATTATTTGCAGAACCAGGAACAGCATTTGATGCTGTTGTACCAACCATCTTAGACAAAACTGTTCATTCAGACTTCTTAATGGGCATTGTTGTTATTCTAGTATTAAGTGCATCTATGTCTACACTTTCTAGCTTAGTATTAACATCTTCAAGTACATTAACATTAGACATGATTAAGGGCTATGTTATTAAAGAAGAAAAGTTCACTGAAAGAAAGCAAATGGTTATTATGCGTATATTCCTTGCAATATTTATTGCAATAAGTGCAGTTATTGCTATCATTCAAAAGCTTTATAATGTTTCAACAATTGCTCAATTAATGGGTGTAAGTTGGGGCGCATTAGCTGGCGCATTCCTTGCTCCATTCTTATATGGTTTATACAGCAAGAAGATTACAAAATCTTCTGTATGGGCATCATTCATTATTGGTGTTACAATCTCAATCTTCTCACTCGTTATGTCTATTACAAAAGGAACATTCATGACAGTTACATTCTCATCTGGAGAAACATTGAACTTTGCTAACGCTGTTGTTATGGGTGCTATAGCAATGATTGCTGGATTAATCATTGTTCCACTTGTAAGTCTTTGCACATACAAACTCGAAGTTAAGAAAGGCATCCTTGATGTTGAAGCTACCGAGAGAATGTTTGATTGCTTCAAGGGTAAAGTTGTTGTAAGCAGAAAGTCCTCACTTGGTGATGAAGTTATCGATGAGGTTGCAAACAATGAAGAGGTGAAAGAAGAAATCTTATCCGAGATGGTAGAAGAACAAGCAAACGAAGATAAAGAATAAAATTCTTTAAGTTAAAAAAATAAAGCCGTATTCAGTAATGTTTACGGCTTTTTATTTTTCTATAAACTCATGTATGAAGTTATCAACTGCATCATCATACTGTTGAGTATTATTTATTCGAATATGTGAATGAACTCCCTTATCAAACCACACCAATTGTTTTGGAGCATTGCAACTGTCATATAGCAATTGTGCTTGATCTGGTGTTGAATAAGCATCCATCTTAGAATACAAGAACAAGATTGGTTTCTTCATCTTCCCTATACAATTAATTGGTCCAAATTTAGTTGGAGATTTATGTGAAAATATTCTTATTAAAAGCATAACAAGATGATGTATTGGGAATAATGGTTTTCTTGCTTCTCTAATGTGGTTTGCAAAAGATTCAGCGAAGTTTACATACATTCCCTCTGCAACCATTGCCTTCATATAATCTGGACAAGAATCATCTGTTAAAGCATATAGAGACATTGATGAACCAATACAAATAGCATGAATAATTACTTCCTTAATTCCAAGATTATCATGTAAATATCTGCCCCATGCAAGAATATCCTTATATTCTTCAAAACCAATTCTGTTAATAACACCACTAGATAATCCGTGTGCTCTATTATCTATAGAAAGAATGTTATAATCATTCTTTTTGTATATTCCTGAAAAATAGTATCCATATGACCCCGCTTCGGATCTTCCTGGAATAACAATTACGGCCTTATCTGAACCAAAGTCTACATAGTTGGCAAAGAGTTTATATCCTTCATTCTCTATTTGGACGATTCTAATATAATCTTTATTATCTTCTCCAAATACTTTACCCTCTTCCATCATTTGAGATTCTTCGGCATCTTTTCTTGGCCAATCTCTACGCCACTTTTTCTTTGAAGTACGAACCAATAACGCTATATAAATAACTACTGGAGTAACAAAAATTGGGAAGCCTATTATAAATAAAGCTACCAACACAACTATTAGCGCTATTAATCCTGGTGCCATTAAATTACTCCAATTAAAATATTATAAATATTTTGTCCGCCATCTATAGTTTGTACATCTAAATAAGAATACTTATCTCCGAGCATTGATTCTACCTGCTCTTTCTCATCATCTGATATATCCTTTCCATAACAAACTATTAGACCAGACTTTTCATCTATACCAACTACTTTACTTAATGTATTATCTACTGCTTCAACGAGGCTATCTCCTCTTGCAACAAGTTTGTCATCTAAACACCCAATTTTCTCTCCAACTTCGCATGAGAACTTATCATCCTTATATGGCTTAACTGCTGTGGATATTGTAATAGTTGAAATACCCTCAGTTCCTTCTTTCATAGAATTAATTCTAAGTTCGATATCATCACTATCTTGGATATCCATTGCAAGAGCGTAGTAACCTTCCATAACGGATTTTGTTGGGAATATTGTAACATTATCCAACTCGGCTTCTTTAACAGCGTTTGTGGCCGTTAAAAGTATGTTGGAATTATTTGGGAAAATAACTATATGATCTGCATTAATCTTCTTGAAAGCATTCATAAAATCTCCCACTGGTGGATTCATTGTTTGTCCGCCCTCAATAATTACATCCACACCTAAATCCGTAAAAAGTTCTTTTAATCCATCTCCATCTACAACAGAAATAACGCCCATTGCTTTGTGTGGGATTTGGCTCTTAGCATATTCTTGTTCATTATGTTGAATTTGCATGTTCTCAAGCTTGAATGAAATAAACTCACCAAACTCTTGTGCCTTGTTAATAATATAAGCAGGAACAAATGTATGAATGTGAACTTTAACAATCTTATCTTCTTGGATAGCTACAATTGAATTACCTCTGGTATTTAGATAATTTCTAAATGCATCTATGTTGAAATCCTTATTCTTTGAATTCAGCAATTGAAGTAAGAATTCTAAGCAATATCCTTCTTCAAATTTAGAGTTCTCATTAAACAAACTTGAAGTATCTACCTTTAATGTCGATTCATCTACTGGCTTTGAATAAGATGTAGCTTCAAGAACTTCACCTTTTAGATATTTTGCCATACCTTCAATGAGTGCAATATATCCTGCAGCACCAGCATCTACAACACCTGCATCTTTTAATTGTTTTAATTTTTCAGGTGTTTTTTTTAGGCTCAATTTCATTGCATCTACATATAATGCAAATTCATTTTCTAATGTGATATCTCCAACTATTTTATCTTTAATAATCTCAATGCCTTCTCTTGCAACAGTTAGTATTGTACCTTCTACTGGTTCAAAGACTGACTTATATGCTGTATGATATGCTCTTATAAGAGCATTTTTCATTTCTGTTGGATTTACGATACCATCTGATAATAATTCTTGAGACATACCCTTAAATAATTGAGAAAGTATGGCACCAGAGTTTCCTCTTGCACCTAATAGCATTCCCATACTAAGGTCTTTTAGATATAAACCTAAATGTTTATTAGAAACTGCCTTATTTACGCCGTTTTCTAAAGTGCGGCGCATATTAGTACCTGTATCTCCATCTGCTACTGGAAATACATTCATATCATTTATTTCTTTTTCAACAAGGCATAAACTATTTAATCCATTACGGATCATGCCCTCAAAAATTAGCCCGTCTAGATGGTTTTTCATTTATATATTAGCCTTTGTAATTTTCTGATAAACGTGCAACTAAAGCTTTTTCTTCCTCTAATCCTTCAGAGATTGGTTTTCCATAGTAATATGCAGCCATTAAGCCTGGACCGATATTAATTCCACAGAATGGGAATACATCGCAAATCATAACCTTCTTTGGATGGAATCTTTCTTCGATTAATCTCTTATATTCTTCAGCATTCTTATGTCTATTTGTTGTTGCAATGATGATTGTTTGTTTGTCAGCATCAATAATTGTTTCAGCAATGAAATCTACCAATACTGAATAAGCCATCTTCTCGCCCTTGAGTTTGCCAATAACTGTTGTTAATCCATTCTTATCGAATTCACCAATTGGTTTAATACCAACTAATGTTCCCATGAATGCTTTTGCTCTTGTTAAACGACCCTTCTTAGCAGTAAATGCTAAGTCATCCATCCAACCTGTTTGATGAAAGCGGTTCTTATTATCTTCTAACCATTTAGCAACTTCTTCAACATCCTTACCTTCTTTTCTCATTTCGGATGCAATAATTGCCATTAATCCATAACCAGGACCAAAACGAAGTGTATCTATGATAAAGATTTTTGCATCTGGATATTCTTCTAATACTTGTTCTTTAGCTTTTTGCATAAAGCCAAATGAACCACTTAAACCTGTTGAGATAGATAATGCTAAAACATCTATTCCTTGGGATGCATATTTCTTGAATGCTTCATAACTCTCTTCCATATTTGGAGGAGAAGTCTTATATCCGTTTGGATCTTTCTTTAATTCTGTATAGAAAGTTTCTCTATCTATATTGTCCCAGTTGAGATGAGTTTGATGTTCCTCTCCATCTGGTGTTGAATAGTGTCCATGAATAACGTCTATATCGTATTCTTTTCTAACGCTATCTGCTAAATCACAACCTGCATCTGGTAATATTGCAAAATATTTTCCCATAATGTTCCTCGTTTTTTAAGTAATTTATACCATTATATACCATAAAAATAATAATTAAAATATTTTTTTATATTGGCATACCTATTTGTTCTTTTGCCCAACATGCAACCATGTATTCTGAAATAACTGCTTTAGATCCTCTTATGGCTAATCCTGGAGCGATTTCAGCGCCTTTGCATATCTTTTTGATATCTTCTTCACTATTTCCTAAACCGCTGCCTTCGTGCGTCATGAGAGGCAATACCTTTTTGCCTTCAAAATTTAATCTTTCAATTAAGCTAAAGATAGCGCATGGATATGTTCCCCACCAGCATGGGCCACAAATAAAGATGTTGTCATATACTGAAATATCATCTAAATATGCTTTAAGTTTTGGGCGCTCATTATTCTTTAATTCTTTTTTAGCCTCTTCAATACATTTCATGTATTTCTTGTTGTATGGACGTTTTGTCTCTACTTGAAACAAATCTCCACCAACGGCTCTTTGGATATATTCGGCACAGACTTCAGTATTTCCTTTGTCTATACTTTTTATCTCGCCACCGAAATAATTCTCACCTGTTCTAGAATAATAAATGATTAAGTTTTTGCTCATTATTTTAAGAATCCGTTTATGATTTGTTCTTCGGCTTCCTTTTCGGTTAAGCCTAGAGTCATTAATTTATCTAATTGTTCGCCTGCAATCTTACCAATAGCTGCCTCATGAATTAATCTTGCATCTACATCATTTGCATTAATCTTTGGTATTGCGCTTACTTGTCCGTTATCCATTAAGATAGCATCACACTCTGTGTGTCCGTTACATTTATTATTTCCGTTTACACAAGAAATATATGTTTGATGTGAGTTATCTGTTGCAACTGAACGAGATATTACATGTGCTCCACTATCTACACCATCTAGATCTACCAAGAAGTCTGTTGTTGCAGTTTGGTTACCATGTGTTAATATCTTTTCTTTTATAACTAGGATTGCTTTATCTTTTAGTTTTGCAACTGTCTTTCTATATGTTGAATCTACTCCCTTAATTTGAGCAGTATTCATTTCCATATATCCGCCTTCTTCTATCTCAACTTCTGTTGTCGGATTAAGTACTCTTTCACCAGTTCCTTCGCCCTCTCCGTAATGGTTTTCAATGTATTTTACTTTTGCATTTTTACCAACGTGGAAAGCATGAATTCCATCATGTTCGGACTTAAGTCCGCCAGCATTATGAATACCACAACCTGCAACGATTAAAACATCTGCATTTTCACCAATATAGAAATCATTGTAGACTAAATCATTTAATCCAGTTTGAGTTAAAATAACTGGAATATCTACTCTTTCGTTCTTGGTGTTTGGCTTAATAATAATATCTATTCCTGGCTTATCTTCTTTTGTTCTAATATCTATATTAGCTGTTACTCTACGTCCTGCTAATTGTCCATCTGAACGAAGGTTATATGCACCCTCTGGGATGGACTCATAACCAGCTATTTCTTTAAGCATATTCTTTTGAATTCCATTTAATTCGCCCATAGTGCACCTCACATCTTATCTGCAAGAGTTCTGCAGATGTTTTGAGATAGTAATCCTGGAAGGATATCTTCCTTTGTACCATCGTTTGTTATTTTGCCACTTGTAATAACTATTATTCTTTGAGCCATTTCTAAGATACGTTCTTGGTGAGAAATAATAAGTATTGAACCCTTTGTTTTTTCTTCCAACTTTTCAAATACAGAAATAAGGTTATTAAAGCTCCATAAATCTATTCCTGCTTCTGGTTCATCAAAGAGTGTAAGTTTTGGAGATCTTGCCATTGCTGTTGCTATTTCGATTCTCTTTAATTCGCCACCAGATAAATCACCGTTTACTTCTCTATCTACATATTCTCTAGCACAGAGGCCAACCTCTGAAAGGTATGAACAGATTTCTGTTATTCCAAGGTTTTTACCACTTGCTAAAGAGATTAAATCACTGACAGTAATTCCCTTAAATTTAACTGGTGCTTGGAAAGCATAACCGATACCCATCTTAGCACGTTCTGTGATAGATAAATTTGTAATGTCTTTACCATCAAAGAAGATTTGTCCTGAGGTAGGTTTATAAAGGCCCATAATTAATTTAGCAAGTGTAGACTTGCCTCCTCCATTTGGACCAGTGAATGCAACAAATTTCTCATTTATTTTGAGAGATATGTTATCAATGATAGTTTTTTCTCCAAGGTCTGTATCTACCTTAAAAGAAACATTTTTTAATTCTAACATGGCTTTATTCTCCTATTGTGTTTGCAATTATATCACAAGCACAATTCTACTGCTATAAAAAATTATATTTTTTCTAAATACCAAGAAACTGTCTTTTGCATGCCCTCGTCAAATGAGAATTTTGGGAACCAATTTAATTCGTTTCCAATTTTATCTTTCAGCATAGAATATCTTAAATCATGTCCTTTTCTATCTTGGACAAACTTGATTTTAGCATCTTTATTCATAGTTTTAGATATAGCATTAATCAAGTCTAAATTGCTAAAATCTGTATCTGAACAAATATTATAAATATTTGCCTTCTCCCCCTTCCTTACAACTAAATCTATTGCTATACAATTATCCTCTACATAAATCCAGTTTCTTATATTACTTCCATCTCCATATACTGGAATGTCTTTCTTATTTTGAATTGCATCTATAACAACTGGAATAAACTTCTCGCTATGTTGATAAGGGCCATAGTTATTAGAAGATCTTGTTATGGTTGCATTTAAACCGTACGTTCTAACATATGCAAGAACCATTAAATCTGCAGATGCTTTACTTGCAGCATATGGGCTAGATGGTTTTAGCGTGGATGATTCTGTAAAGAAATCTTTAGAGCCTAGAGGTAAATCTCCATACACTTCATCTGTAGATACTTGGTGGAATCTTTTAACTCCATACTTTAAACAAGCATCCATAAGAACTTGTGTTCCAAGCACATTTGTCTTTGTGAATAAATCTGGATTTTGTATTGAATTATCTACATGACTTTCAGCTGCAAAATTAATAACAATATCTGGTTTATATTCTTTGAATATACTATTTATTGTTTCTTTATCTGTGATGTCTGCTTTTACAAATGTAAATTTTGGATTATCTTTAACATCTTTTAGGTTATCTAAAGAGCCTGCATACGTTAAAGAGTCTATGCAAATAATATCATCTATATAATGACTTAATTCGTATCTTATGAAGTTGCAGCCTATGAAGCCGGCTCCGCCTGTAATTACTATTCTCATTGTCTTAATATAGTATATTAAAAAATGTTAGATAGTCAAGGTTCAATGAATTGCAAAACATATTATAATTGTTTTATACTATTCAACATAAAGGAAGGTATTTTATGAACTATTTCGAAGAATCATTAAAGCTCCACTACAATCTTCAAGGCAAAATTGAAGTAGTAGCAAGAGCAGAAGTTAGTAACAAAGAAGAATTATCTCTTGCATATACCCCAGGTGTTGCACAACCATGTTTAGAAATTCAAAAAGATTTATCTAAATCTTATGAGTTAACTAGAAGATGGAACCTAGTTGCTGTTGTAACAGACGGAACTGCAGTACTTGGACTTGGAGACATTGGTCCAGAAGCTGGTATGCCAGTTATGGAAGGTAAATGTGTTCTCTTTAAGAAATTCGGCAATGTAGATGCTTTCCCTATTTGTGTTAAAAGTAAAGATGTAGATGAAATAGTTAAAACTATTGCACTCATATCTGGATCCTTTGGTGGTATCAACTTAGAAGATATATCTGCTCCACGTTGTTTTGAAATTGAAGAAAAGCTCAAGGCATGTACAGATATTCCTATCTTCCATGATGACCAACACGGAACAGCAGTTGTATGTACTGCAGCAATGATTAACTCACTTAAGTTAGTTAACAAGAAGTTTGAAGACTGCACTATTGTTATTTCTGGTGCAGGTGCAGCTGGTGTTGCTATTTGTAATTTATTACAAAAGTTTGGTGCAAAAGATGTTATTGTTTGTGATAGAAAAGGTGCTATCAATGCAACAAACAGACCAACTGTTGAATACAAAGCACAACTTGGTGCAAGAACAAACAAGAGACAAATAGATGGTTCACTTGCAGATGCAATGAAAGGTGCAGATATCTTTATTGGTGTTTCAGCTCCAGGAATTGTTTCCAAAGAAATGGTAGAGTCTATGAATAAAGCCCCACTCATCTTTGCAATGTCCAACCCAACTCCAGAAATAGATCCAGATTTAGCAAAAGAAGCTGGTGCAAAGATTGTTGGAACAGGACGCAGTGATTATCCTAACCAAATAAATAACGTTCTCGCCTTCCCTGGCATCTTCAGAGGCGCTTTAGATGCTCATGCAACAACTATTAACGAAGAAATGAAAGTTGCCGCTGCAAAGGCTTTAGCGTCTTTAGTATCTGATGAAGAGCTCAGTGTAGACTATATCTTACCAAAACCATTTGATTCAAGAGTATGTGGCGTTGTATCTGCAGCAGTTAAACAAGCAGCTATAGATTCAAAGGTTTGCAGATAATAATTGGATAATTAAAAACTAGCCTCCCCTAATACGGGAGGTTTTTATTATATAAAAACACCCACAGCTTTCGCCATGGGTGTTAGTGCTTAGACTATATGGGGTTTATGATTGGCTATACAATCCTGTTAAGATACCTAATGCGTCTCCACCTTTTCCTACGTGAATGGAAATAAATTCATGTGGCGAACTAAATTGACCTATAGTTGTTTGTCCATCTTCTGCAAAAAGTTCTACACCGGCTGCATTCTTGAGACAATATGAATCTCCGCCAGCTGGCATTACCACTGCAATAGTATCTGCTACAGAGAATACTGGGGCATCATATTGATTATATCCGCTTGCTTGTTGATAAACAGTATCTGTTGATAATCTATCTAACTTATCTCCATGATATTCAACATAACATTGTCCTTGTGAAGATACACAAATTAAATTGAATTTTCCGTTTTGTAAGAATGTCTTATGGAAATATACATTAAGTAATCCATCAAGAGCTTTTAATGTTTGAACTTGTCCTGGAGCGAAGATATCGAACCATACTTCTTCACCTGTTACAAAGTTTTCAAGTACACAGTTGTTGGATGCTACTACAATAGGGATTTCTGTATGATAATGACTATCATCTGGGTTATTGTCTAGATTGTCTGTCTGTTGTGTAACAATCATCAATGGACCACCTGAACGTTTGAAATGACAGTTGGTCATATGAACGTTTGTTTCACCTAATGCATAAACGGCATTTAGATATGTGTCATAAGATTTAAGTTTTGTATAGTTACAAACTGTATAATCTCTACTGAAGAATGAGATGAAACAAGAGTTTGCGTTAATATTAGTTAAATCTGAATGACAGTAGTGTGTCTTAACGAAGATAATACCACCACCATAAACTGGGTTGTCTGCTAGACCTTCAGTCATAGTTGTTGATCCATCTAACAATAATTGTTTTGGAGATGCATTACCTCTAACGATGAAGTTTTCAAATGAGAAATGCTCATCTTCTGCGCTAACTGGGGTCATAGTATTTTCATATAATGTATTAGCAGCAGCTATTTCATCTTCATAGCGTTTTCTATTTCCATCATATGTGTTTACACCATTAACATATCTTACATCCCAACCTCTTACATCAAGGAATGAAAGTTTGGACATATAATCCATATAATAAGCGTCTCTTCCATCTGGATGATCTATTCCTGATGGTTCAAATGAACAAACAAGTGGGAGTTTTGATAAATCAATATCAAAGAAGTTACCATGAATTGCGAAACTTTCACCTTTTTGCATATCATATTGTAATAATCCCCATTCTTGATCCCATAAGAATGATCTTTCTAATGGTCCACCTAATTCTACTGGAACATCTTCTGGTCTATATTTTGTATCACCATACTTGTAATAAACATTATAGTTGCTTGGAAGTGTGAACCAGAAATCTGTTGGAAGAGCATCTTTTGTTACTACCAAACTATCATGTAAAATGATAGAAGAATATCTCTTTCCTGTTAAACCTAATTCAGATTTAATGGAATCCCAGAATTTTCTTCCATTTGGATACTTGGATGAAATTGTATTACGTGTTGCTTCACTTGGTTGTTCAAGTAAGCAGATTTCACGTGAGTCATAAATGTTATAACCTTTTACAACTTTTACTGTCCATTCTACTGCTGGAACATCCGCTGGATCATATACAAATTCATTTGGATCAGGAAGAACAGAAATCTTGAATTTCTTATCCTCTGCAGTTGTTGTGAATTGATACTTATTCTCGTTTGTTGTCTCAGTTACATACTTAATTGCTCCATGATACCAATCTTTTGTATATGTGCCTGTTGGAGTTGCTGTAAGTTCTACTAAAGATGAACCTTCTACAAGATAAATAGTACTTGATGCTGCAAAAGAAGTAAGTGTTGTCTTTGTGGCTGTAATAATATCAATTTGATTAAATGTTGGAATAAATTTATATGGATTATCATCTCCAACAAGATAATCTTCTTCATCATTTACAAATAATGCGCCTTCAAATGCTTGAGAATTGATATCTGTGTTTGCTCTACCATATGCCAAAGTTGCATTATATTTTACTAATGATTGTGGTAATGAGAATTCATCTACACCATTTCCACTAACAAGAACATTGATAACAAATTCTGCGGAACGAGTATAACCATTATATAAATAGTTAATCTTAACTTCTCTATTTCCAGATACTAAAGCAATATTATCAAGCTCCAATTGAGTAAGTGATTGATAATTACCTTCAACTTTAAGTTCAAAACTTACAACACCATATAAGAATGATTGTCCATCGTTTTGTAAAATATTGATTTCTTCTTGTCCCTTATATTCATAATTACCTAAAACTCTAAGTGCAATTAAGAATTTTTCAACTTCACCATTCTTTACAATCTTTGTTGGGATTGAAGTTTGGTCAACTTGAATGCTATTTAACACATCTTTTACAACAAGAGTAATTCCATCTTGTTCAACTCCCTCGTATACAACTGTAACATTCTTTGTTCCTGGAACAGTAATACCATTTCCAGTAAATGTATAACCAGTTTCAACAAGTTGAGTTGCACCTGACTTATAGTTTGCTCTTATTTGAAGTCCAGTAAACGATGTAAATACTGAACCTTCTGTCTTATTAACATTTGTTTCAAAACTTGTTGTTCCTTGAAGTGTCAAGCTAAGTATATAGTCTGAAACAGTAATATTAAATGTTATATCTTGTCCTTGATATTTGATTGTAACTATCTTTTGTCCTGCAGTTGATGTAAATGCATTTAGGTTAGCTGTTACATCTACTGAACCATTGAAGAAAGATAAATCTTCAAATGCTACTACTTCGTCACCAAAGTTCTTAACAGCTTTAACTTTTAATCCATCAAAATCAATATCTTCTTCAATTAGATAAGTAACCTTTGTTGGTTGTGCAACAACTTGAAGAGCTGTAACGTTGTTTGTAACTGTTAAATTGAATGATGCTGTCTTGTTTAAATATGTAGCTGCAATTGTTACTGTGTTTTCTCCAATTGGGGTAACCTTTGTAAGATTGTCAAGGTTTGTAATCAATTCATCATTGTAATAAAGTTTAACACCCTTTGTTTCAAAATCTGCATATGCTATAACATCATCTGGTGTTGTTCCATCCTTATATACACCTGTAATAACAAGTCCATTGAGGGAAACACCTGTTGCGCCAGCCGTATAAGTAGCAGCTGTTGGTTGTGTTGTTACTGTTAATGTATCTAATACACTTTCTTTTTCTGCAACTACAACTGAGAATGTTGCTTTCTTACCTTGATATTTAACTGTGATTACTTTTGTGCCTGCTGTTGCTGTTAATGCATCAAAGTTAATTGTTGCATCATTAGCATTGACACATTCTACACCATAAGCTGTAAGTGAAATTTCTTGAGCTGTGCTTCCTGCATAAGAAACATTTACTTTTACATCAGCAAAGTTGTCTATAGAAATTGCATCATCTACAACATAATTGAGTGTAGCTCCTGTTGTTACTACAGAAATTGATTCAACATAAGTTGCAACTTGAATAGCAATATCAAGTGAACCATTTACGTTTTGATATGATGCCTTTGCTGTAATAACCTTTGTTCCTGATGTTGCTGTTAAAGAATTAGCATCAGTTAATTCAACATTTCCAAGATAGAATGTTACAGCTAAGTTGTTGACTTTTGCGCCACTTCTATAATTTGCAGAAGCTGTAATTGTATTTAGTGATACTGCATCTCCTACCTTATAGTCCGTCTTAAATGTTGAAGGAACATTAATTACAACCTCGTCAAGAACATCATTTACAACAATTTCAAATGTACGTGTTGTTGTGATTGTGCCATAACGTACGCTGATTGCTTTTGTTCCTGGCTCATCTGTAATTCTTGAAAGATTGTTAGCAGCAACAATTTCATCACCCATAAAGAATGATAAATTTGTATCTGTAAGAGCAATATTTCTCTTGTCATATCCATCATATACTGCTCTAATAACCAATCCTTCAAATGATACTGCATCTTTAACATTATAAGTATGTCTAAACGATGTTGCTGTATCATCAAATTCTACACCAGTTAAAACTGCAATGTGTTTTTCATTAACTTTGATGGTTACACTTCTAACAACATTGGAATATTTGATTTCGATAATCTTTGTTCCTGTTGTTTCAGTGATTTTAGACAATTCATTAAGAGAAATCTGTTCACCATCAACTTTAATTGTCACCTTATCAAGAGGAATGTTCTCTTGTGAGCCATCTGAGAATGTGGCATACATTTTGATTTTTGTTAAATCAATCTGATCGCCAACTTCATAAGTTTTTGCAAAATCTTCAAAGTCTACTACAAAATCTTGCATTTGATATTTACCACCATTACATGCTGTAAATGCTGTGGCGCATACTAATACAAGTAGTAAAACGATGAACAAAACACCTATTTTATGTCTCATAGTTTGTTACTCCTTTTTAATATTTATACTTTCAATGATATTCCAATATCTGCCCTCACAGTTGATCCGTCATGCGAGGTGATAATAATGGAAATTGTTTTTGGCTTTAAAAAAACAAATTCATATGTTTCTTCATCAAAATATACTGATCCCGCTACTGCATTTGTATCATATGCGAATGTAAGTTCTTGATTAGATGCATTATAAGGAACAATCGTATATAATATTTTTACCCTATTTGGATTAGATGCTAGACTTTCTGGTGACATATCATATGTGCCAGGCATAAAGTAACCTGCATAATGATTAGTTTCTTTACCAGAACCATCGCTTAATCTAACCACCAATTTATATTTAGCATCAACAGATTCATCACGATTAACAAATTCAAATCCTGATACTTCTATTTCTGAAATATAAATATTTCCTTGCATTTCTACAACTCTAAGACCAAAGAATTGGACTATTAGAATAGACGCAATATAAGCAACAAATATAGCAAGAATAACTGTCTTCTTCATATTACGTCTCCTTATAGTAAACTTTGATTCTTAAGAAATAGAAATAAATCTTAATAACCATATAAACAAATGCAACAACTATTATCTTAAT
>Ga0256405_10004971_pt1 | contig 23838 bp, 16 predicted proteins | sample RumenRJG_02DNA_FD_189096 | JGI IMG/M metagenome (GOLD analysis project Ga0256405, IMG submission 189096) | Bovine rumen microbial communities from Lethbridge, Alberta, Canada - RJG_02 | ecosystem: Host-associated > Mammals > Digestive system > Stomach > Rumen | place: Canada: Alberta... | reverse complement strand
GATTCTGACAGCTGGCTTCTGCGGCACAAAAAGACCGGCGCGCGCATCGCGCTTCTTCCGAAAAATGACAACAACAAGGTCTTTTATATTGCCTTCCGCACGCCGCCTGAGGATTCGACCGGTGTAGCGCACATTATCGAGCACACGGTTTTGTGCGGCTCCAGGGATTTCCCTGTCAAGGATCCCTTCATTGAGCTTGCCAAGGGATCTCTCAACACCTTTCTCAACGCAATGACCTATCCGGATAAAACCGTCTATCCGGTGGCCAGCTGCAATGAACAGGACTTTAAAAACCTCATGCATGTCTATCTGGATGCGGTTTTTTATCCCAATATTTACAGAGAACAGAATATTTTCCGCCAGGAAGGCTGGCATTATGAGGCGGAGAGCGCAGACAGTGAGATCACTGTCAACGGCGTCGTCTACAACGAGATGAAGGGCGCGCTTTCTTCGGCGGACGATATTTTAGGACGCGAGATCAATGCAGTCCTGTATCCTCACACGCCTTACCGGCATGAGTCCGGCGGCGACCCGGTCAACATTCCCGACCTCACTTATGAGAATTATCTGGAATTCCACCGCCGCTATTATCATCCTTCCAACAGTTATATCTATCTCTATGGAGACATGGATATGACGGAGCGGCTGACCTGGATCGATGAGCAGTATCTCTGCAAATTTGATATGCTCGATATCGACTCCTCCATTCCGGCGGAGCCTGCTTTTGATGCGCCTGTGGAGGCAAAACGTGTCTATTCGATCCTTCCTGAGGAGGACCCTTCCGGCAAGTCCTTCCTTTCCTGGAACCTTGCCGTCCTGCCCGACAGCCTGGATGTGGGCCGGATCATGGCCGTCAAGATCCTCAATTATGCCCTCTGTGACGCGGAAGGCGCCCCTGTGCGCAAAGCCCTGCGCGACAAGGGGATCGGCGAAGATGTCTATACCATATTTGAGTCCGGCATCCGCCAGCCTTTTTATTCGATCGTTTCAAAATATGCCGATCCCGCCCGCAAGGACGAGTTTGTGAGCACCATCCGTGAGACCCTTGAAAAGATCGCTTCGGAAGGGATCGATCCCCGCGCGCTCGAAGCGGGTATCAATCTCTATGAATTCCGCTATCGCGAGGCTGATTTCGGTTCCTATTCCAGAGGCCTTGTCTACGGCCTGAACGCTCTGGATTCCTGGCTTTACGATGACAACAGTCCCTTTATCGGCCTGAAAATAGGAGAGTATTTTGACTACCTGCGCGAGCAGAAGGACAAAGGATTTTTTGAAAAGCTCATTCGTGAACTCTTCCTGGATAATCCTCATTGCGCCGTCGTGGTCCTGGAGCCCGAGCAGGGCCTGTCGGACCGCCTGGACGAGGAATTGCGGGCCCGCATGAAGGTCTTTGCCGACAGCCTGACCCCCGGACAGAGGCAGCAGATCGTCGATGAACTGGCAGCTCTGCGTGCCTGGCAGCAGTCCGAGGACTCTGAGGAAGACAAGCAGAAGATTCCCATGCTGCGCCGCGAGGACCTGACCAGAAAGGCCGTGCCTCTGCTCAACAAGGTGCAGACACTTCCCGTCGGAGCGGGTCCTGCCATAAAGAATGCTGTCGAAACTAATGCAGCCGCTTCATCCGAAAGGGTTTTTACTGCGGTTACGCATCCCCAGTTTACCAACAGGATCGACTACATGACCTTCTTGTTCGATATTCGTGACCTGCCGGAGAAATATATCCGCTGCCTTGGTATTTTCAAGACACTTTTCAGCGTGCTGGATACTGAATCCTACAGCTATGCCTCTCTCGGCCATGAGATCAACATCTGTACCGGCGGAATCAGCGGCATTGTGAACGGATACAACTGGTACGGTCCTAAGGAAGATGCACCCAGGCACGAATACCGCCTGACTTTTGAAATCAGCGTCAAGGCGCTTCACAAAAATTACAGAAAAACTCTGGAACTGATCCGTGAGATTCTGCTGAATACCAATTACAACATGCCGGCCAGGATCCTTGAAGTCCTTGAGGAAGAGCGTGCCGGTATGCGTGCAGGACTTGCTTCTGCGGGACATGCCACCGCTGCCCAGCGGGCGATGTCTTATCTCACAAAGGCAGGCGTCATTCACGATATGATCACGGGACTTGAAGGGTATCGAACCCTGGATGATACCTGCAGCAGGCTGTCGGACCAGGATCCCGCTGTTTCCAAAAAGGCGGCAGAGGAGCTCTGCGCAACCCTGCAGGAGATGGCAGCTCTGATCTTCCGCGCCGACAATATGACCTTTGACTGCACTGCCTCTGAAGAGGATCTTCCCGAAATCCTTGAAGCCGTACAGGAACTGGCTGCTGACCTCAACCCTCCGCTCGATCCGGAATATGCCAAAGAACTTCCTTTCTTTGATCCCGTTCCGGTCAAAAAGAATGAAGGCCTGACCACTGCCGGACAGGTACAGTTTGTCTGCTGCGCCGGCCGTTATGCCGCGCCAGAGCGCCCCTGCACAGGTGCCTTCCGTGTACTGCGTGTACTCCTCGGATACGAGTACCTCTGGAGCAGGATCCGTGTCGAAGGCGGCGCCTATGGCTGCATGAGCAGCTTTACCCGTGAGGGCAATGCCTTCCTGGTATCCTACCGTGACCCCCACCTGCGCCGCACCATCGACGTCTTTAAGAAGACGTCCGAATTTCTCCGCACATTCGATGCGGATGAGCGCACCATGACCAAATATATCATCGGCGCCATCAGCGGACTTGACCAGCCCATGACGCCTTTCGTCTATGGCCGCTTTTCCCTCACCGCACTGCTGGGAGGCATTACCGACGAGATGCTTCAGAAAGAACGTGACCAGGTCCTGGATGCAACACCCTCTGATATCCGTGCACTCGCCGATTATCTCGACGCTATCCTTTCTTTTGATGCCCTCTGCGTCGTCGGCAGTGACGCCAAGATCCGGGAAAACGCCGAACTCTTTAAAGACATCCGCAAGCTTGTCTGATGTTACACGGGTGTGTCATGGGGACGGTCCTTTTGTAACACCTGGGATGGGTTCCTGCTGCTGTGTCATGGGGACGGTCCTTTTGTAACACCTGGGGTGGGTTCCTGCTGCGAGGTTACACGGGGACGGTTACATGGGGACGGTCCTTTTGTAACACCTGGGATGGGTTTCTGCCGACGTATGGACCACCGGATGACATATTTTTAGGATTACATATTTATAACTATTAACTATATCAACCAACGAAAAAAACAGTTAAAAAAACAGTTAATTCAATACATACAGAAAGGTCAAACATGACAGAAAAGACTTCGATGGAAGTAAGTGAAACGAAAGAAGTAAACGAAACACTGGCAGCAGATGAAGCAGCCGACGTAAATGGATTTTCTGCAGTTGATGGTTCGTCAGAAGTGAACGAAACAGCAGACGCTAATGAAACCAATGAAACAACTGTCGGCAGCACAGTCAAAAAATCGGGTTTTGCGACCATCATCGGCCGTCCCAATGTCGGCAAATCCACGCTGATGAACCGCATGATCGGCCAGAAGATCGCGATCACATCCTATAAGCCGCAGACGACCCGGACCAAGATCCGCACCATCTATACCGGTGAAGAGGGACAGATCGTCTTCCTGGATACGCCCGGTATCCATCAGAGCCGTACCAAACTGGGAGCCTATATGGTCAAAGCAGCCAAGGGAACCCTGAAGGAAGTGGATGTCATTCTGTGGCTTGTTGAGCCCCGTCAGAAGCTGTCTGACGAAGACAAGGCCATTATCGAACTTCTTAAAGAAGTGAAGACTCCTGTCATCGTTGTCATAAACAAGATCGACAAGGTAAAAAAAGCCGAGATTCTGCCTGTCATCGACGAATATGCCCATCAGGGTGTCTTCCACGAAATTATCCCCGTGAGCGCCCGCACCGGCGACGGCGTCGATCAGCTGATGAAGGATATTTTTGATCTGCTGCCTCCCGGCGAGCCCTTCTACGATGAAGATATGGTCACCACGCAGACAGAGCGTGAGATCGCAGGCGAGATCATCCGTGAGAAAGCACTGCGCCTGCTCCAGGAGGAGGTTCCCCACGGAATCGCAGTCACCATTGAATCCATGAAAACCCGCTCCCGCAGGGGGAAGGGCGACATCTGTGACATCGACGCTTCCATCATCTGCGAAAGAGAAGGGCACAAGCGCATCGTCATCGGAAAGGGCGGCGAGATGCTCCGCAAGATCGGCACGGATGCACGCAAAGACATTGAAAATATGCTCCAGTGCCAGGTAAACCTCAAACTCTGGGTCAAGGTCCGCCGCGACTGGAAGGATGATGATACCCAGATGCGTTCCTTTGGTTATGACGAGCGCAAGCTGTAAAGCCTAAAAGCCTGACGCCAAATATTGCAATGAAGAAACCAGTTATTATCCGAACTTTAGACAATGAATGAAGACCTTTTAGACCTCACGGCAATGGTTCTCGAGAGCTCACCCGTCGGAGAATATGACCGCAGAGTCGTCCTTTTGACGCGTGAGCGAGGGCGGATCTCCTGCTTTGCTCCGGGCGCCCGCCGCCCGGGCAGCAGCTTGATGGCAGCCTGTCTGCCTTTTTGCTTTGGCAATTACAAGCTCCGTCAGGGACGCAGTTCCAACCGCCTGGTTGAGGCCAGAATCCAGACTTTTTTTAATAAACTGCGAGAAGATATGGAGGCGACCTGCTACGCCTCCTATTTTGCCGAGGTCTTAAAATATATTACAAGGGAAAATAATGATGAAGCGGCACTCCTTCTTTTGGCCTACCAGTCCTTCAAAGCCCTGGAGTCGGAGCGGATACCCAGGCGTCTCATACGGGCGGTCTTTGAGATCCGCACTCTTGTAATAGAAGGCGAGTTCCTCCCGCCTCTGGAGGCTGACGGCTTTTCTCCGGCGGCCGTTCAGGCGGTGGAGCATATTGCCCGTTCCCCGATCAGGACCCTTTACACATTTGCTGTTAATGAAACTGTTCTGCTGGAACTGGAGCACATAGCATCTGTTTCAATGGGGCGGAGCCTCAACCACAAGTTCGAGAGCCTGGATATTTTAAAAGTGCTTCTGCAATAAAATGCCGCTGCTGAAACTTGACGTCTTCAATTTTCTTGCAGATACAGGGCATAGTAAGGGCAGAGTAAGCATTTTAAGCATCTTAAGATTTCTTATTTTTTATTGAAAATCATATATTCCTGCTCTATAATGATAATTCGGTGGTTTTTATCTAAATCATTTACCCGAGCGCAGCGCCTGTTTTTAATCTTGCTGCGTATAGAAGATGATAAATAACAGATAACAATGAAACTGCCTTGATCGTCATTTGCCATATGATCTCCGCCGGGAGCCTTCTGCCTGATGTGATGGACGTGCAGGACGGCATCCTGATACGGGGAGTTGTAAGAAAAAATAGCAAAGGAGTTACTGCGAGTATGGAAAAGACAATGGAAAAGATCGTTGCGCTGTGCAACAACAGAGGATTCATCTATCCCGGTTCCCAGATCTATGGCGGTCTGGCAAACACATGGGATTACGGCAACCTGGGCGTTGAGCTCAAGAACAACGTCAAAAAAGCCTGGTGGCAGAAGTTTGTCACCGAGACTCCCGAGAATGTCGGCGTTGACTGCGCAATTCTCATGAATCCCAAGACCTGGATCGCAAGCGGACATCTGGCAAGCTTTTCCGACCCGCTTATGGACTGCAAGGCCTGCGGCGCCCGTTTCCGCGCAGACCAGCTGATCGAGAGCTACGCGGCAGAGAAGGAGATGACTCTGGACGGCAGCGTAGACGGATGGACAGCAGATGAGATGATGAGCTTCATCAACAAGTTCAGCGTTCCCTGCCCTACCTGCGGCAAGTTCCACTGGACCGATATCCGTCAGTTCAACCTGATGTTCAAGACCTTCCAGGGTGTCACTGAGGATTCCACTGCGACCGTATATCTGCGTCCCGAGACTGCACAGGGTATTTTTGTCAACTTCAAGAATGTCCAGAGAACTTCCAGAAAGAAGATCCCCTTCGGTATCTGCCAGATCGGTAAGTCCTTCCGTAACGAGATCACACCCGGAAACTTCACTTTCCGTACACGTGAGTTCGAGCAGATGGAGCTTGAGTTCTTCTGCGAGCCCGATACAGACCTCGAGTGGTTCAAATATTGGAAGGATTTCTGCTGGAACTGGCTGATGACCCTCGGCCTTAAGCCGGAAGAGACCCGTATGCGCGATCACGATCCCGAGGAGCTTTCCTTCTACTCCAAGGCGACCACAGATATCGAGTTCCTCTTCCCCTTCGGCTGGGGCGAGCTCTGGGGCATCGCGGACAGAACCGACTACGACCTGACCCAGCACCAGAACACCTCCGGTGAGGATCTGACCTATTTCGACGATCAGAAGAAGACCCGCTACATCCCTTACGTTGTCGAGCCTTCACTGGGCGCTGACCGTGTCACTCTGGCTTTCCTGTGTGCAGCTTATGACGAGGAAGAGCTCGAGGGCGGCGACAAGCGTACTGTTATGCACTTCCATCCGGCTCTGGCACCCGTCAAGATCGGCGTCCTGCCTCTGTCCAAGAAGCTCAGCGACGAAGCTTTTGAGATCTACAAAAAGCTCAGCAAGCGCTACAACTGCGAGTTCGACGACCGCGGCAATATCGGCAAGCGCTATCGCAGACAGGATGAGATCGGTACTCCTTTCTGCCTGACCTACGATTTCGAGTCCGCAGAGGACAAGGCTGTCACCATCCGCATGCGCGACAGCATGGAGCAGGTCCGCGTCCCGATCGACCAGCTGGATGCATGGTTCCTTGACAAGTTTGATTTCTGAAAAACACGGGTGTGTCACGGGGACGGTCCTTTTGTGTCCCCCTGTCCCCAAAATTACAATTTATGAATCAAAAGGGACGGTTCTGTAATACTCATTATTCTTTGAAAATGAGTTTTACAGAACCGTCCCCGGCGACTCATTCCAGTCGAAAATATATTCTAGAGGTTGGCAATGAAAAATTACGGTGTAAATGAACTGCGTGAGATGTTTTTGAAGTTTTTCGAGAGCAAGGGACATCTGCGTATGAACAGCTTTTCCCTTGTTCCCCACAACGACAAGAGTCTTCTGATCATCAACTCCGGAATGGCTCCCTTAAAGCCTTATTTCACAGGACAGGAGATCCCGCCCCGCACACGTGTGACTACATGCCAGAAATGTATCCGCACGGGTGATCTGGAGAATGTCGGCAAGACTGCCCGCCACGGCACCTTCTTTGAGATGTTGGGCAACTTCTCCTTCGGTGATTATTTCAAAAAAGAGTCCATCCCGTGGGCATGGGAGTTTTTGACCGAATGGGTCGGCCTGGATCCCGACCGCCTCTATCCGTCTGTCTATGAGCACGACGACGAAGCTTTCGAGATCTGGAAGAATGACATGCACATTCCGGAGGACCGCATTTATAAGTTTGGTAAAGAGGACAACTTCTGGGAGCACGGCTCCGGTCCCTGCGGCCCCTGCACCGAGATCTATTATGACCGCGGAGAAAAATGGGGCAACGGTCCCGAGGATGTCATGGGCGGCGAAGGCGACCGCTTCATGGAAGTCTGGAATGTCGTCTTTTCTCAGTTCAATAATGACGGGCACGGCAATTACACCGAGCTCGAGCACAAAAATATCGATACCGGTATGGGCCTGGAGCGTCTGGCCGTTGCAGTACAGGATGTCGAGTCCCTCTTTGACGTCGACACTGTCCGCGCCCTGCGCGACAAGGTCTGCGAGCTGGCACACTGCGAGTACGGCAAAGACCATGAGACGGATGTCTCTGTGCGTATCATCACCGACCACATCCGCTCCACGACCTTCATGATCTCCGACGGCATCATGCCCACCAACGAGGGCCGCGGCTATGTCCTGCGCCGTCTGATCCGCCGCGCCATCCGCCAGGGCCGCAAGCTCGGCATCAAGGAAGCTTTCATGACTACACTTGCCAAGGCTGTCATCGAAGGTTCCAAGGACGGCTATCCCGAACTGGAGGAGAAGCAGGAGTTTATCCTCAACAACATCCGCCTCGAGGAAGAGCGCTTCGAGAAGACCATCGATCAGGGTCTGGAGATCCTGGCCGGCATGCTGGAGAAGCTCAAAGCAGAAGGCAAGACTGAGATCTCCGGCAAGGATGCTTTCCTTCTTTATGATACCTATGGATTCCCCATCGATTCCACTGAGGACGTGGCTGCCGAGAACGGCTGCACTGTCGACCAGGCAGGTTTTGAGGCTGCCCGTGAGGAGGCAAGACAGAAATCCAAAGGTTCCTGGATCAAGACCAGCATGAGTGGTGCCGCAGCGACCGTCTACGATCAGATGGATGCTGCTCTTGTAACCGAATTCACCGGTTACGACCGCCTCACAGATACTTCCAAAATCGTCGCTCTGGCACATCTGGCAGATACAGATGAAAAGGGCGAGAAGATGGGCCCCGATGAAGTCGCCGACGCTGTCACAGACGGCATGCAGGCAGCCATCATCACCGAAAAGACCCCCTTCTACGCAACCAAGGGCGGCCAGGTCGGTGACATCGGCGTCATCACCTGCGGCAATGCATCCTTCAAGGTCGAGAAGACTGAGCCCGTTTCCGGCCAGAAGGTCGCGCACATCGGTGTCGTCACTTCCGGCATGTTCAAGATGGGTGACGAAGTGACTCTTTCAGTCGATGAAAAAGAGCGCCGTGACACCTGCCGCAACCACAGTGCCACCCACCTGATGCAGAAGGCCCTGCGTGAAGTCCTCGGCACACATGTTGAGCAGAAGGGCTCCTATCAGGATGCGGGCAGGACCCGTTTTGACTTCAGCCACTATCAGGCAATGACTGCCGAGGAACTGAAAAAGGTCGAGGACCTGGTCAACGAGAAGATCGGCGAAGGTCTGGCTGTCAATACTGCCATCATGAGCATTGACGAAGCCAAGAAGAGCGGTGCGATGGCTCTGTTCGGCGAAAAGTACGGCGATGAAGTCCGTGTCGTCAAGATGGGTGATTTCTCCACAGAACTCTGCGGCGGTACACACGTCGACAACACGAGCCGCATCGGCCAGTTCAAGATCCTCTCCGAAAACGGTGTCGCAGCCGGCGTCCGCAGGATCGAAGCCCTGACCGGCGACAATGTCCGCAAATATTATGAAGAGATGGAACAGGAGATGAACGAGGCTGCTGCTCTTGTAAAGGCAACCCCCGCGACTCTCGCAGACCATATCAAAAAGCTTCAGGAAGAGCTCAAGGCAGCCCGCAGCGAAGTCGAGTCCCTCAAGGCCAAAGAGGCACAGTCCGCTCTGGGCGATGTCATGGACAAGGTCCAGGAGATCAGCGGTATCAAGTTCCTTGCCTCCGCAGTTCCGGATGTTGACATGAACGGTCTGCGCGACCTGGGCGATCAGCTCAAAGAAAAGCTCGGTGAAGGCGTTGTCCTTCTTATTTCCGACAAGGGCGGGAAAGTCAGCATCATGACCATGGCCACAGACAAGGCTGTCAAGATGGGCGCCCATGCAGGCAACCTGATCAAGGCCATTGCCAAAGAGGTCGGCGGTGGCGGCGGCGGCCGTCCCAATATGGCCCAGGCCGGCGGCAAGAACCCCGCAGGCATCCCTGCAGCTCTGGAGAAGGCTCCCGAAGTCCTCAGGGAAATGATCAAATAAAAAGATTCCGCGTTACAAGTACACGCTCTTCGAAGGAGGGCGTGTACGGTAACGATTCAGCATAACGATTCGGCCGGTATCCCGCTATATTTATCAAATAAAAGTGTTGACGCGGGAAGTTTCTGTGCTATAATTGTAATGCATGTTTTTGCAGAGGTTTTTTTTTATTCGGGAAAACAACACTCCTCTGCAGACAAAATATGATAAATAACCTGTTCAGTCTGGACATTCGGTGTCGAACTGAGGGGACTGAAGGGAGGGTAGAGTATATGTCAAGCGTAATTGTCAAAGAAAATGAGACATTGGACAGCGCACTGCGCCGCTTTAAGAGAAGCTGTGCAAAGGCGGGCATCCAGCAGGAGATTCGTAAGAGAGAGCATTACGAGAAGCCCAGCGTAAAGCGCAAGAAAAAGTCCGAAGCTGCCAGAAAGCGCAAATACAACTAATCCTTATTTGATTAGATTCTGATGCGTTCCAATCATCGCAGCAGACAGCAGCAGAGAATAGCAACTGCTCTGTCATCAGAAATGAGAATGTAATTAGGAGACCCCGGCAGCATGCCGGGGTTTTTCTTTTCCCTCAAACAAGGATTCCGGGGCAAGGATTCCGGGGTAAGGATTCCGGGATGAGAATTCCGGGGATAAAGATTCCGGGAAAAGGGTTCGGTGGATAAACTTCCCCGGGAATAAGGATTCCGGAGATAAGGATTCCGGAGATAAGGATTCCGGGATTGAGAATTCAGGAGATGAGGATTCAGGAGGATTCGTCAGTGAGCGACGTAGAGATCAGGCTGCAGAACATAGACAGACAGGAACCGGAACTGCCTTCCGGTGCAAATGATACTTCCGCATTGAAGGAAGCTGCCGGCGAAGAAGAGCATGTCTCCGAAAAAAAGTATGTCGGTGAAGCAGAGACTGACACCGAAAAATCGACTTCTGTTGTACAGGAGGCTGCCAACCCGGATGTGACGGCAGAACAGCCCGCGGCGCCGGATGATGACACACTTGCTGCCGCAATGGAGGCGATTTTGTTTGCTATGGGAGATGCGGTCCCCATGGATTCGATCGTGCAGGCTCTGGGTGTGTCCAGAGAGCATGCTCTGAAGGTGGCGGATCTGCTGTCCGAACGGTATCGGCAGAGCGGGAGCGGTGTTTCCCTGAACTGGTATGAGGATGCATTGCAGCTGTCGACAAAGCCGGAACTTTACGAATATCTGATTCGGATCGCCAGTGAGCCGAAAAAGCCCAAGCTTACACCGACACTTCTGGAGACACTGTCCATTATCGCATTTCGTCAGCCGGTCACCAGGATGGAAGTGGAAAACATCCGGGGCGTCAACAGCGACTTTGCCATCAACCGCCTGGTATCCTTTGACCTGGTGCAGGAAGTGGGAAGGAAAGAAGTGCCCGGAAGACCCCTTCTGTTCGGCACGACCCAGCAGTTCCTGCGCTCCTTCGGGATCTCTTCGGTTGACGAGCTCCCGGAGCCGGACAGTTCTCATATGGAAGTCTTCCGTGAGGAAGCAGAAGAGGAGGTATCCTCCAGGCTTAACATCTGATCAGATATGGATATCATCTGATTGTACATGGATATCATCTGATCGGACATGGATATCATCCGATCGGACATGGATTTCATTCGATCAGATATTAATATCCTCACATACGAAACGGATATCATCTGTTCGAATATGGCCATTATTGTTGGTAATATTGCCCACAAAAATCTTTCGCACAAGAGCCTGTTTATGCGTTTTTAGAAACAGGATATTTGCACGCAGCAATAACACACGGTATTTAGCGTGCAAATTATATACAATGCAAAGAGTATACAGAGAAAATTTTAACAATATTGCCAGTTTTATTTTCTTATACCTGTGGTATACTTGTAAGTGCATGTGAAAAAGTGCATTTTAATATTTTATTAATGATTTGGAGGTCCAAAACATGAGCAGTACTTCAAAAGCGAGACAGCGGATCTTATCTCTGCTCGACGCAAACAGCTTTGTTGAGATCGGTGCAATGGTCAAGGCCAGAGCTACGGATTTTAACACTGCACCTGCCGGGGAGGCTTCTGACGGCGTGATTACCGGTTACGGTCTGATCGACGGAAGACTCGTTTATGTCTATGGTCAGAACGCAGACATTCTCGGCGGCAGTATCGGTGAAATGCATGCCAAAAAGATTGTCGGACTGTATCGCCTTGCGATGCGTACCGGCGCACCTGTAATCGGCCTGATCGACTCCGCCGGACTTCGTCTGCAGGAAGGCATGGATGCGCTTGAAGCTTTCGGTGCGATCTATGCGCAGCAGGCAAAGGCTTCCGGTGTCATCCCTCAGGTTTCCGTGATCTACGGCAATTGCGGCGGCGGTCTTGCGCTGTTCCCTGCCATGACGGACTTTACCTTTATGGAAAGCGGCGCCAGGCTTTTCGTCAATTCCCCCAATGCCATCGCCGGCAACTATGAGGACAAGAACAACACGGCAGCAGCTTCCAAAAAGGCAGCTGCAGGCGACGTTGATTTTGTCGGAACAGAAGAGGAAATCGCAGAGCAGGTCAGAGCCCTGATCGGTATGCTTCCTTCCAACAACGAAGATGATGCGGCACAGGATTGTGCTGACGATCTGAATCGTGACTGCCCTTCCGCAGCAGCATTTGTTGAAGATCCCCGCGCGGCAATGTTCGAGATCGCTGACGGCGGCCAGTTCTTCGAGACCAGGAAGGATTTCGCGAAAGAGATGGTTACCGGTATTGCCCGCCTTGGCGGCACGACCGTCGGTATCATCGCAAACCGCAGTGCCTGCTTTGATGAGACGGGCGCAAAGGCAGAGGAATTCGGTGCTGCCCTGACAACAGCAGGCTGTTCCAAGGCTTCCGCCCTTGTCCGCTTCTGTGATGCTTTCGAAATTCCCGTGATCACCCTGACCAACGCTGCCGGTTTTGCGGCAACCGAGGCTGAGGAGAACACTGTCGCTTCCGCAGCAGCAGGTCTTGCAGCTGCATTCGCAGGCGCAACCGTTCCCAAGATCAACGTCATCACAAAGCGTGCTGCAGGCAGTGCTTACGCTGTTATGAACAGCAAGGCTCTGGGTGCAGATCTGACCTTCGCATACACCGATGCATCCGTCGGTATCCTTGCAGGCAAATTCGCAGCTCCCGTGCTCTGCTCCGGTTCCTCTGAAGAGATCGCCGAGACTGCAAAAGCATATGATGCACTGCAGAACAGCATCGATGCCGCAGCCGCACACGGCTATGTCGACCAGATCGTAGAGCCCGCATCGATCCGCAGATACCTCATCGGCGCAGTCGAAGTGCTTTATTCCAAGCGCGAGGCTCTTCCTTCCAGGAAGCATGCTTCCATCTGATCGGGAAACTGATCTGTACGAACAGCGCTGACTTGATCGATCTTTGTCGATCTTTGATGAGAAAATCTTTGATGAGAAGATCTTTGATAAGAAGAAAGAAGACCGATCTGATTTGAATTCTGAATGAGGACAAAAAATGAGAAAGAAACTAACCGGTTTTTTCGCGGTTTTTGCCTGCCTCCTGATCCTTACTGCCTGCAGCAGTACCGCATCAGATAACCAGTCGCAGGAAATTCCGGCAGAAACCCAGAGTCTCCTCTACAGCAATACCGAGGCGACCGCTCAGCAGATGGACGCGATCGTTGAAGCCGGTAGGATGGAAGAGCAGGCAGACTATGCGGTCATCTACTCCGGACTTCAGAGCTGGGAAACCGCAAAAGAAGAGATTGGTACCGTGGATTTCAGTACAGACGCAGACGGAAACGGTTCTGCCGACTGCTTCACGGACAAATCCATTACGATCGACGATGATGGCAACTATGTTGTTACCGTAACAGTTGCCGGTGCTCAGAAAACCGCGGATTTCATCGCTTCCTACAACAAGGATCTGTCGGATTATGCGCACATCGTCACCAACGTCAATTATTCATTCGGCGAGTTGATGCAGCAGGCCGGACTGAACACGCTTCTGGGTATGGGAACTACCTTCTTTATCCTGATCCTGCTCAGCCTGATCATTGCCGGCTTCGGAAAACTCTTTGTTTCTCTGGACAAGAGGAAAGCAGAGAAAGATGCGGCAGAGAGAAAAGCCGCGGCTGCTTCCCAGAGTGCACCCGCAGCTGCTCCCGCTCCCGTCGCTGCACAGTCTGACGACGGCGCTCTGATCGCTGTCATTGCGGCAGCCGTTTCGGCCTATCGCGAGCAGGCCGAGCCCACTGTGGCTCCTGACGGTTTTGTCGTCCGCAAGATCCGCCGTATCGGCAGGAAATAACAGATATCTGGCGGATCCGATCGGACCGCACAAAGTAAAAATGATCATTAACAGATTTTTAAATATAAAACTCTATAACTATGAAATCTGTTAACAGAGTAAAATCTGACTTCTTTTATTCGTACACACAGGAGGTACATAATGAAGAGCTATACCATTACCGTGAATGGAGTTGCATATGAAGTAACTGTCGAAGAGACTGCCGGCGGCGCAGCTTCCGCAGCAACTATGCCCGCAATGCCCAAGGCTCCCTCTGCAACAGCTCCCATGCCTGCAGCTCCCGCAGCGCCCAAGGCTGCATCCGCAGGCGCAGGTGCCAACAAGATCGAGGCCGGAGCAGCCGGCAAGGTCTTCAAGATCGAAGTAAAGCCCGGCCAGGCTGTCAAGAAGGGCGAGACCGTTATCATTCTGGAAGCTATGAAGATGGAGATCCCTATGGTTTCTCCCGTAGATGGCACGATCGCTTCTGTCGACTGCGCAGTCGGCGATGCTGTCGAGGCAGGCGCTCTTCTGGCGACCGTAGACTAATCATCGGAAACGGGTTATGTGAGGGTATTACATCCACACAGACAATTCCGTGAATCCGGTAGTATCCGGTTTTTTCACCAGGAGGCCTATATATGACATATATTACAAATACGCTGGGTAATCTTATCCATCAGACCGCGTTTTTTGGTCTGAGCTGGGGCAACTACCTGATGATCCTCGTCGCGTTTGTTTTTCTCTATCTTGCAATCGCGAAGGGTTTTGAGCCCCTCCTGCTCGTTCCGATCGCGTTCGGTATGCTGCTGGTCAATATCTATCCCGATATCATGGCCAAGCCTGCCAACGGATCTCCGGGCGGACTTCTCTACTATTTCTTCACTCTTGATGAGTGGGCGATCCTGCCGTCCCTGATCTTCATGGGCGTCGGTGCGATGACGGACTTCGGTCCCCTGATCGCGAACCCGATGAGTTTCCTTCTGGGCGCTGCCGCTCAGTTCGGTATTTTCAGCGCCTACTTCGGTGCGATCGCGCTTGGTTTCAACGGCAAAGCAGCAGCTGCCATTTCCATCATCGGCGGCGCTGACGGCCCTACCTCCATCTTCCTGTGCTCCAAGCTGGGACAGACAGAGCTCCTTGGCCCCATCGCTGTTGCGGCTTATTCCTACATGTCTCTGGTTCCGATCATTCAGCCGCCCATCATGCGTGCCCTGACGACGGACAAAGAGCGCAAGATCAAAATGTCACAGCTTCGTCCTGTATCAAAGCTGGAGAGGATCCTCTTCCCCATCGTTGTTACAACCGTTGTCTGTATGCTTCTTCCCACGACAGCACCTCTGATTGGTATGCTGATGCTGGGCAACCTCTTCCGTGAGTGCGGCGTTGTCCGTCAGCTGACAGATACAGCATCCAACGCTATGATGTACATCGTCGTTATCCTGCTGGGCACCTCCGTTGGCGCTACCACCAGTGCAGAGGCATTCCTCAATGTCACTACACTCAAGATCGTTGCACTGGGTCTGGTCGCCTTCGCTTTCGGTACTGCCGCAGGCTGCCTTTTCGGCAAGGTAATGTGCGCTGTAACCGGCGGAAAGGTCAATCCGCTGATCGGTTCCGCAGGCGTTTCCGCCGTTCCTATGGCGGCTCGTGTCTCGCAGAAGGTCGGTGCGGAGTATGATCCTTCCAACTTCCTGCTCATGCATGCAATGGGCCCGAACGTCGCAGGCGTTATCGGTACAGCAGTCGTCGCCGGCGTGTTCATGGCTGTGTTCGGGATCGTCTGATCAGAGAAGATTCTTCGGCAAACAATTTTTCTATTTTGCCGCGGTCATAATTGATCATTCGGTTCTGTCCCGCTATACCTATACTAGGAGAAAAGAATATGTCTGAAAATAAAATTATCACACCCAAGCCGGTCAAGATCACAGAGACCATCCTGCGTGACGCGCACCAGTCCCTGATCGCGACCCGTATGCCTACCGAGGTTATGCTGCCCATCATCGACAAGATGGACGAGATCGGCTACAACGCTGTTGAGTGCTGGGGCGGCGCAACTTTTGATTCCTGCCTCCGCTTCCTGAAGGAAGATCCGTGGGAGAGACTTCGCAAGCTGAAAGCCGGCTTTAAGAAGACTAAACTTCAGATGCTGCTCCGTGGCCAGAACCTTCTGGGATACAGCCACTATGCAGACGATGTTGTCGAGTATTTCGTGCAGAAATCCATTGCCAACGGCATCGACATCATCCGCATCTTTGACTGCCTGAACGATCTTCGCAACCTTGAGACTTCTGTCAAAGCCTGCAAGAAAGAGGGCGGCCACGCCCAGATCGCTCTGTCCTACACCATCGGTTCCGCTTATAACGAGCAGTACTGGATGAACATTGCCAAGGATATCGAGAATATGGGCGCCGACTCCATCTGCATCAAGGATATGGCAGGCCTCCTCGTTCCCTATGAAGCCGAGAAGCTGATCCGTGCACTCAAGTCCGCGACTTCTCTTCCCATCGATCTTCACACCCACTACACCTCCGGCTGCGGTTCCATGACTTACATGAAGGCTGCAGAGGCAGGCGTAGACATCATCGACTGCGCGATCAGCCCCTTCGCACTGGGTACATCCCAGCCCGCAACAGAGGTTATGGTTGGCGCATTCCAGGGTACTCCTTATGACACAGGCCTTTCCCAGGCTGCCCTCAAGGAGATCGCAGACTACTTCACACCTTATCGTGAAGAGTGCCTGGAAAACGGACTGCTCAGCACCAAGGTACTGGGCGTCAACATCCGTACACTGCTGTATCAGGTTCCCGGCGGTATGCTTTCCAACATGGTCAGCCAGCTGAAAGAGCAGGGTGCCAGCGACCGTCTGACAGAGGTTCTCGAGGAAGTTCCGCGTGTACGTGAAGACCTCGGTCAGCCGCCTCTGGTAACTCCTTCTTCCCAGATCGTCGGTACGCAGGCCGTCATGAACGTCCTGATGGGAGAGCGCTACAAAGTCTCCTCCGCACAGACCAAGGATCTGGTAAGCGGCCACTATGGACGCACCACCCTTCCCATCAAGGAAGAGGTCCGCAAGAAGATCATCGGCGACCAGGAGCCTATCACCTGCCGTCCCGCAGATCTGATCGAGCCCCAGCTTCCCCAGTTTGAGAAGGAAGTTGCCCAGTGGAAGCAGCAGGATGAGGACGTTCTGTCCTACGCTCTGTTCCCTCAGGTAGCAGTCGACTTCTTCAAATACCGCCAGGCTCAGCAGACCGGTGTCGATCTGTCCAAAGCCGATACAAAGAATGGCGCATATCCCGCATAAGTGATCCTTATGCCTGCGTTGATTAACACGCATATTATAGAGCAGGCCTGCCGCGCTTTTTACGGCAGGCCTCTCTTTGTTATCAGACAAACAGCACAAACCAGACAAACCGTACACTTCTGCACAACCTCCGCACGACCTCTGCACAACCTGTTTTTGTTTCTCGCGGCGAGATTCCGCATTTGAAAAAAAGAGGAAGAAAAACAAAAGAAAAAGAGAAGAAAATTACACCAAATCCAATGATTTTCTATGAATTTCTGCTGTAATCTGGTATCATTGAATAGTATTTTTGTTGATTGATATACATTATTTGCAGCTGATGTGTGATTATTATGCGGCTGGTGTCATTCTCCTAAGTCAGTCATCAAAGGTGGATCATAACAGATGAAACGATTAAATGTTGTTGACACGCTCGTAGAGACAGAGCGTTCTTTTGATGAAATATCGGGATTTCGTGTACGTCCGGGCAATTGCCTGCTCAATGGTGCCACGAGACTTACCGGCGGGGTGAACTTTACCATTTATTCGCAGCACGCGACATCTTGTGAACTGCTTCTGTTCCGCCGCAAGGCGGATGTACCGTACGCCATCATCCGGATCCCTGAGCGCTATCGTACAGGCGGAATCTATTCTATCTTTGTTTATCAGCTCAATATTGAAGAGTTTGAATACTGTTATCGTTTCAACGGGCCTAATGATCCTTCAAAGGGCCTGATTTTCGATCGCAAAAAACTGATTCTGGATCCTTACGCGAAGGCAGTCACAGGCCAGCGCGCCTGGGGCGCGGCCAAGCAGTCCGGCGCCTATCATGCCCGGGTCGTCAAGGACAATTTTGTGTGGAAAAAGGCGGATTTTCCCCGCACCAGGATGGAAGATACCATCATCTATGAGATGCATGTACGCGGATTCACCCGCCACAGGTCTTCCGGTGTGAAATATCCGGGCACTTTCGCCGGCATTATTGAAAAAATACCGCATCTGAAGAGTCTTGGCATCACTGCCATCGAGCTCATGCCCGTCTTTGAGTTTGATGAGACCATCAATGCCAGGACCCATAACGGAAAACGCCTTTTGGAATACTGGGGATACAATACAGTGGCCTTTTTTGCCCCCAACACAGCATATACGGCTTCGATCGAATATAACGAGGAGGGTTCCGAACTCAAGACTCTGATCCAGGTCCTGAAGGAAAACAAGATCGAGGTCATTCTGGATGTAGTATTCAACCATACCGCCGAGGGTGACAGCAGGGGCCCGTTTATGAGTTTCAAGGGCGTCGACAACAGCGTCTACTACATGCTCACACCGGGCGGAGAGTATTACAATTTCAGCGGCTGCGGAAATACATTCAACTGCAATCATCCCGCTGTTGTGCGCTTTATTGTTGACTGTCTGCGGCACTGGGTGACCCAGTATCATGTGGACGGTTTCCGTTTTGATCTGGCAAGCATACTGGGCAGGAACGAAAATGGTGTTCCTCTCAGCGATCCACCCCTCCTCAGGGCGATTTCCGGGGATCCTGTACTTGCAGAGACCAAGCTGATCGCGGAGCCATGGGATGCAGGCGGTATTTATCAGGTGGGATCCTTCCCTGCCTACCACAGGTGGGCGGAGTGGAACGGACGCTATCGTGATTCACTCCGGGATTTCCTCAAGGGAAACTACTGGAACGCGGAAGAGACAGCAGCCCGGATTATGGGTTCCAATGACCTTTACGGCGGTGAATATCAGGGATTCCGTTCTTCGATCAATTTCATCACCTGTCACGACGGTTTTACCCTCTATGATCTGTTTTCCTACAATCATAAGCACAATGAGGCAAACGGCTGGAACAACGCGGACGGCGCCAACGACAACCGCAGCTGGAACTGCGGGATAGAAGGGCCCACGGATGATCCCGTCATCCAGCAGCTGCGCAGCAAGATGATGCGCAATGCCGTCACTGTCCTTATGTGCAGCCGAGGCACGCCCATGATCCTCGCCGGCGATGAATTCGGCAACACCCAGCACGGCAACAATAACGGCTACTGTCAGGACAACGAAGTTTCCTGGCTCAACTGGGATTACCTGCGGATGAACAGAGATTATTTCAGATTCTTCAAAAACGTGATCTCCTTCCGCAAAAAACATCCCGTTATTTCCAGGCCTCTCGGCCCTGCTGCCTGCGGACTTCCGGATGTGATCGCCTGCGGTGCCAATCCCGATGACCATGTGATCGGGCGCGCCAATAAGGTTCTCGGCATCCTCTTTGCTGGACGCGCCGAGGGTGCTGACGGAGACGATGTTGTCTATATGGCGATCAATGCCCACTGGGAGCCGGTCGAGATCCGCCTCCCCGCCCTCAGGGCAGGTCTGTCCTGGGGCATCAATATCAACACCGATGCCGATGACAATATCTATTTCCACAAAAAGGCTGTCTTCCTCAAGAGCCCTCTGTTCCTGCTCAAGGAGAGAAGCGTGGCAGTGTTTACACTGTTTCATCAATAATGTTTGTGACATTCTGGTGTGCCGGTTCGGTTTCCGGCAGGTTAGGAGATTATATAAATGAGCAGCACAAAGATTCTGATCGTGGATGATGAGCAGCGCATACGCAAGCTTCTGCGCGATTATTTGATCCGCGACGGGTATACCGTCTACGAGGCTTCCAACGGCAGGCAGGCACTGGATATTTTTAATTCCGAGGCCAATATTGCCCTGATCATTCTGGACGTCATGATGCCGGAAATGGATGGATGGCAGGTATGTTCCGAGATCCGCAAGACCTCAAAGGTACCCATCATCATGCTCACAGCCAAAAGTGATGAACGTGATGAGCTGCGCGGCTTTGAACTGGGCGTGGACGAATATGTGACCAAGCCCTTCAGCCCCCGCACGCTGTCGGCCCGTGTCAACGCAATTCTGCGCCGTACTCTGGGTACAGCGGCAGAAAAGACACTTGAAGCGGGCGGGATCGTCATGGATAAATCGGCACATATCGTGACCATCGACGGAGAGCAGGTCGATCTCAGCTTCAAGGAGTTTGAGCTTCTGCAGTACTTCATGGAAAACAACGGAGTGGCGCTGTCGCGCGAGCGCATCCTGAACAGTGTCTGGAATTATGATTACTACGGTGACGCACGCACCATTGATACACATGTCAAAAAGCTCCGCTCCAAGATCGGCAGCAAAGCCTCCCTCATCAAAACGGTCTGGGGAATCGGATACAAGTTTGAAGCCTGAGCCATGCTCATAGCCGCAGGTATGATCCGCCAGTCCTCATCCAGTTTCGGACAGGCTGCAGGATCGGCTGCAGTGTGGAGCATGACATATTGTTTCTCTGGTTTTTTCGGTCCGGCCCGGCACCCATCCGGCCGGGCCTGTTGATTTACAGGAGTTTTTGTTGAAAAAAAAGAAGACGGATGCAGAAAACACCCGGCCACTGATCTCTTTGCGGACTTTGTTCGGGATTCTGTTTTTCCTGCTGATGATCGGAACGATCGTCCTAAGTTACCTTTTCAATACACTGTTTCTGGAGAGATATTATCTTTCAGACAGAAAAAAAGCGCTGGCAGGGGTCTATCAGGACCTGCAGCACGCTTCTGTCCAGGAACTGCTTTCTACGGATCAATTTGATCTGTCCATGCGTGAGACCCTCAGGCAGGGCAACATGAGCCTTCTGGTAATGGATTCCAACACCAGGACTGTCAAGATCTGGTCGGCGGATGAAATGCTGATGGAAGAGCGTCTGTACGCCAATATATTTAACCTGACACCGATCGAGGAGGAACCCTCCCAAAGTGGTGATGACGAGGATAACGAGGATATCGAGCATTTCACCGGCGGCGAAGCGACGGGGGGTACCCGGGACGGAGACGGACTCTACGATTCCAATGACAAAGAGCAGTCGGACCGGTTTCTGTATGAAGACGAATATGTGATCACACAGATCCTGGAAGAAGAAAAGCCCTATACGATCAATATTGTGCTGGAAAAAAGGACCCGGTCCAGAAGCCTGGAAATGTGGGGGCCGCTCGGGGAGAGCAGCTTCTTTTTGCTGCGCACACCTCTGGAGGACATCCGCAGCAGCGCCCATGCCGCCAACCGCTTTACCGGTTATGTGGGTATCATTCTTGCTGTGGTCGGTACCTTCCTTGCTTTCTGGCTCTCCCGCAGGATCACCGAGCCCATCCGGCAGCTGACTGATATTTCCATACGGATGAAAGAGCTGGATTTCAGTGCCAAATACAACGGGGAAAACCGTACGGAACTGGATATTCTGGGGCGGAACATGAACGAACTGTCGCAGAAACTGGAAGAGACCATCTCCGCCCTGCGCACGGCAAACAACGATCTGCAGCGCGACCTGGACCGCCGCAACCGGCAGGAGGAAATGCGGCAGGAATTCCTCTCCAATGTCACGCATGAGCTCAAGACACCTATTGCTCTGATCCGAGGCTATGCAGAGGGACTTCAGGACGGAATCGCGGATGATCCCGAGAGCCGTTCTTTCTATCTTGACACGATCGTCGATGAATCTGATAAGATGAATGTCATCGTGCAGAAGGTGCTGCAGCTCAACCAACTTGAATTCGGCTCCAATGAAGTCTCCATGGAGCGCTTTGATATTGTGGACATGATCCGGAATTACCTGGAAAGTGCTTCTCTGCTGGCCAGACAGGACGATGTCACACTGCAGTTTGACCAGAAAGCCCCCCTCTATGTCTGGGGCGATCCTTTCCTGATCCAGGAGGTCTTCCAGAACTATTACAGCAACGCCCTCCACCATGTGGAGCCGGCTCCCGGGAAGATCATTGATATACGATGTGAAAAGAAGGGTGACCTGGTGCGTGTGACCGTATTTAATACCGGAAAGCCCATTCCCGCGGATTCTCTCCCGCACATCTGGGAGAAGTTCTATAAGGTCGATAAGGCCAGAACCCGCGAATACGGCGGTTCCGGCGTAGGCCTGTCAATCGTAAAGGCCATCATGACCCTTCACCACCGCGCTTACGGCGCCGAAAACTACGAAAACGGCGTTGCTTTCTGGTTTGAACTTGACGCGGCAAGCCCTGATGCAATATCTGAGGAAAAGATTTAAGGACTGAGGAAAGAATTTAAAGACTGAGGAAAAGATATATGGTTGCGATTATTGATTACGATGCAGGAAATATCAAAAGTGTGGAAAATGCTGTCCGTTTCCTGGGACACGAGGTTAAGGTGACAGCGGACGCAGGTGAGATCCTCTCCGCGGACCACATCATCCTTCCCGGTGTCGGTGCCTTCGGGGATGCAATGCAGCGTCTGCGCGCCGCCGATCTTGAGGGGACGATCCGGCAGGCTGTAGAAGCCGGAAAACCCTTTCTGGGAATCTGTCTGGGCCTTCAGCTTATCTTTGAGGAGAGCGAAGAGAGCCCCGGCGTCAAAGGGCTGGCACTCCTCCCCGGCAGGATCAAACGCATTCCGGATGGAGACGGACGCAAAGTCCCGCAGATCGGCTGGAATGACCTTTCTTTCCCCCGCCAAAGCCGCCTCTTTGAGGGCGTCCCGGAAGGAAGCTATGTCTATTTTGTCCACTCATACTATCTGGAGGCCGGCGACCCTGCGGACGTAGCAGCACGCACCGAATACGGTGTCCGCATCGATGCAGCCGTCGAACACGGCAATCTTTTCGCCTGCCAGTTCCATCCGGAAAAGAGCGAGCGGATCGGTATGCAGATCCTGCGCAATTTCCTGGAGATTTAACTGGAGATTGAAACAGACAGATTCAAGATACATTGTTTTGTACGGAGAAAAATATGCTGACAAAAAGAATCATTCCCTGCCTGGATGTGAACAGGGGCAGAGTCGTCAAAGGGATCAATTTCGTTTCCCTGCGGGATGCGGGTGACCCTGTAGAGGCAGGAGAGGCCTATTCCAGGGCCGGCGCTGACGAGCTGGTTTTCCTTGATATCACAGCGACAAGCGATGCCCGCGCCACAGTAGCGGATATGGTCCGCCGTGTGGCGGAGCGTGTATTTATCCCCTTCACGGTCGGCGGAGGGATCCGTACGACTGACGACATGCGTGCCATCCTCCGGGAGGGCGCGGATAAGATTTCCATCAACTCCGCGGCAATCAACCGCCCTGCGCTGATCGCAGAGGGGGCAGAGCGCTTCGGCAGCCAGTGTATTGTGGTGGCAATCGATGCCCGCCGCCGACCTTCCGGCGAGGGATGGACCATCTACAGGAGCGGAGGCCGTATCGACACGGGGATCGACGCTGTAGAATGGGCTGTCCGGGCGGAAAAACTCGGTGCGGGAGAGATCCTTCTCACCAGTATGGACGGTGACGGCACCAAGAACGGCTACGACCTGGAGCTTACCAGAGCTATTTCAGACGCTGTCGGTATCCCAGTCATTGCTTCCGGCGGTGCAGGTACTCTGGAGCATTTCCGCGAAGCTCTCACCATAGGTGGTGCGGATGCTGCTCTGGCCGCCTCCCTGTTTCATTTTAAAGAGCTTGAGATCCGCGAAGTGAAGGAATACCTCCATGCGCACGACATACCTGTACGCCTGTAATATCAGAGAAAGGAAAAGCCATGTCATTCATCCAGAACTATTTCAAGACGATTAAAAACACT
>Ga0256405_10004970_pt1 | contig 23841 bp, 15 predicted proteins | sample RumenRJG_02DNA_FD_189096 | JGI IMG/M metagenome (GOLD analysis project Ga0256405, IMG submission 189096) | Bovine rumen microbial communities from Lethbridge, Alberta, Canada - RJG_02 | ecosystem: Host-associated > Mammals > Digestive system > Stomach > Rumen | place: Canada: Alberta... | reverse complement strand
GTCGACATAGCGCTGGCGGTAGCGCATTTCGGGATCGGTGAAAGCGTCGTGCACCACTCCGTCGACTTCCTTCACGATGGGAAGCACGCGCAGCGACTTGCTGAGCAGGGTAAGTTCCTTGGCATGAATGCTGAGCTGGCCGGTCTGGGTGATGAAGGCGTAACCCTTGATTCCCACCACGTCACCGATGTCGAGGAGTTTCTTCCACACGGTGTTGTACATGGTCTTGTCCTCGCCCGGGCAGATTTCGTCGCGCTTGACGTAAATCTGGATGCGGCCGGTCTCGTCCTGGAGCTCTCCGAAAGACGCCGCACCCATTATGCGGCGGCTCATGATGCGCCCCGCGATGCACACGTCCGCGAAGTTGCCCTTCTCGGGATCATAATTCTCAGTTATGTTTTTGGTGGTCTCGTTTACCGGATAAAGTGCTGCCGGATAAGGATCGATGCCAAGTTCTCTCAATTTCGCGAGCGATTCCCTGCGGATCTGCTCCTGTTCGCTGTACTCGATGTTTGCCATAATATATTATTTGAGCGCAAATTTAGCAATTTGCGCTCAAATAACAATGTTACAGTTTCTACCTGGGGAGTTTCTTGAGGAGTTTTTCAAGTTGGGACGCAAGAGTTTCACTCTTCATCGGATTCCGCTCCTCCGGGTTGACCCTGTTATAGTACAACACCTTGTCTGTCTGCGTATCGATCAGCATAGCATAGAGGCTGGATCCATAAGCCCACCCGGGAGTCGCCACGTAACTCATTCCGATTCCGCTTCCTCCGAGTGCTCCGCCAATGGCAGCGCCGACAAGCCCTCCGACTATACCTACAATCAGCGTTTTGGCCACCTCGCTTTTATAAAGGGCCTTGTCTTTGACAAATCCCTCGGAGAAGATGATGAGGCCGTATCTGGCTCCATTCTTTTCAAGCAACTTGTCAACGGGACCGTCCGAATTCAGATTACCCACTTCCTTGGGGTTGATTGCAGGGAGGAAGGATATCTCTTCATCAAGATCCTTCTGGTTGGGAAGGCCAACCACATTCAGCGTGTCTGCGATTGGAAGGCCCATTCCATAAAGGAGTCCGGTCAGAATCTTCTGCTGTTCGACTGACTGCTTTTCGTCATAGGATTCACCATCCTTGTCTATGTAAAAGACACGACTGTACGGCAGGATCAACGTGATGTCGTCAACAGAAGCGGCATCTTCCGACACATAATGATATGTCGAGCAGGATGCAGAAAGCAACACGACTGCTATTAAAACAAATCGTTTCATGTCGATTAAAAATGTATGGTTTGAGACAAAGATATGTATTATTTCAATTGATTCACCAGGATTGTCCTTGGAACGTGGTCAACTATGGCCGGTCTTTCGCCACTTGTATGCAAAATAGCCGGTTTTGCATACAAGTGGCGTTAAAAACGAGTATCCGTATGCAAAACAGGCGTTTTTGCATACGGACACTCTAAAGGAAAGGGCCGCTAGACCTCAATCGGCTTGTACTTGGGCACGAGGCTCTTCATGATAGCCCATGCGATGAGGTAGGCCACACCGCAGAAGCAGAACATGATGAAGTATCCGGCAGGCTTGCCCTCGAATCCGAGGAAATGGAAGGCGGATCCTGCATTCTCTGCGTAGGTAAAGAGGTTGCCTGCGACCTTCTGGATGATCATCGAGCCCACGCCGCCTGCCATTGCGCCGATACCGGTGATGGTCGCGATGGTGCTCTTGGGGAACATGTCACCCACGGTGCTGAAGAGGTTGGCGCTCCAGGCCTGATGCCCCGCAGCTGCAAGGCCGATCAGGATTGCAGGCCACCATGGAGAGTTGAAGTGTACGCCAAGAGGCTGTGCAAAGAGGGCCGCGATCGGGAAGAACGCGAAGATCAGCATGGCGAGCATTCGTCCGGCATAGGGATTCATACCCTTCTTGTCCACGAAAATCTTGGGGAGATAGCCTCCGCCTATGGACACTACGGTAACGATGGCATACAGGGTGAAGATCAAAGCCTGTCCGAGACCGGAAGTTGCGGGTGCACCGAACTGGTTGCTGAAGTAGGAAGGAGCCCAGAACAGGAAGAACCACCACACGCCGTCGGTAAAGAACTTGCCGGCGATGAAGCTCCAGGTCTGCTTGTATTTGAAGCTCTGTATCAGCGAGATATTGGGTTCATTCTTGGCGGCTTCGGCAGCAGCGGCCTTTTCCGCGGCTTCGGCAGCGTCATCCTGATGGATATACTCGAGTTCGGCCTCGTTCACGTGCTTGCTCGATTCGGGCTTGTCGTACATGAACGCCCAGAAGAACATCCAGACGAATCCGAGGGCACCGATGATTATGAACGCCCACTCCCATCCAAGCTTAAGAGCCAGCGGAGGTATGGTAAGAGGAGCGGCGAGAGCGCCAACAGATGCACCTGCATTGAAGATGGATGTTGCGAACGCACGGTCCTTCTTGGGGAAATATTCCGCCGTCACCTTGATGGCTGCGGGGAAGTTTCCGGCTTCGCCGAGTGCGAGTATGCCGCGGCAGAGCAGGAAGAGATATACTCCCGTGGTGGAAATGGCGAGGGCTGCATTGCTCCCTACTTCGACTGCACGAAGCGCGGCGACACTGCCAAGACCGGTGAGATGGGCGGTCGCCCAGCCGGTGGCGGCATGGAGGCAGGCGCCTGCCGACCATACTCCGATTGCGATGAGGTAACCCTTCTTGGTGCCCATCCAGTCTACGAACTTGCCTGCGAAGAGACAGCAGATTGCATAGAAGATGGAGAAGAAGGATGTAATTGTGCCATAGTTTGCATCTGTCCAGTGGAATTCGGGTTTAATGAATTCTTCGTAGGTGAGGGACAGCACCTGACGGTCGAGGTAGTTCACCGTCGTTGCCACGAACAGCAGCGAGCAGAGCCACCAGCGCCAGTTGGTCATCAGTTTTTGGTTAGTACTCATATCTTTGGTTTATCTTACTTCCTTGACGATTGCGAGTGCATCGCGGCAGAGGTCGGAAATCTTGCTCCACTCGCCTGCGGCGATGACGTCCTTGGGGAAGAGGTTGCTGCCCATTCCGACGCAGAAGACGCCGGCCTTGAACCAGCCTTCGAGGTTCTCGCGGGTGGGTTTAACGCCGCCGGTCACCATGAGTTTGCTCCAGGGCATAGGCGCGCGTAGCCCCTTCACGAATGCGGGCCCCAGAACATCACCGGGGAAGACCTTGCAGAGGTCGCATCCGGCTTCCTGGGCTGCACCCACCTCACTTACGCTGCCGCAGCCGGGAGCATAGGGGATGTTCCTGCGGTTGCAGATGGGAGCGATGGCGGGGTTGAAGAGAGGCCCTACCACGAAGTTGGCGCCAAGCTGGATGTAGAGGGCGGCGGTGCCGGGATCGACTACGGATCCAATACCCACTATCATGCCGGGGAGTTCCTTGTTTGCGTATTTCACAAGCTCGCCGAAGACTTCCTGTGCGAAGTCGCCGCGGTTTGCGAATTCGAATGCGCGGATGCCGCCTTCGTAGCAGGCCTTCAGCACATTCTTGCTGATTTCAAGATTGCCGTTGTAGAAAACGGGCACTATGCCTGTTTCCTTGATGGCGGTCAAAACCTGAATTTTATCGTATTTTGCCATAATTCTATCGGGATACGCGACCGGAGCCGTCGCCTTTCATAAGGTTTTCTACTTCCGCTACGGTGACGAGATTGTAGTCGCCATAGATGGTATGCTTGAGACAGGAGGCTGCAACCGCGAAGTTGAGGGCCTTCTGGTCGTCGAAGTTGAGCAGGCCATAGATGAGACCGCCCATGAAGGAATCGCCACCGCCCACGCGGTCGACAATGTGGGTGATATCATAGCGGGGAGACTGATAGAGAGTCTTTCCATCCCAAAGCACACCGCCCCAGGTATTGTGGTTGGCGTTGATGCTCCCGCGAAGGGTTATGATGACCTTCTTTGCGCGTGGGAACTTGGCCATCAGTTGCTCACCGACGCTCTGGAAACGCTTCTGGTCTACCTGCCCGCCGGTTGCGGTGACGTCGAAGCCCTCGGGCTTGATGCCGAATACCTTGTCGGCATCTTCCTCGTTGCCGAGGATGATATCGGAGCAGGCTACGAGTTCGGGCATTATTTCACTTGCCTTCTTGCCATACTTCCAGAGATTCTTGCGGTAGTTCAGGTCGCAGGAAACGGTCACTCCCAGACGGTTTGCAGCCTTCACAGCCTCAAGGCACACATCTGCAGCACCCTGGCTGATAGCGGGGGTGATGCCGGTCCAGTGGAACCAGTCGGCACCTTCGAGTACCTTGTCCCAGTCAATCATTCCGGGCTGGATTTCTGATATTGCGGAGTGCGCGCGGTCGTAAATGACCTTGCTGGGACGTGCAACGGCACCGGTCTCGAGATAATAGATTCCCAGACGGTCGCCTCCGAACACACAGTGTTTCGTGCCTACGCCGTGCTTGTGAAGGTCGGCGATGCAGGCCCTGGCAATGTCGTTGTCGGGGAAACGGGTGACGAACTGCGCATCGCAGCCATAATTTGCAAGCGATACGGCAACATTGGCCTCGCCGCCGCCGAAAGTGACATTAAATGAGTCTGCTTGGGATATTCTAAGGTATCCGGGGGTTGAAAGCCGGAGCATTATCTCTCCGAAAGTGATGATCTTTGGCATAGTTGTATTATTAAATTGTACAAATTTAACATTTATTTGCGAATCGTGCACGGTAACGAATAAAAATAACTACCTTTGAGTTACATTTTTAGCACTATGGACTCCAACCAGAAAATCACAATAAAAGATATTGCCCGCCTGACAGGTCTCTCGAAGGGCACCGTCGACCGCGTGCTGCACAATCGCGAGGGCGTTTCCAAAAAAAGTTACGCCAAGGTGATGAAGGTTATCCAGGACCTCGGATATGAGCCGAACCTGTTCGCATCCCTTCTCGCACACAACAAGAAACGCACCGTAGCCGTTCTGCTTCCTAACTACAATGCGGGTGAGTTTTGGGAGCTTGCCGAGTCCGGACTCAGGAAGGGAGCCGAGGCCGTGCATGCCTTCGGCATCGAGATCCACAGGATAGGTTACGACCAATATAATCTGGATTCCTTCCACAAGGCGGCGGAAGAAGTCCTGGCGATGAATCCTTCCGGCGTGGTGCTGGCGCCCATGTTCAAAGACGACAGTTTCATCTTCGTAAGGAGACTGCATGAGAAGGGCATTCCTTATGTCTACATCGACACCAAACTTGAGTGCGGAGGGTATCTGGCGTATTTCGGAATGCCCCTCTACCAGAGCGGATATCTTTGCGCAGCAATACTGACGGATGCGCAGAAAGACATTAAGGAAGTTGCCGTTGTCCGTGTACAACGCGACAAGCACGGGCAGTCTGACCCTACCATCTATCGCCGCGAAGGTTTCATCGACTACATCTCCAAGCACTTCCCTTCCTGCAAGATGTGCAGCGTATTCATCGATCCCAAGAAGCCGGAGGAGATAGACGGGATACTGGAAGAGTTCTTCAACCTGCATCCGGATGTACGGCACATCGCGATGTACAACTCCCGCATCTATCTGGTCACACCCTTCCTCGAGCGTCATCCTGAAAGAAATTACCGCGTGGTCGGATTCGACAACCTCGCGGCAAATCTGTCAGCCCTCAAGGAAGGCACCGTCACCGCTCTCATCGCCCAACGCCCCGACGAGCAGATCCACAACGCAATCGGCACCCTCTCCGACTACATCGTCTTCGGCAAAGCCCCCGCCAAGCGCGACAACTTTGTCTCCATGGACATCCTCACGCGGTATAATGAGGAGTATTATTGATTCGTGCAAGGTTTCAACATCCGAAGGATTATACAAATACAATGAGAAGGATTCTGTTTTCAGCGTTATTCCTTTGCTGCTCATACTTTTATATTAATGCGCAGCAGGTATTCTGGCCTTTGGAATGGAACATAAGGACCCTCAAACTTGAAGACTTCGCCACATCCATATCGATCAACGATTCTATTTCAAATACTGCTGTCAGTTGGGAGCTTGCAAAAAAGAAAAGTTATTCTTCTGCATGCGACAATCTCACGATTAGCAGGATTGATTTCCGGAATGTTTTTTTACCGGCAAATTCCTGGATAAAGGAAGGATACCGCAATGCAGACCAACTTAAGTACGAACAACTCAAGTTTGACTTGTCAGAACTTTGGTGCCGGAGAGCCGAACAAGAAGCCAATTTTTCCGGGAACTGTAACAAGTCCGTCAAAGACTATAAGGACAGTTTAAGAACTTCGATAAACCGTCTTAAGCTACTTTCTCGTAACGGTACAGACCGGAGTGTCGTCGATTCCATTTCCATCAATGTCGCATCCTTGCTGGCAAAAGAAGAGGATGATGCATCGTTGCTTGGAATGCCGGAAACAAAAGCCTGGTCATTCGGAATCGGGATAATCCCTGAAATTAAAATCCGGACAGGATCCATATCGAAGTTACTGCCCACTCCGACACCTTTTCTGTCCTTTGACTTTTCACTGGGCTATGGTAGTTTTTTTCTGACTGCTGGGGCGAGCGCTCAAATCTCAAGCGGATGGCTACACACCAAGGAAGTTTTTCAGTTTGACGGCAATGTTTATCCTGCAGGCTTGGACTGCGAGGACATCAATTATTATGCTTATTGTTCATATATTGCTTATCGCAACGGAAGATTCAGTATCAGCCCTCTAATAGGATGCGGATTTACCAGCATAGACTTCCGGGAAGACGAATATGATAGTTTCGGGGGTCTGCAGTATATGGCCGGGGTTTCGGCAGATTGGGATTTGCATCACCACTGGATATTCCATAAAAAGGAGATTGACTCTTACACGGTTCGCACAATGGCCTACATTACTAAAGACAATCCAGTCAACGGTTATTCAGGATACAGTATAAATCTTGGAATAGGTCTTTCCGGAAGGTTTCAACATACTAAATGAATTCAGTTATGAAGCATATTTACACCCTTCTTATCTTATTGTATTTCCCTTTTATGGCTTTTGGACAAGTGGCAGAATCCGGCACAAGAGATATTTCCTCACGCTTTGCTAGTCTTTATATGGACGGGGTAAAATTGACGGATGACGATGTTCGGAATCTACTGGTTTTGGAATATGGGAATGGGGAAGCCGTTTATTCCGATTATCTTCACAACAAGAAAGTATTCAGACGCAGTTTTATAAAAATGGGAATCGGTCTAAGTCTTGCCGGGTCATTCGGCTATTTGCAAGCCCGCGCATTCCAGACTTCGGACGGCTGCGTATCGCCGGGAGGTTTCCCCTTTGTATTTGCCGGAGCTTCTATTTTCACTTATGGGCTGGTTCAATGCAAATCAGCCTGCAAAAAAACAAAAAAAATGGCAGAGGACATCTCTGCCAAAAGTAAAAGTATCTCCATATCACCTCAAATCAGTCCAAACGGAATAGGTGTAATTATGAATTTCTAGAGCGTAACGCCTGTCTTGAAGATGGCGATCTCGCGCCTTCCGTGCTTTTCGTTGTTTACGGGTTCTCCGGATGCAACGGCAAGCACGTAGTCGCGGAATTTAACCGCGAGTTCATCCATAGTGGTGTCCTCGACCAGCACTCCAGCATTGAAGTCGATCCAGGTCGGCTTGAGCGCTGCAATCTGCGAATTGGTGGAAATCTTCATCGTGGGCACGAAACTCCCGAATGGAGTGCCGCGGCCGGTGGTGAAGAGCACCATCTGGCAGCCGGATGCACCCAGGGCGGTGGAGGCCACAAGGTCGTTGCCGGGAGCGCTCAGCAGATTGAGCCCTTTCTTCTGCAGGCGGTCGGCATATTTGAGAACGCCACGGACGATGGAAGAGCCGCACTTCTGCGTGCAGCCAAGCGACTTCTCTTCCAGTGTGGAGATACCTCCTGCCTTGTTGCCGGGCGAAGGATTCTCGTAGACCGGCATACCCTGCTTCATGAAGTAGTCCTTGAAATCGTTGATGAGATGCACGGTCTGCCCGAAGGTAGCCTCGTCCTGGCAACGGTTCATGAGTATAGTCTCTGCGCCGAACATTTCGGGCACCTCGGTGAGAACGGTAGTTCCCCCATGCGCCACGAGCCAGTCGGAGAATACTCCGAGAAGAGGATTCGCGGTAATGCCCGAGAGGCCGTCGGAGCCTCCGCACTTCAGGCCGACGCGCAGTTCGCTCACCGGAACGTCCTCGCGGACATCGTCCTTGCAGGCCGCATAAATCTCGCGCAGGCACTGAAGACCGTATTCGATCTCGTCCTCAACTTTCTGGCAGGCGAACATCTTCACGCGGCGTTCGTCGACAGGTCCTACGAGTTCGCGGAAGGCATCCAGCTGGTTGTTCTCGCAGCCGAGACTCACAACCAGCACGCCGCCCGCATTGGGATGGTGCACCATGTCGGCGAGCACCTTGCGGGTGTTTTCGTGGTCGCCGCCCAACTGGGAGCAGCCGTAGTTGTGATGGAAGGTGACGACGGCGTCGACGTTTCCGTCTGAGGCGGAAATCTCCTCCTTGAAACGGCCGACTATCTCTTCGCAGATACCATTAACGCAACCGACCGTAGGGATAATCCAGATCTGGTTGCGGATTCCCACCTGGCCATCTGCACGGCGGTAGCCCTTGAAGATCGCAGTACCCCGTGCCCGTTTTTGCGGGTTTTCGGGCACAACTGCCCCATTTTCGGCCTTGCCGTGCCCGTTTTCGGGGGTTTTCGGGCACGGGGATGCCGCTTCGTCTGCTTTCGTCCCGGTCAGCGCTGAAACTTCCGCCACCGGCTCGTACTTGTATTCCAGCAGGCCGGAAAGATTGGTCTTGATGCAGGAATGGTCGATCCATGTGCCTGCAGGAGCGTCCTTGGTCACATGGCCTATAGGATAGCCGTACTTGATGACGTTGTCGCCGGCTGAAAGGTCTGTAAGGGTGAATTTATGCCCCTGAGGCACGTCCTGCAGCAGGGTGACGCCCAACGCGGCCGTCCCCTTCTGGAGGGGATGGAGTGCAACGGCCACATTGTCGGCCGGATTGATCTTCAGAAAATCCATAATCGTTATTTCGTTTGACCGGAGCTCCGGCGCGGACGCCCTTTTTCGGGTTCGAGCGACGGAGACTCCGGCAGACGGACAAATCTTAAAGAACAGACTTAACTGCCGCGCGCATGCCTTCCTTCTGGATGAGGGCAAGATCTGCGGTGAGCAGTTCGGTGAGTCCGGGAACGGCGTTCAGATCCTCGTCCCAGATGAACTCGGCGCCGAGCACACCCTTTGCCACTGCGGCGACATCTCCGGTAGCCCAGAGTTCGAGAAGGAGATTCTTGATGGCCTCGTCATCATTCACGACGATCTCGTCATCGCCCCTCTTGCCACCCTTGTAGTAAGTGCAGATGCCTGCAAGACCGAGCACTATGCCCTTGGGCAGTTCACCCTTGCGCTCAAGATAGGTCTTGAGTCCGGGGAGGTCGCGGGTCTTGAACTTGGGGAAGGAGTTCAGCATGATGCTGGTGACGAAGTGCTTCACGAAGGGATTCTTGAAGCGCTCGAGCACGTCGCCCGCGAACTTGCGGAGTTCCTCTTCGGGGAGGTTCAGGGTAGGAAGGAGTTCCTCGTACATCACCTTGTGAACGAATGCGCCGATGGTCTCGTCTTCGCAGCACTCGCGCACGGTGTTGAGCCCGCTGAGATAGCCTACGGGCGAAAGTACGGTGTGGGGGCCGTTCAGCAGGGTGACTTTCCTCTCGTGATAGGGAGCCTCGCTCGGCACGAAGAGCACGTTCAGGCCGGCCTTGTCGGCAGGGAATTCCTTGGCGACCTCCTTCGGAGCCTCGATCACCCAGAGGTGGAAAATCTCAGCCTTGTCGAGCAGATGGTCTTCGTATCCGGCACGTTCGCAGAGCTCGGCGGCATTGTCGCGGGGATATCCGGGAACGATGCGGTCGACCAGGGTGCAGTAAACTCCGCAGGCCTTCTCGAACCAGTTCTTGAAGTCCTCGCCAAGTTTCCAGAGTTCGATGTACTGGTAGATGCATTCCTTAAGATGCTTGCCGTTCAGGAAGATAAGCTCGCAGGGGAAGATGATGAATCCCTTGCTCAAGTCGCCCTTGAAATACTCGTAGCGGTGATAGAGCAGCTGCACGAGTTTGCCGGGGTACGAGCTTGCGGGAGCGTCGGTGAACTTGCAGGCAGGGTCGAAGGCGATGCCGGCTTCGGTGGTATTGGAGATGATGAAACGCATCTCGGGCTGCTCGGCAAGCTTCAGGTAATCCTGGAAATCGCGGTAGGGATTGATGCCGCGGGAAATTACGTCGATGAGGTCGATGCTGTCGACGGGTTTGCCGTCGAGGAGACCCTGGAGGTTGAGATGATAGAGGCCGTCCTGCTCATTGAGCATGTCCACCATGCCCCTGTCGATGGGCTGGACCACGACCACGGAGGCGTTGAAATCGGTTTTCTGATTGGTCTTCCAGATAATCCACTCGATGAATGCGCGGAGGAAGTTTCCTTCGCCGAACTGGATCACCTTCTCGGTGTAGGTCTTCGCCTGGGGGGCGGTGGTGCGATTGAGTCTTTCCATATTATTATCTATCTTTTAAAATCCAAAGTAACGGTCGGCGTTGTTGTAGCAGATATCTTCCACCATCTTGCCGATGAAATCCATTTCGGAGGCGGGCAGGCGTCCTTCTTCGATGTCCTTGCCGAGCACGTCGCAGAGGATGCGGCGGAAATACTCGTGGCGGGGATAGCTGATGAAGGAGCGGCTGTCGGTGAGCATGCCCACGAAGCGGCTGAGAAGGCCGAGCGCGGAGAGGGCGTTCATCTGCTTGCGCATTCCGTCTTCCTGATCGAGGAACCACCAGCCGGAGCCGAACTGCATCTTTCCGGGGAAGGTGCCGTCGTTGAATGTGTATGCCATGGTCATCATCACCTCGTTGTCCTTGGGATTGAGGCAGTAGAGGATGGTCTTGGTGAGCTTGTCTTCGGCGGCAAGGCGGTCGAAGAACTTGTGGCCGGCGGCTGCGGTGGGCAGATCGTGGATTGCATCGAATCCGGTGTCGGGGCCTACGAGATTGAACATCTTGGAGTTATTGTTGCGGATAGCTCCGACGTGGAACTGCTGTGCCCAGCCGGCCTCGGCATCCATCACTGCCATGTCGTGCAGGAAGGCGCTGCGGAACTTGTTCAGTTCGTTCTCGGTGGGGCGCTTGCCGAGGAGAACCATCTTGAAGATGGCCTCGATCTCGATCTGCTTGTAGTCGGCGGCGTAGAAGGTCTCCAGGCCGTGGTCCGAAAGGCGGCAGCCGTTGGCTGCGAAGAAGTCGTGCCTCTTCTGCAGGGCCTCGATGAGGTCGGTGTAGGAATCTATCTCCATGCCGGCGGCCTCGCCGAGCTTGGCGAGATACTCCTTGTAGGACTTGGGATCTTCGATAGCCATGGCCTTGTCGGGCCTCCATGCGGGAACGACCTTCGTGCCGAAGGGATGCTCCGCTATCATCTTGTGCCAGCGGAGGTCGTCGGCGGGATCGTCGGTGGTGCATACGACCTTCACGTTGAATTTGCGGATGAGGGCCTGGCCGCGGAATTCCTCGGTGGCGAGCTTGGCGTTGCATTCCTCATAAATTTCACGGGCGGTCTTGGGGCTCAGGAGCTTATCGATTCCGAACACGCGGCTGAGTTCGAGATGGGTCCAGTGATAGAGGGGATTGCGGAGGGTGTAAGGCACGGTCTCCGCCCACTTCTCGAAGGTCTCCCAGGAACTGTACTTGCCTCCGGTGAGATAATCCTCGCTCACTCCGTTGGCGCGCATCGCACGCCATTTATAATGGTCGCCATAGTGTCCGTCCACCAGCCAGAGCTGGGTGATGTCGCGGAACTGGATGTTCTCGGCGATCTGCTGAGGCACCAGATGGCAATGGTAATCGATGATGGGCATGTGCTCCGCATGCTCGTGATAAAGCTCCCGGGCTGTCTTGCTCTGAAGCATGAAATCTTTATTGATGAATGAAGCCATAATGTTAAAATGTGATTTGGGAAGGAACCGGGCGGTCAGGCCCGGCTCCTCAAAAAGATTATGATGCAGGTTTGAACCCTACATTATAGCAGTTAATGTTTGCGCCCGCGTATATGTAAACAACGGCTGCCTCGGTAATACCTTCAAGCTGAGCAGCAGTAATTTCAGTCTTTACCGGATCGGAGGAAGACGATGTAGGAGTAGCTTCTCCGTAGAGTTGTGTCACCTTCTTGCCTTCGGGCGTAGTAGTAACGAGAATCACATACCCCTTGCGAGTTGCATCACTGCTGCTGCCGGAAATCAATTTGTGTGTAATGGTTCCCGGTTTGGCAGTCTTGAAGGATATGCATCTGTCAGTGGGGATGCCGTCTGCTCCTACTGTTGAGGCACCATTGAACTTAAGTCTCTTACCTGAGACATCGAAGGTCATCTTTTTACCCGAAGTCGCTGTGTAAGTAACTTTCTCTATGGTCCTCACCTCGGTAAGGTCGCCCGTAGGGAACACGGTGCCATCGCTGAAATCAGCATTGTACTCCTCGGTTATGCAATCCGTTTCGTCGATTGTGATCGGTGCGGACGCTGACGGAGTCCACTTGACATAGAAGATGTTGATACCGCCGGACTTGGAGCACCAGCTTACAAGGTCTCCGGCATTTGCGGTGACCTCAACCCTGACAACTGTAGGATCTTGGGTCACACCTTCTACCTTCGCTGCGGTAATGGCATTCTCTACTCCATTGACAAGGAGTACTCGGGGATCTGCACCGGTTCCTGCAGCGTGAATCTCAAGCGTTCCGTTTCCTCCCACCATAATCTGCATGCCGCATTTGGTCAGGGCGCCGTCCTTGAAGGTACCGGATCCGGCAAGTTGTGCACGATAAACATCACCGCCCGTCGTAGGACGGTTGGAGATCGCAAACTTGAAACCTGAACCGCCACCATTTACATATCCGAGGTTCTTCTCGACGAAATCGTCCTTGACGGCATCTGCCCCGAATTTGGCATTACATGCCTTGAAATAGAGTGAATCCCATACCGTTTCCGCTGTAAGCTGTCTGAGAACTTCCTTAACGGAGAATTTGACCGTAACTTCCTGAGAAGCCTCGCGTACAAGATCTGTTTCAGCAGGGAGGGAAGTAACACCTACTACATATTCTCCGGCAGCAAGGTCTTTGGTGGCAATCTCATACTTGGTATCGGTCACCTTGGCCTTGTCGACGCCGTTGATAGTGATTCCATAAGCTCCTGCCTTGGGAACCGAATCCCAGCTGACCGTGACAGTCTTATCCTCGCCCTGGTTCACACTAGTGATATCAATCACGGGTGCAGGATCGTCAAGGACGTTGCTGCCGCCGGTATCTATGTCATCGCTCCACTGGAGGCCTGTCAGCTTAACCTGATCGGTACCATACACATAAATCATGGTTTCGGCATCAATCGCATCAAACACGACCTTGGTATTGGACGATCCCGCAGGGACACCGATGGCAGGTTTGCCGTTCTTGCTCACAACTACAAGGCCGCTTCCTTCACCGATTGTTCCTGTAGAAAGGACAAGAGATCCGGGAGCGTTGACCTTGATGCCAAGCCCGCAGTCTGCAGGCACGCCAGCCTCAAGAGTAGCGGCCGCCGAAAACAGGAAACCGTCACTTTCGAAGACGACAGGATTGTCTTTGACGTAGAAACGTATTCCGTCACGAACCATGTCCTTTGATGCAGACTTGTAGAAAACAGTATTATCGGTAAGATTCCAAGTCTTGACAGGGACCGTGATGCCTTGAGTAAGATCCTCGGGAACTTCTATGAATTCCTCAAGCCAGCGGGGGTCTCCTACGCCGAGAGCAATCAGTTCGGCATTCACAAGATTGAACTGGCTGAGTCCGCTGTCCTGGCATGGGTCATTCTTAAGGATGCACTCCCCAAGTTTTGCATCGGGAGCAAGAGCAACGGCATTCTTAAGGAAGTAATCCTCAACATCTCCGCAATTGAAGAAATAATTGCCGGCGAACACAGGAACCTTGTAAGTAGTAGCGTAAAGCAGGGCATTCTTGTTTGTCTCACCGCCCATCTCGTTGACGAAGAGATTGTTTGACACCACAAACTCTTCAACGGTCCCGCGTACATATAGGACACCGTGGCTTGAAGATTTGGAACAAACATTGCTCAAGGTGCAATGATCCAGAATCAAGCTGGAAAGAGTAACATTGCCATCGAAACGCATGAAATCGCGCCCGATTGTGTCGAAAGTGGAATTCTTGATGACAAAACTGCCATAAGTAGCCTTTTGCCTTACATCAAAGAAATCACCGCCCGAAGGCTGGAAATCCGTAAACAGACAACCGTCAAATACGACACTGGAGACATTGCTGGTGAAATTGTCGTAATAAGCTCCCTTGGTGAATGCAATGAATTCGCAGTTTATAACATCTACCGACAAGCCGTCGATTGCTTCAGCCAGAGTAATGACATGCCCGTACTTATATGATTCTCCATCAAGTTTGAGCCCCTGCAGACTGAAATATGTTGCAGCGGACTCAAGTTTGAATCCTCCTACAAGAGTCGGGAAAGTGCCTTCCTCATTGGGAATACCCATGATGGTCAATGGCTTGACGATATCGACATTGCCGACAACATATGCAGTATCTGCATAGGGAACCGCAATGATGGTCGCCCCGTCGGCAACAAGTTGCTTGAACTGGGCAGTATCCACGGCCGTAACCGCTTTGCCGGCATCCGGCAGTGTCCATGCAGTCACTGAACCCCTGTCGGCGCTGGAATAATGGACAGTCAAAGTATAATAAGTTGAGCCGTTGAGACCAGTAACTTCGACCTGGGCGGCTTTGACAGCATTATCATTGAGTTCAAAACTGGTATATTCCCCGTCTTCTTCCTTAAGCGGAGGTGTAATACGGATGTGATCCACTTCCGGGTCTGCGGTCCATTTGATGGTAATACTTGTGCCGGTACGCGAAACCAGAACCGGATTCAAGCCATCCTTGATCGCAATGGTCTCGATCTTCTTGGGGAAATTGGCAAAATGTGAATCCTCTTTTGCGTTCGTGGAATCGGATGCCTTGACCCGGGCATAATAGACTTCATCCGGATCAAGATACATCGTAACAGGGAGGGTCTGATCCGAAGGAACAGTCATGGTCCTCACGGGGGTTGACTCGTCCATCTTCTTCAAATCCACAACGTCTTCGACTTTCAGATCATCCTCGTCAAAAACCTCAAGAACGAATGTATCCGCGCCTCTGGTCTTGGTCCATGAGAAATCAACATACTGTCCGCCATGGACCCTCGAAACCAGGTCGGTGGGTGTAAGGCATCTTGAAAGCGGAATCTCCTCACTCAACTCCGACATCGTGTCGGTACAGGATGCCGCAGCGAAAAGGAGCATCGAAGCCGATGCAATTGCCGCAAATAATCTATATAACTTTTTCATTTTTCAATCCTTTAATTAGAATCCATAGTCGTTGAAAAGAGATTTCTGGGCATTGGTTATGGATACCGCAGGGATAGGCCACCACTGGCGCTGATTAGGCGTATAGGTGCTGAAGTAGAAAGAATTGAGTTTGGAGTCACTCATTTCAAAGTAATTGCTTGGAATAGAACCGGCCGAATCAGTATAAGGCTCCCATCCATCTCCTGAAGGAGTTCCGGTTTGCCCGTGCTCATAGCCATAGTACTCCGTGATGGTAATCCCATCGGAAGCATATTTGCAATACACATTGGATGCGATATCTGCAAACGCTCCGGACCTTTCGGAAAGGGCGACCATCTCTGCACGGGATTCCGCCATCTTGTCCTCAAGTTTGTTCCAGCGGATAAGGTCTCCCTTGCGCAGGAACTCCCCGATAAATTCAAGGGCACGTTCATCTACTATTGCATTGAATACGGCATCCTTGTCAGCAAGACCGGCAATGTATGTTTCCGCCTCGGATTCATACCCTTTGTAAGCGCGCAAACGGACTTCCTTGAGATATCCTTTAGCCTTGTCAATCTGACCCAGTTCGTTAGCGATTTCAGCCGCCATGAGAAGAACATCGGAATAGCGCATGTATACAGGCTTGCAGCCGTCGTCATTACCGCCGTCATACGGTTTTTCGGTCATCCAGTCGAAACGATACTTGCCAAAATACCATTTCTGCCCACCCGCGATAACCTGCTTGTCAACGGTTCCGCTCGGAACAGTGTGGAAATTGACACAACTCACATTTCGTCTCTGGTCATGCTGGCCATATCGCCAATACATGGTGGGGACAGGACCTACGGAACCGCCACGGGTGCTGGTAGCATTGGATGCCGCGAAAGAAGTGGATCCGCCTTCTGCCCGAACAGCATAAGTAAAGTTCCAGCGCCCCCGTGTGTCGGACATGGGGAGTGAATAAATAACTTCTTTTCCAGCCTGAATATTCAGATTGTTGAAATCTCTCCAGAGTTTCTCGTAATCCTCGTAAAGGGAGAGACCGGAATGCTCGATTATATCTTCAAGGCCGGCAAGAGCGGTTGTATAAATTCCGGTAGGATTCGCAAATTCAGGATCCACTGATTTACGGACACTGCCCACATTGCCGGTACCGACTTTCCCATCATCGGGACGTTGCGCATAACCGCAGGCAACAAGGGCAAAGCGAGCATAAAGGCCGAGGGCAAAGGCCCGGTTGGGGCGGGTCGTGACGGATGTCTGATCCGACTTGCCCGGCCAGGGAAGCAACGGGGCGGCCTCTTCCAAATCTGAAAGAAGTTGATGGAAGATGACATCCCTATCTGCCTTGTTGACATAAATCGTTTCAGGAGAAATAGGTTCGAACCGCGCAGGGACCTCACCGTATGCCTTCAACAGTTCGGCATAAAGAAGCGCTCGCGCGACAAGTGCTTCTCCATAGAGGGCCGCCATTTTTGAATCACTTGAGATATTGCCGAACTTACGGAGTCCGCTGATTGCGAGATTCGCTCTTTCGATTCCTGCAAACAACTCGTTGTATGGCCCGTTGTCGAGATTCAATTCGGTATTGGTGGCTGTAATCGCATACTTTGCAATCTGGGGCTTCGCTGATGTTTCTTTCGCCTCCAGATCCTGCTGATACAACTCAATGTCCGTATTGAAACCGTAGTAGGTCAGATAACGTCCGCGGTGAGAATTCGTATGACCGAATACTTCGTAGATGGACATGATGTTGAATTCGGCGAGAGTGGCATTCGAGAAAATAACAGACTCGTCGAACGTCGACTTGGTTTCGCTGGTAAGGTCGCATGAATAAAGACCAAGGACCGCAGCTGCAATAACAATATATCTTGTTGCTTTCATATTATTGTCCTCCACCCTTTAGAATGAAATATTTACACCGGCGACATAACTCCGGCTTTTAGGATAAGCAGAGTAGTCGACACCCGGGGTCATAGGAGTAGAACGACGCGTATCCACTTCCGGATCGTATCCGCTGTATTTGGTGAGACAGAAGAGATTCCCGCCGGTCACGTAGAAACGGACACTGCCAAGTTTCGCCTTCTGGGTAATCTTTTCCGGAAGGGTATAACCAAGTGTCAACGTGGAAAGACGAAGGAAACTGCCGTCTTCGATCGCCCAGTCCGTAAGCACGTAGCGTCCCATGTTCGGCGACCACATTGTCGTGGAGGCATTGGCCTCGGCCAAAGCGTTGACATCAGTAATCAGTTCTCCGGTGTTCCAGTCGATGTTGGTCCAACGTGAACCATAGGCCACATCTTTCAGGAAATTCCTCCTGTAGTTGCCCCTGTTGGACGTGAACTCAATCTTATTGGCATTGTATACTTTGTTGCCATAAACATAGTTGAAGTTGGCGGAGAAGTCGAAACCTTTCCAGAAACCGGAAATATTGAATCCTCCAACCGCCTTCGGCTGGGTGTTGCCGATTACGGTCAAGTCGTTGGAATCTACCTTGCCGATATTGCTGGCGACAGGATTTCCATCCTCGTCAAGTGCAACCGCGATATCTTTCAGTTTGAGAGAACCGGGGCCGAATGCACCGCCAACGACACCGGAGTCGTCCACGACATCAGGATTGATGACCCACTTGGTGCCATCCCAGGTAAAATCTGATGCTTCATAACGTCCATCGCAGAGGTAGCCATAGATGTTTCCAAGCGGCTGTCCGACTTCAACGATATAATCGTAGTCGGCAAGGAAAGTTCCGCCCCAACCACTCTTAGACTGGATATTGTCCAGACCGAGCTTGGTCACCTTATTCTTGTTGAATGAGATATTGAAACCCGCTGTAACACCCCAATCTTTCTTTTCTACGAGCACGACATCAATTGACGCTTCTGCACCCATATTCTTCACCGCGCCCATATTCCTGTACTGGAAATCGTAACCGGAACCGGCAGTGGGGAATTGGATAAGCAGATTATCAGTCAGATTGCTGTATAGTTCGAGACTACCCTTTATTCTGCTGTTGAAGAAGGAATAATCGAGACCTATGTTGTGAGAATAAGTGGTTTCCCAGGTAAGATTCTCATTCGGCATGATGGTCTTTCCGCCGACTTTCGTAGTATTGAAGATGGTCTTGGTACCGTCTACCCACGTGGTATTGGCGGAGGTGAAAGCCATCTGGGTTACACCGGTGGGAATATTGTTGTTACCTGCAGTACCAAATGAATAACGAAGTTTAAGATTGTCCAATTTCGAGAAGTCCTTCATCCAATCTTCTCTGCTGATTGTCCAAGCGGCGGCGAAAGAAGGGAAAAATCCCCACTGATGACCTTTGGAGAACTTGGACGAACCGTCAGCTCGCAAAGTAGTGGAAAAGGAATACTTGTCCTTGAACACATAATTCGCACGACCGAAGAATGACAGAAGTTTGTCGTTCGCCTGATAGAAATCGCTTGCAGATGAAGGGGTTCCGGAACTCATGAAATTCCACGAAGTCTCGGCATCGTAGAAATCCGGGAATCCGTCAACCATGATTGTAAGCAGATTTGCCTTGGTAAGGATATACTCTTCACCAAGGAGAAGGTCCACCTTATGATCGTCATTCTTGATAAGTTCCTTGAAATTGTAGTTCAAAGTATTGGTGTTGCGATATGTCTTGCGATACGAGTCTTTATGTTCGTTCGCAGGGAGGTTCTTCACGGTAGAATTCTGACGTGAATAGTAAGTGGAAACACCGTAGAAGTGTTCATCGGTCTGAGTCCAGTCGTCAAGACCGCCCTCTACCTTGAAATCAAGATTCTTGATGATATGCCATGTAACGGCACCGTTCACAGTCCAGTTCTTGCGGGCGCGGCGGGTGTCATTGTCGGCCACAGACTGCAACGGGGGCACGTTGTCACCATAGTCCTCTTCCAGATCGGTCTCTGCCGAAGTGGCAAGAATAGGAAGCGGAGTGTATTGCACGGCATGTTTTAGACGTCCGTTGCTGGAAGTCGAGCCGGTATCATTAATGGAATTTGCGCCTGCGCCCCGCACATCAGTATTGGCATAGCGCGCATTGAAATCAAAGGTAAATGCCTTGACCGGTTCGTAGCGCGTCTTGAATGAAATATTGTCACGCTTATAGTTTGATCCGACCATGATGGCCTTGTCGCCCATATGAGCATAACTTGCAGTCCATTTAACCTTTTCGGACCCGCCGGAGACACTCAGGTTTTGATTGAATGTAGTACCGGTACGTCCAAAGACCTGCTCCACCCAGTCGTTGGTATGAATATCTTTGTACATATCCATATCTCCGAAAACGCCGAAATAAGGCACATACTGGCTGTCGACCTTGCCGTCCATAGCTGCAAGTTCATACACTGTGCGCACGTAATCGTAAGATGACATGGGCTGAATGGCATCCTTGTTCGCCATCTTCTTGATACCGGTATAGGCATTGTAATTGACAGTCACTTTGCCGGAGGCGCCGGATTTGGTAGTCACGAGGACAACGCCGTTAGCGCCGCGGCTTCCGTAGATTGCCGTCGAGAAGGCATCCTTGAGGATATCAATGCTCTGGATATCAGAAGACGGAATATCGTTGATGCTTTCTACCGGGAAGCCGTCAACGATGTACAGAGGTGAACTGTCCTGGGTGATGGAACCGCTTCCGCGAACACGGATCTTGATGTCCGCATCGGGATCACCCTCGGTAGTGGTCACCTGTACACCGGCCATCTTTCCGGTTAGAGCCTCTGAAACAGATGCTACAGGTACGGATGTAAGTGATTTGCTGTCTACGGAACTGACCGACCCCATAAGGTCACGGCGTTTTACCGTAGCATAACCGATGACGACTACCTCATCGAGGAAGGTCGTGTCAGCTGTAAGCTGCACATCAATCTGATTACGGCCGGAAATGGCTACAGTCTGATCTGCAAGGCCTATGAAAGAATAAACGAGATTCACCGCATCTGCAGGAACCACAAGTTCATAGTCTCCGTCAAGGCCCGTAACCGTTCCGATGGTGGTGCCTTCGACGAAGACACCGGCACCCATCAACGGCTCTCCGTTTTCGTCAGTCACGACACCCTTGATGGTTGTCTGCGCAGACAAGGAAAGTCCGGCTCCAAGGCAGAGAAGTACAGCAATGAGTTTTGTTGCTAAACTTTTCATTGAATGTTGTTATAAGTTGTTGATATTGTGTTATTAGTTATTTCGAGTTTCCAAAGATAGAAATAATTATTTGATTTCCGTGCCCGTGCACGAAAAAACTACAAGCCTGTATAGACACCCCCTGAGTTCTGGGTTTCTACGATATCCCTCACAAGATAGTGCAGGTACATTTCCAAGTTGGAATAACGTCCGAATTTATCAATATCTTTTGCCGATGCGTCAGAAGCATTGCTTTTGTTCAGTCCAAAACGATCTTCAAACCAGTCGGGCATACCATCTTTGTCCGTATCCAGGCACAATGCAATTTCATCCTCCGTGGCGTTGTATTCCGGCCAGCCGCCGACGGCCGTTTGAGAATCAATGATTCCTCCCGTACTGCCGTTACCTCCGTCCTTATACGTAACATTACCGGTTTTTGTTTCATTGGATATTCTCTTGTCCACGACGTCACGGACCTTGGAACATCCTGAATAACCGACAACTCTCTCAAAGGCTGTGGCAGCATCGTGGGTAGTGGTATATGCCTTGGCATTATCTTTACCCGCTATCAGAAGCGCAGAGGCAAGGATGTGTCCGCTATTGCTGATGACATCACCGTTGGAGGCATTTTTTGCATCCGGCCAATAGACCCCTTTTGAATTGTCTTTAGTAATATCCTCATGCGCAGTATGAATATTGCCGTTCAGATAAAGATACGGATACTGGTATGTATGCCAATCGGGATTCTTGCTGTCTCCCGCATTGTAATGCCCGTCAGCCTCAATGAAATAGTGCCTGTCATAAGATGCCGGGCCGGGCTTATAATAGTTTCCCACTATGTTGATATGACCGTCGTTACCTCCATAGCAACCATTGCCGGAGCCCCAGTTGAAATTAACATTGTTCCTGTAGTCCACATTTCCCCTGCGGTTTGCAAGGCTCGTCGCATCATATATTTCAGGATGGTCGAAGCGTGGCGTACGATTATTGTGATGAGCAAGAAGATTATGATGGTAGGAAGCATTTTTCCCTCCCCATATCCCGGCATAGCCGTGGTTCTTCTTGCTGTGCTTGCCGGAATTGTTAAGCGACTCCGCCACCAGGCACCACTGCAAGGTAAAATTACTGTTGGCATAGAATGAGCAACATTCATCAATGCTCCAACTCATTGAGCAGTGGTCAATCATGATGTCATCGCAGTACCTGCCCCAGATAGTATCGAAAGAATCGTCGGTAGCATATTCATCACCAAGCCTGAACCGCAGGAAACGGATAATGATATTGCTTGCTTTTATGTTAATCGGATATCCGCTGATACAAATGCCATCGCCCGGAGCTGTCTGGCCCGCTATTGTCAGATTCCCGTTGGCAATTGCAAGCTTTCCTTTCAGGTCAATACGGCCGGCAACGTCGAAAACCACGATTCTGGCACCCGTTTGAGTTTCCACCGCCCAACGGAACATACCCTCTGAAGGCTTGGAAACATTGTCCTCAAGTGTCGTAACATGCAACACCTTGCCTCCGCGTCCTCCGGTGGTGTACATGCCACCGCCCTCGGCGCCGGGGAAAGCGCGTGCGACATCTCCATCCTCGGCAGAAGGCATCTTGAATTCAGGATAATGACTGGCAGGAGATGGGGTTTCAGGTTTTTCAATCGTTACTTTTACAGCAGCGGACCAAGATGAAACGCTTTTTCCAGCCCCGGCACAAACCACGAATGAATATGTAGTCCCGGCAACGAGATTGTTCACGGTAACCTGTGTTGTTTTCACTGTTCCGCTCAAAGGATCCCCGCTTGCGCCGGACATCTTCCAAGTGTAAGTCTCGGCACCGCTGACAGCATCCCACTCGAACGAAGCGGAATCTTCAGTCATTGAAGTCAATTGCACATTGTCCGGCGCGGACAATGATGAGGCAGAAGGCTGTTCTTCACCACCGCAAGCAGCAAGGCAGAGTGCGGCGACAGCCGCCAGTATCAGTCTGTAGCGTTTCATATTCTTTCGTAAATCAGGGATGCCCAGATGAAGGGGCCTACTCCCTTGGGGTCGTTTTCGGTTATCTTCTCGTGGATGTAGTATTCGTAGTCGCCGCTGCGGTTCTCCTTGCCGCCGAGGCCTGCCACGGCGCAGCACTGCGTGAGAGTGATCGTGCCGTCGGCTTCTTCCCGGATGAAGGTCTTCACCAGATTGCGGTAGAGGCGTTTGGCGTATTTTGCATATTGAGGCTCATATCCCTTTTCCACGGCCTTGAGATAGGCGTATGTGAACATTGCCGAACAGGTGGATTCGATGTAGTTGCCTTCGCGTCCGGGGCAGTCCAGCACCTGATACCACATGAGCGTTTCTTTGTCGGCGTAACGTGGAAGGGTCTCCAGGATGCCGTGCAGTATTCCAAGAAGGTCGGGCCTGGCGGGATGGTCTGCGGGAACCCAGTCGAGGACATCCACGAGCGCCATCACGTACCAGCCCATCGCCCTGCCCCAGCTGTGGGCCGACCGGCCGGTGTATGGATCGGCCCAGAACATGCTTCCAGTCTCGTCCCACGCGTGACGGAGCAGCCCCGTCGAGTAGTCGTAGCATTTGCTGTACGCAACGCGGAACTGGTCGGCGATGTCGTCGAAGTTCACGTATTTCTCGTGAGTGCTGTTCAGGAGAGTGGCGCTGTACTCCGCATAGAAAGGAGATCCCATGTAAAGGCCGTCCAGCCAGACCTGATACGGGTATATCTTCTTGTGCCAGAAAGCCCCCGCTTCGGTGCGCGGCTGGCTACATACCTGCGCGTAAATGCTGTCCATGCAGGCGCGGTATTTCTGCTTGCCGGTCAGCTCGTAGAGTTTGAAGAGCGTGCGTGCCGGGCAGACGTGGTCCAGACTGTAGTTGGCTTTCTTGTAATTCGCCCCCACGTTCCCGTCTTCGCGGATAATGGCATCGTACCAGGCATCTACGTACTCCAGAATGGGCCCTTTGCTTCTCGCGGAGGGGTATGCTGCATCCAGGAATGAAAGCAGTTCGAGGCCGGTAGTGTAATTCCACTTGAGTTTGCCCCCCATACCGTCAAGATCCGCAGCCTCAGGGTAGCGCTTCATCTCCGACTCCACCATACGGACGGAATACGGATGCTTAGCCGTGCAGGAAAGCAGGGCGAACAGCGCGAATATGATAGCGAACCGTCTCATTTATTGTCGAATGGATTCCAAATGATTCCGTCCTGCTCCTGATACATCACCTTCTCGAAGCTGTATTGCGCCGCCTTCTTGTCGCTGAGCTGATAGCTCCATTTTACTCTCTCCTT
>Ga0256405_10004969_pt1 | contig 23842 bp, 44 predicted proteins | sample RumenRJG_02DNA_FD_189096 | JGI IMG/M metagenome (GOLD analysis project Ga0256405, IMG submission 189096) | Bovine rumen microbial communities from Lethbridge, Alberta, Canada - RJG_02 | ecosystem: Host-associated > Mammals > Digestive system > Stomach > Rumen | place: Canada: Alberta... | reverse complement strand
TCATATATTTGCTTTTATTGAAAACCAAATCTCCAAAGCGTTTTTCTTAAAATCGCTTTGAACCTATTCTGCGGAGAGAACAGGATTCGAACCTGCGAGCCAGTTTTGCCGGCTACACGCTTTCCAGTTGTTTAGAACGCGTGTGCAAGTTATCCCCGTAACCTCTTTATTTTCAATTAGTTTATTATTATTTACTTGAACTGCTTTAAAAGTCATTTGCATCATATTTGCATCATTATGGGCTTGATTCGATTTTCTTCATTTCTTTTACATTATTTGTTTTTTCCGGGAGATTTGGATGTATTGTCATTGCATAGAAGAGACCGAAGATGCTGTTGGCACCTTTGGCTTTCAGGAAATCTCCTACCGTCCGGAAGGATTCTCCTGTTGTAATCACATCATCTATCAGGATGATATTCATTTTACGCACAGGAAGGAGGTACCTTTTAATGATAAGGTTGTCAGACGTGATAACCTTTCGGCCTCCTTCATGTTTACATTTACCTTCTTCGAGTATGCTTACACCAAAGTAAGCGACTGGTATCTCCAGATGTTTTCTGAGATACCTGGTGAGTGTGAAGTATTTCTTTATATACCTGTCGCGTGTTGATGCAGGAATATAGGTGATGATCCATTTGTTTGTATCTTTACCCTTGGCTATTATCCGTTTGACAAGTTTTACTATTTTCCGCATCTCTGCTTCTGTCAGGTTTCCTTGTTTGAAGCGTTCTACAGCCTCTCTGTTTTTAAGCTGCCAGTCCTGCAGACCTTCATATCGTTTCGGGATGTATCTGGTGACCATCCTGAAAGGATATTTTGAGCGGAACCGTTTCGGTTTCTTTATAGAAGAGTCTGCTTGCATATTTTTATATTTACATAATTATATATTTACCTATTTAAATACCATAGAGCCAAAGCGACGATTGTGAGCAGTGTTATGATTATTGCTACGATACGTATCAGTTTGTTTCTTCGCTTTTTATTTTCCTCTTGCTGTCTTTCAAACAGTTTTTGCTTTTGTACGTCCAGGGCGATATCTTTCAGGTAATGCCCGAACTCGTTTGGAGTCTTCATGACTTCATCAAAGATCATGAGGAACGGTTCATCAAGGGTGGAGTGCCCAAGCCCGGCAATGGAATATTTTGGTATAGTCAGGATGGTTGTATAGACCTCTTTTTCATAGAAGATGTCGTAAGCCTCATTTCCACCGCGAGAGAAAGCGATGGCATCATAATCCAGTCTTTCAGCCGTTCTTATTTTTTCTGCAAGCTGAGCAGCTTTGTTTCTGTTGCTTAAAGGCGTTGCTTCAAAGGTGATGGAATATTGGTTTATACTATCACCTACTCCTTGTTTAACATCTTCCTCTCCAGTGCCGGAACACAGTACAAGTATCTTAGGTTTATTACCACTATATAGAATATGGTATATATACGCGCGTACGGGCACGTTTTTCTCTGTTTTCAAGGACATGGATCTTTGAAGAAGGATCTTCCTTGATTCATTACACCTCTCAACAGAGGTAATCTGTAGAACTTTGAACCAGAACTCCAGTTTTCCGTTCTTCAGAAGCATGGGTTCACCTAATTCTCTATTATAATTAAGATACCCTGCGACGGTGATTTTGTCACCGTCATAGGGTATGCTTTCTTGGTTATTGTAAGCCAGATCGTCTGAAATATACAGTTTGACTCGGTTACCTTCCTCATCAGAGAGATAGAAGGTATCGATATATTTCTCGACGTTACCTGAAATCTGGATTTTCTGGCAGCCAAACGCATTGACATAGGAATCGAGGAGCCGGTCCCTGACATTTTTTAATGTCAACGGACAGTTCTCGTTGGTTGTTCTTGTATCGTTACGTTTATCTGTCATCTGTTCTTATTGAAGTCGTGATATATTATCAGACACCTTCCATTTTTTTGTTTACCGTTCTCAGGCTTTCAGGAACCATTTTTTTCAGGAAGTCGATAATTTCATGAAGACGTACTATCTCCTGGTTTTTCTCCTTCAGTTCATTGTCCTTTAATACCATCTGGTTCTGCAGGAATGTAATCTGCTGGAGCAGATGTTGTTGGATGTCCAGGTCACTGGAGTCTGTTACTGGAATGTCTGGCTCGGTAGGTATTGATTTCTTCAGAAGCTGGCCTTCTCCACTCAGGAGGTATTCGACGTTGAATATGTCGGAGAACACCACCGCGAATTTCGACACGAATTTCTGGGTGGGGTCTCCGTTGATGTAGCGGCTGACGTTTGCTCTCGCGTAGCCGAGGATGTCAGCAAGCTCTTGCTGATTGGTTATCCGTTCTGTCTTGTTCAAGTAGTCTATGGCTTCCTTTAGCCTTTTTGACCATTCTTTTTGTTTTTGTTCCATATAATAAAATTCTTAAAAGTTGTATAATTCTTCTGCAAAATCTATTCAAAGGAATAATATTTGTTAAAACAACACAAGTTTTATCACACTTTGTGCCGTTTTGTCACATATTTCCCTTATCTTTGCAAAAAGTTTATATGCAACTTGTTAAGCAAGTAAGTATGCAACTAACGATGCAACTCGTTATGCAACTCAAAGAGCAATTTGGCTGCAAAATTACTAAAAATTAAGTATTCTACAAAATAATATGGGAAAAAATATTCTTTTTGAGACCGACAGGGAGCGTGAAGTACGTGAGAGAGAGGAAAGGGTTGTATCCTTTTATCTCCGTCACGTCTATAAGGTTCTTAACGGTGAGATCACACCTAACCGTCTCATTCAGAAGATTGCCGATGATGAGAATATCACCCGTTATGGTGTGACCGTTCTCTTGAAACGTAAGGGCATCTACAAGAATGCCCGTCAGCCTGTCATACAGGCCAATCCCTCTTCAGCGGTTCAGCTGAGCCTTGCGCTATAGAAAAAAATGTAACGATATTCACACTAACATCATTTATGGAAAATTTTAGAATCATTCTTATCCCCGCCGACGCTTCAGAACTCTTCTATGAGTTTGAGCAGCGTTGTAAGGACCTGAACGCCGCGAGTGACTTCGCGAAGGTTAATCTTGTTATGAATGGAGGCAAGTACAAGGAGGCCAGGGTCATGTCCCGTTGGAAGTCCGACCTGTCTTACCGTCAGGCCATTGATCCTATCATCTATAACAACAACCTTTAAGCGTTACGATTATGATATGTTCAGAACCTCCGAAAGTTGTTTCTGCAGCCCTGTATAACTACAAGGAGGCGTGTGCTTTGTTGGGTATTCATCGTAACACGCTTCGCCAGTATGTGGATAAGAACTGGATCCACCCCAAGGCAGACATGTATACAGGGAGGAATCTCTTTGAAGGAAAGGAACTGACCCGTTTCTGGTTCAGCCGTGTACACTAATATATAATAAGGTATAAGATATGATGGAGCGTAAGCGTATTCTCGAAAAGACCTCGGGCGGTCTGGACGTCTTCACCCATTATCTGGGTGACGGCTGTAAGAACAGTCTGTTCCGGAATCCGTATCGCACGGATGCCAATCCGTCATGCAAGCTCTATTATATCAAAAACAGCGGGAAATATATTATGAAGGACTATGGGGACAGCCAGTGGCACGGAGATTGTTTCTGGCTTGTTGCCAAGATTTCCCAACTTGATCTCTCCACGGATTTCAGCGAGGTTCTTCATATCATTGACAAGGATCTGAATCTTTTAATCTTTGACGACAGCTTTACTGGCAGCTACCAGGCGCTTGAAAAGCAGCAGCCCGTAGATTTACCTCGTAATGGCGGTATTCTAACGGCAAAGGTGTTGTACCAGAAGATGACCAGGGCCGATCTTAGCTACTGGTCACGGTATGGGATAACGGAGGATATTTTATCCCGTTATTATGTCAAGAGTGTCTGCAACGCTCGTTTTACCCGTAACGATGGAACATCATTCACCATATTCTCCAGTATTCAGCAGAAGGTCTTTGCCTACCTTTTTAATGAGGGAAAAGGACAGAAGTATTACCGTCCTGGTGCAGACAGATGCCGTTTCCTCTATGCAGGGAATCTTCCCAATCCATATGTTTTCGGATGGGACCAGCTGCCGGAAAAAGGAAATGTCGTATATATCACAGGGGGAGAAAAGGATGTGATGACTCTGTCAGCCAGAGGTTTCTCAGCCATATCACTGAACAGCGAGACCGCCACGCTCAGAGAGTCGCTTTTCAAGCAGCTACTCGAGCGTTTCCAATATATAGTATTCCTTTATGACTGTGATGAGACAGGTATCAGGGAGTCAACCCTGAGAGTACAGGAGCTGTCATCCCGTCCGGAGGGAAACGGTCGTGTATTCCGCGTCCAGCTGCCGTTGTCAGGCAGCAAGACCGAGAAAGATATCAGCGATTATTTCCGCATGAAGTCAGACGTCGGTGAGATCGTCAGACTGACACATGATTGTATATCGAATAAATATAATATAGCGTAAGATGTATAGGATTTACAAGACAGAGCATTTTTACAAGCGTCCTGACTGGGCTGTTCCCCTGTTGCTTGAGATTTCACCAAAGAATTTCACGCAGCCTACCATTGAGCTTGCCAGGAAGGAACTTGGCAATGTGGAGCATACTATCAGGGAGAGCCGTTTCTTTGGTAAGAGGAACCGCTTTCATATTGAGAAAACCGATGACAGTGTGTCCATCGTGAATAGCAGTGGTACGCCTTTTATCAGTTTTTGTATTGAGCCGTTTGGCGGCGGTAAGGATTAATTAAATGATTTAGGATATGTTGAATATTACTGTAACCAGTTTGAATAATGCAAGTATACCGGTGCGTAGGCATAAAAAGGTATATGTTGACACTGCCCTGAAAGAGAAGAGCAGTGACATTGAACAAGCCGTTCTTGCTTTCGAGCAGAAACGTGAGGCACGTCGGATCAAGGATCTGCGTGACACTGTAAGCAGAATCCGCAGTGTTCCCGAAGAGAAATGTATTGATGGAAACATGCTGGAGATGTTGGAGAAAATCCACCTTCCCAACGAGTGTATCCCATGTGATCTACGTCGTTTTGACGTACTCTTAAAGAACCGCTGTATTAGCGGTGTAGGCTATAAGAACGAGAATGGAGGAATCTCATTCTTCTCGCTTGATATTGGAGGTTTCACCAATATCGGTGCGCCAGGCATTACAGTCTTCTATAACAAGGAAAACAGGAAGAGCAACAGTATTTACTTCTTCGAGAATTTCCTTGACTATATCGCCTTCCGTTATCTGATGAGTATTCAGAAGAAGACCATTGACGGAGACTGTCTGATATTGAACGCTCTTGGGAATTTCACCACGGCGATGCTTCATTGTGAGAACTACCGTCAGGTGTTCTGTTTCTTCCACCGGAACGTAGAAGCATCTATAGTGATGTGTAAGACTGTCTGTGAGCGTATGTGTGGCGTGTCAAGGGATATGTCGTACATCTATGGAGATAAGGACTTTGATACCATTCTTGATATGATAGCCTCATTGCATAAATAACATCATAAATAGATTATTGATATGAAGCATACAGAGAGTGAAGCGTTTGAGCTGATAGATGTCTGTAACGAGAACATCAACAGTGGCGATGTCAATGCTGCTGGCAGCTACGATGAAGGAGTCCGTGATGCCCTTTTGTGGCTGTTGGATGGAACACCAAGGCCAGAGATAGGACGTGAGCTTTAATAGTTATTCGGTTATGAAACAGAATAGTTTTTGTACCATACAGCGTAGTAGCCGCAGTCTTGTCAGGACCAAGGAGTTCTGGCAGACAGAGAACTACAAGGAACGTGACCGCTATGTAGTGGAGTCGTATAAGGCAGTCAAGAATACGCATCCCAACAAAAACATGCATTATATCCGTGAGATGATATTCTCCGTTGACCATACGATAGGCATAGACCAGCTTGTAAAGGCAGCAGCCGAGATCAGGCGGTTCTTCATCATAGACTGTTTCCAGATCAGTATTGACCGCAAGCGTGGTCAGGCACATCTGCTCTTTGACTTCATGAATAAGGAGACGATGACGGTCGTTCAGATCAACCAGTCGAACTTTCTGAACCTTCAGGTTCTGCTGATCAAAACCCTTGGTATGCCGATACCGGAGGAGTTCAAGGAGCAGTGGAGTTATTTTTCCCTACGCAGTGCCTGTCAGTATGACAGTGAAGTGTTCCAGAACCTGTTGAAGGAATGTTCTCACTTGAAGATGAGTAAGTATTACTATACCATCATCAAGGATCTTGTAGACTTTGCCGATTCAAGGATTGGCAGTATAACGCAGAGACTTCATAAGATAAAATAAGGAAGGAGGCTGATATGATAGGATTTGTTTTAGGTGCGATCATCGGTTTCGTCTGCGGAGCGACGGTAGGAGTCTTTCTGCTTGCCTCGGTCGGTGCCGGTATTGCAGAGAAGAAGAATTATTTACCCTCAAAAAAGAGTAGCAGAAGATGAAGACGTATGTACTGATGGTTTCAAAGGTGTTTCCTCAGTATCACCCACGGAAAGGTGAGCAGACAGGGTTCCGCGATAAGATTCTTATCACGAAGAATCATACGCTGAGGATGAATACGGCTCTTTGGGAGGCACGTGCTGAAGAGATTAATGCAGGTCAGGCTATTCTCTCCATCCGTCAGTGGAGCGGTAAGCCATATGAACCGGGGAGTCACCAGGAGGAGATCCTTCAGCTGACACACCTTGGCACACAGCGCATTCGTCTGTCATATAACAAGACAAAGCGGCTCTGGGAGGGATTTGTTTCGTATGGGAAATACGAGAAGCGTGTGAACCTCGCCCGTCTGGCCACGAATGACGGTCTCTCTGTAGAGGATTTCGAGCAGTGGTTCCGCTTACAGCCCGAAGGGAAGGATTTAAGTCCGGTGATACTTCATTTCACCGATATGAGATATTAATTAATTATTCACAAAAAACAAAGGTATTATGAGTAAGTTTTCAAAACCGAAGATTGAGATTAAGACTGTTTCGTGGGTCAATGGTAATACGCCACATCTGGTACAGGCACAGGTCACCCTTGTCCGTCCAAACGGAGATGAGAAGATCCTTGTCGGTGATCCGATGAGCACCAAGAAGGGAGCTTATAACAGTCTTGTGCATGAGGTCATGCAGCGTCAGGAGGATATCCTGCGTATCATCGACGTGATCAACGAGACGCCGGAGACGGCGTTTGACAACCAAGAGGAAGAGGCGTAGTCTATGGCAGATGTTGTCAACAACAGCACACAGCCCCAGGGAAGCGTACCCGAGAAAGGGTACGTTCCCAACAAGGGGATGCCACGTTTCGTCGGAGATACTGAGATCAAGCGGCTCCGTAAGGTTCTTGAGGAAAAAGAAGCCTGTATTGAGAAATTCAAGAAATACGACGAAGAGCGTAAGGCTTATGTTGCCAGACTCCAGGAGGAGTACAACGACATGAAGGAGTTCCTTGACAGCTTTCAGGAAGAATTGAAAGAGATAGGCAGTAATGAGGATCTGAGCCAGTCGGACGTAGATCAGGTAGTAAAGCTCTTCGGGCAGTGGTACGGTTATAAGAACCGCTCACAGCTCTACCACGGCAAGCTTAAGTCAGCCCGTTCCTGTATTCGAGACTTGAAGGAGGATATCAGGAAGCTCGAGGAGATGATGACAGGCATCGGGAACATCAGGTCAGCCACGATGATCTCTGACAGGTTTATGATCATGCGCCAGCACCTTGAAGTTCTAATGGCCAAATTAACGGTAGAATGATTTCTTTTTGTTTGAACATATGATAAATGATTAAATTAATGAAAAAATTGTTGTACAGCAGGATCACCTGCGACAGGCCATCCTGCTTTAAAAAAGAACAGTAGTCGTTCCCATAGTTAAACGGATATAACAAGGTCCTCCTAAGACTTAGTTCCCAGTTCGATTCTGGGTGGGAATACAAACAGAGATAATTAACATTAAGTGTAACAATGGACGGAAAGACGTTTAAGAAGATAGTCTGTCGGATTCCCGATGATGCTCAGATTGTCAGGCTTTGTGAGAAATATATAGCCTGGCGGTTGCCGGGGCAGCTCTCTTCCGTATTCTCTTTTCATCCGGAAAAATTAGATGAAGAGGTATGAAAGACTCAAAGGAATTTTTCTCCTTACAGGATGTAAGGGAGTATTTTTACGACTTAAACGCAGACACAGAGCTGTCATGGGGTCGTGTGTTTCGTGACAATGAGGGCTACATGCATTTTGAAGCATGTTTTTCAGACGACAGTCACCTGGTATCTTATTTACAGAAGGAGAGCAAGGGAAGACGTTGGATCACCGATGGCATTGCCGGTGTATTTTTTTCAGTACTGTTGTTTATCTTTTATTTTATTCTCACCAGTGATACTTCTGTTTCTCTTTCAGACAGGGAGGCGCTCTTTACTGAGCTGCTGCCATGGGGAGGTGCACTTTCACTTCTTGTAGGTATCTGTTGCGTTATTTACGGAACGAGATATATCAAGCGTTCTACTGAATCATTTAATAAGAAATAAGCTATGTTTTCGTATATTATTACTGCCTTAGTATCGGGCTTTGTTGGCCTCTGTGCTGGTGTTATTCTTGCAAGTCTGGCAGCTGCAGCCCGGGACAATCTTGACGAGCAACAGATGTTCAATAAATATAAATCCGACATTTATGAATAATATCAAACTTTTATATATAGACTTGTTTTGTGGTGCTGGAGGCACTTCTACAGGCGTAGCGAAAGCACGTCTGTACGGAAAGAAGTGTGCCAAGGTGGTAGCCTGTGTCAATCATGATGCGAATGCTATCAAGTCCCATCAGGCCAACCATCCCGACACCCTGCATTTTACCGAGGACATCAGGACACTTGAACTGAGTCCGTTGGTGAAGCATTTGGACAAGATGAAGAGTAAGTACCCAGATGCCTATGTAGTTTTATGGGCCAGTCTGGAGTGTACCAATTTCAGTAAGGCGAAGGGAGGTCAGCCAAGGGATGCAGACAGCCGGACACTGGCAGAACATCTGTTCCGCTATATCGAAGCTATCAGTCCAGATATCATTCAGATTGAAAATGTCGAGGAGTTCATGTGTTGGGGTGATTTGGATGCCGACGGCAAGCCTGTCAGCAAAGACCAGGGACGCTGTTATATGAGATGGATCCGTAATGTAAAAAGCTACGGCTATGACTATGATTATAGGATTCTGAATGCTGCAGACTTCGGAGCATATACTTCCAGAAAAAGATTCTTCGGTCAGTTTGCCAGACATGGACTTCCTATTGTCTTCCCAGTTCAGACTTATGCCAAGAATGGTGATGAAGGAGGCATGTTCCATCAGTATAAGAAATGGAAGGCCGTCCGTGAAGTTCTGGATCTGAACGAGGAAGGAGCGAGCATCTTCGCCAAGAAAAAGCCACTCTGTGAAAAAACGTTGGAGCGCATCTACGCGGGACTGATTAAGTTTGTGGCAGGAGGCAAGAAACAGCATGAGGCATGGATATTGAAATACAATTCCATGAATCAGCATAACCATCATAATGCGCCTTCCATTGAAGAGCCGTGTCCTACGGTGGCCGTTCAGAACCGCTTGGGTCTTGTGAAGCTGAACTTCCTCAGTAAGCAGTTTTCTGGCGATCCCATGAGCAAGAACCAGAGCGTCGAGCAACCTGCAGGAACTGTCACTTGTGTGGATCATCATGCAATAGTATCAGCAAGGTTTCTTTCAGAGTATTTCAGTGGTGCAGAGCATAATCATTCGATTGACAGACCTGCTTCTACTCTTACTACACGTTCGCGTCATGCTTTTGTGTCTGCTTACTTTGGAAATGGATATAACAGTTCCATCGAGGAACCTAATCCTACTGTCACCACAAAAGAACGTTATGCTTTGGTCAGTGTAGACTTGAATGAGCCGATGCCGGATGTTCCACTGGATAAGGTACGGCTCTCTTCACATCATTTTATTGCCAACGAGTATAGCGGTGGTGGTCAGATAGGTTCTATAGAGACAGTCAATCCCGCCGTTCTCTGTAACCCTAAGCAGAAGTTGGTTTCAGCAGAGCAGTACCTTATGAATCCCCAGTACCAGAGTGACGGGGGAAGCATCGAAAAGCCATGTTTCACTTTGATTGCAAGGATGGATAAGATGCCACCGTATCTGATCACCACCGAACAGGGAGAGTTGGCTATAGTCATTGGTGAGGATGATACGCCCATGACGTGTAAGATTAAGGAGTTCATGGCTATGTATGGTATCATCGACATAAAGATGCGGATGTTGAACATTCAGGAGCTTAAGCGTATCATGGGTTTCCCTGAAGACTATACTCTTATCGGCACCCAGGCTGAGCAGAAGAAGTTTATCGGTAATGCCGTCGAGGTGAATATGAGCCGGGTACTCTGTGAGGCCCTGGCAGAGAAGTTGTCGGACTATAACAAGATAGCAATATGATAGAGCAAGAGAAAAAAGATTTCCAGGTTGTTTATAATTTTTTTGAGGGAGTCCGTTTTATCAATGATATCAGCGTTGATGCACACCTGCAAATATTGTTCGGTGTCGGAATAGCCTCTAAGAGGACAGACACTGTCAGGAATATTTATTTCCTTCGTCAGAAGGACCACACCCTCCAGTATTTTGTAAATGTCATAGACCGCCAACAGCTCTATGACAATGTCAAGGAAGTCTTAAAGGACATTCCGGCTAAAAAGCTTTATATCGACAAGGCAGACTTTGTAGTGCCGATGGGAATGACTACGCTTGAAGGATTTTCGGAGGTTATCGAGAATATCCTGCCAGCTATCTGGAAGGAACCCTGTCCGGTTAAAGGACAGGAGGACATGTTTTTGGATCACACGATGGTAGCCGTCATGACTATCACCGGTAGTCGGAACGGTCTGGTTTGTTGTCGTATCAGAAGAATTTATAAGTATTGATATGATGGAAGATATAATGAACAAGACAGAGGAGTTTTCCGGCTTCGAGGAGATGTCAGAGTGGTTCAAGCAGGAGTCAAGACGTTACAGACTGATCTGCACGCTTGGTACCTATATGATGATAGCAGGAGCATTCTGCGGAGCAGTATCTTTTCTTCTCATGCCTTCATCCGTATTGGATGTGGTTGTAGGACTGTTATGTATGGTTGTATTTATGACATTGGTTTTTTCTGTAATTAAATATCGAAAGAAAGATAAAAATAAATAATTATATAAATATAAAAATATATTATGGACTATAGTATAGAGTTTGCATATTGCAAAGGAATAGGCTGTTCGCTCAGAGAGCGTTGTGTTCATCATACTGAAGGCCTTTCGTTGCCGGAAGGAGACTGGAAGTGGATGTGTGACTGTGGAGAGGATCACGAAAGTTATCTCCCTACGGTCGGTAATAATCAGTAACTTAAAAACAGAAAGCTATGTTAAAAGAAGAAAGAATGTGGCGTGTCACCCGTTATCTGAAAGTCTTACCAGCCGAGGTCTATCGTGATGCTGAGAGTGGCAAGCTTCTAATCGGACACGATCTGAACAATGATGAGTTTTATAACATCGTCGATGAAGATAATCTGTTTCCAACAGAGGAAGCGGCTCAGAAATACCAAAAGGAAAGACTGGAATATCTTGCAGATATGACCAAGGAGATTCCAGATCTTATCGACAATATAAAGGATCTCGATAAAGATATATGCGATTTTGACCGTTCGGACATCATGCAGATACAGATGAATGATTATTTTAAACAGCAATATCAGGAGGTCTGGGACAAATACAAGCTTCTTAAGTTATATGTCAAATCGGGCATGATTAATGTCAATGCCGTCACCATCCGCAAGGAAGACGTTAGATGTCTGAAATGGTACGACAACGATCGTGTCATGATTACCACTCAAGACGGAAAGGAAGTTATGACCCGGAACGAGGCAGAATACAGTCTGATATGTTTGCTTTTCGGTTATAATGAAAGTAACAGGGTATTCCAAACCTCCAAATAATTCACGAGCATATGCGTACACCTATAACATATTACGGAGGCAAGCAGCAGCTGGCGAGTGTCATCCTTGGGATGATACCGTCCCATAAGGTCTATTGTGAGCCTTATTTCGGCGGCGGTGCTATTTTCTTTGCCAAGGGGAAGAGCTATCTGGAGGTAATCAATGACATTGATAACCGTATCATCACCTTCTATGAGGTTTGCCAGGATGCTGTACTGTTCCGTCAACTTGCCGAGAAGGTACAGCATACACTTAACAGTGAGGCCGAGTTTATTCGTGCCGGAAAGATATGGGACAATCCGTCACAGGCAAGGAGCAGTGTTGATATCGCCTGGGCAGTATGGCTACAATGTAACTTAGGCTATGGAGGTTCACCTGATGGTGGATGGAAGTGGGACAACGGAACCAGTGGCAGCCATGCAGGTGTGGTGATGGACGGCTATCGTCACCAGTTCACACAGAAACTTCATGAACGGCTGAAGCATGTACAGATCAGCTGCCGGGATGCCATCAAGGTCATCGAGCAGCGTGATACCGAGGATACCTTCTTTTTCCTGGATCCACCTTATCCTGGTTGTGTCCAGAAGCACTATAGCGGTTTTAATAACGACAAGTTTGAGCAACTCTTGAAATTACTGACAGGCATCAAGGGGAAATTTATCCTTTGTAATTTCAGCAGTCAGCTACTTAACCGTTACATCAAGGAAAACGGATGGAACACCGAAATCCGCGATATGCCTCTCAGGGTTGCCAATCGGGTTACGAAAGGCACAAAACGCAAGCAGGAGGTGATGGTATATAACTATAATCTTGAACCAAAACTGTTTGAATGATGAGTATCATGGTTTATATATTCGGTTTTCTGGCTGTCTGCAGCACAGTTCTGACAGTGAATTATAGTCTGGTCTGGATTCTGTTTTTTGTAGAACAGAAAAAGGCGAAGGTTGATGATTTGAATATCGAGAAGATTATTCTTGATTACTATCTGAGAATTATAATTATCGGTATTATATTGTCCGCCATCTTCTGGTGTGGAGTATATATGTTTTTTTATCAATAAAAGAAGATGTATTGTCTATGAGACCTATAAGCACAAACACTCAAATTATAATCGGGGTATCAGAAGGATATACCTACTGGTATCCAGAGACAGACAGGTCAGCTTTAAAAGATCTCATCAAGGATGTGTGTATATGTGGATTATCTCCTGAAAAGGAATTATTGAAGTCAATTATAAAAAAGTAAGATATGGCAAGGATTTATGTTTCAAGCAGCTGGAAGAACGGTACTCAACCTGTTCTGGTGAAGGAACTCCGTAAGCGTGGCCACCAAGTATATGATTTTCGTCATCCAGGAGGTCGCAAGGACTGTAACGTATGGGAGATCGTCTGCCGTGCCTTGGGCCTTTCGCAGAAATGGGCGCAGTCCATGCTTCGTCCCAAGGAGTTCTACAGTATGCTCACCAGTAAATGGGCAAATGACCGTTTCGATGATCATATCAAGGCTATGCAGGATGCAGACACATGTATTCTTGTGCTGCCCTGTGGCCGTTCATCACATGCAGAGGCAGGCTATATGGTCGGTGCTGGCAAGCGTGTTTTTGTCTTCGATACCGAGCAATATGTCAAGCCGGAACTGATGTATCTGATGTTTGACGACTATTTCTATAAGGAGGAAGATCTTTATAAAGCCGTTGCCGAACCCATACCAGGCGTATGCCGAGTGTGTGGTTGTACGGAGGATAACCCCTGTTACCATCCAGAACATAGAAATTGTTCTTGGGTGGATGACGATTATACTCTATGTTCACACTGCGCCAGCGAGGCAGAAGGCGGCTATGGCATCAAGGATGACCCTCTGACGGAACATTGTATTAATGATGTCGGTAATGCCTTTAAAAACAGGAAGGAGGTGCTGAAATGATTACGATTATGTCACTTGTAGAGTATCATTTTGTTGGGACTCTGTCAGTCGTATGTGCTTTACTGTTTCTCTGTGGCTATTTTGCTTGCAGGATAAAAGAGAATCAGGTAATAAAATCCATTCTGCATATAGCATCCGTGATACTTCTTGTTTTTATATTCTCTTTTGTAAGCATCAAGTCAGATCTCGTAGAGCACAGTAAGGAGGAAAATCCTACTGTGTATAAGGATTTGTCACCCTCAGAGATATTCACCTATGAGGAGCGGTATATATTGAATGAATAACATAATTATATCAAACATATGACAGCAACAGATTATGTAATTGTAGAAGGGTGTCTTGGCACACTCTACCTTGCGAGAAAGAAGAAGCCCACTAAGCGAGGGCCGCAGACCATGAGTCAGGATCGCCGACCTATCACGGAAGGCGAGATGATAGGCTGTTTCGAGCATTATCTTCGTCAGTGGTGTGAGGAACACCCCGGAGAAGACACTGTAGTTATTAGCGACGGTAAAGGCAAGAATATCTTTGAAGCGAAACTATTAGATAAGGAGGAATAGCTATGGAAGATAATGAGAAGAAAATCAGACGTTGCAAGTTTTCTCATATTCATTTGAGCGGTGAATACCACTGTGTAGAAGCCGGATGGGAGGATGACAAGGTGGTAACCACCACCGAAGACAAGTGTGAGCAGTGTGAGAAGTTTAAGTCCCTCTACATAGAATATCCTATCACAGTCAATAAGATTGATTGTGAGGATATAGACTATAAGGATTTCTGGCACGCCAAGGTAGGAGCTTTGGTGGCAGTTCGCCCATGCGCTGAAGAGTGCAAGGGTAAGACCTATCTCGGATTCTACCTTGGAGATTTGCCACTACAGAATACCGTCCGTTTCAACGAGAAGGAAGGAGTATTGAAGGTTGGTACGCTGACCAATCCGGCGATGTTCGTTCCGGAGCTTAACAGGATTGTCTGGGGCTGTGGCTCATGGTGGCATGAGATTAAGAGTGAGGATGATTTTAAGCAGATCTCCGATAAGGACATCAACAGTCAGTGGTATGTGCAGTTGGCGAAAGCCATGTCTGCAAAAGGGGATGCTACAGACATATAACTTAATATAAAACATTAATTAGCGTATGAATAAGCCTTTGAAAGTTGAGCAGTGTATCTTCCTGAGTACGGACTTTGACGGACATCCGTTCATAAAGTCCATCATCAAGGAGTTTGGCCCAAAGGGTTATGCACTCGTCACCGTCATTTTACTGACGATGGGTAAGGACGGTATTTCTACCGTCTATGATCAGTCATTCAAGGACACTATTCTAAGGATTCTGACGGACGTGTCCCAGAATCTACTGGATATGGTTGTCCGCAAGATGGCAAAGAATGGTTTTCTGGACAGGGAGGCGTTCTATAAGAGAAAAGTCCTTACTCCTCCAGAGAGATGTATTATGGACAGGATAGAAGATGTGTGGTCAACTCCACACGACGAGACACGTCCATATCTGTTCGTTAAGAACTCTTCTCATGGTGATGGATTAGTTAATTCGGAAGAAACCCATATTTCTTCGGAAGAAACTATAGTTAATACAGAAGAAACCACCGATATAGGTAGTAACTTCGGAAAAACAGGTCAAATAACAGAAAAACCGTAGCTTATGGCAAGACCGATAAAGAAAGGACTCATGTTCTTTTATAATGATGTAAACTTCTATCAGGACATCAGGATCCGTAAGCTTATCCACAGGAAAGGCGGTCAGGCAGCTACGGTATATCATATCCTGTTATGCGAGATCTATCGCCAGGGATATTACCTTCCCTGGGATGATGACATCCCGTTCTTAGTGATGGAAGTGTCTGGTTTTGAGGAGGTTTACATCAGCGACGTAATTAACTACTGCATAGAAGTAGGACTCTTCAATAAGCAGCTATTCGAGGAAGAGAAGGTGTTAACCTCCTCTGGTATTCAGCATCGTTATTTTGCTGCAGGCAAGGATGCCAAGCGTAAGGTGGGCAATGACCTTCCTTATCTGCTTATTACTGTAGAAAGAGATATTCAAAAGGCACATCATGATAATGAGCCGACTTTGGATTTTATGGAAGAAACTATTATTTCTTCGGAAGAAACCGTAGTTAATACGGAAGAAACTAAGGATAATTCGGAAGAAACCCCTATCAACTCCGAAAATAGTACACAAAGAAAAGAAAAGAAAAGTAAAGATAATAACTCACTACGTTCGTCATTATTTCCATCAACAACAACATCATCCGCGCATGAGGACTTTGTTGAAGATGGAAAAGGTAATGATGATCCCTTGACCGCAGGGCAAGCCGTTGAATCTTTGAAAAAAGACAATGACTGGCTCTTGCAGATGCAGCGGAAGTTTGGGATGACCCCAGACGCTTTACTGCGATGGTTTGACAGTTTTATCGTGGACTGTGACTGCCGAGGGAAACAGCAGCATGACAGTCTTTCGGATGTCAAGCAGCATTTCAATGACTGGCTGTCGAAGATGAAGAGTACAGACTCCAGCGGGAAGAAGTCAGGGAAGCAGGCTACTAAGAAGGATACACCCCAGCAACGTTGGAACAGATGCCAGGCAGAACTTTGTCACAGCGTAGGGGACGAGATCGCCCGTAAGAGCTTTGGAGTCGTTACCTTTGAGAAATTCGATACCACGGATTGCGCTCTTTATATTCGGGTTCCATCGAAGGAAACCTATGAGTACATAGAGCAGAATCTTGTAAAGACGATGAACACTATTCTTCCCAAGTATTTCGGTAACAGAGTCAGCTTAAAATATCATTTACCCGCTTAACATCAGTTTTATGGATACAAGACAGCAGAAAAACAAGAAAGTTTCCTCTGACGAGTGGTACACTCCGAAGTGGATCATTGATAGGTTGGGACCGTTTTCCCTTGATCCTTGTTCTCCGGCTATCCGTCCTTTCGATACGGCCATCCGGCATTTCACCAAGGATGAAGACGGGCTTATCCAGCCATGGAAAGGCAGGATCTGGCTTAACCCGCCCTACAGTCATCCGTTGTTGGAGCAGTTCATCAAGAAGATGGCCGAGCACAATAACGGCATCGCCCTGCTTGTTAATCGTCAGGATAATGTGATGTGGCAGGAGGTTATATTTCCAACAGCTGCCAGCATGATTTTCATGCGTCACAGGGTGAAGTTCATTCATCCCGAGGGAAAGAAAAGCTCACCATTCACTGGATCCTGTCTGGTAGCCTGGGGGCAAAAGAACGATGATGTACTCCGTAACTGCGGAATTGAAGGGAAATATGTTCGTCTGAACACCCATATCTCACTTGACGCAGTACCCGACACCCCGGAGGCATTTATACTCTCCAGGAGTGCATTCGCAGGGTCGTTCAACACCCAACAGGCGGTTGTTTCAGTCTCTGATGCCTATTCAGCCTTGAAGATGAAGGAGTTTGAGATTCAGAACAAGCTCTTTCACAGGAGGATGAGCACTCTTATCAATGATTTCTCAAAAACAGTAGAACAATAAAACGATACGACTATGACGTTAAAGCAAGCTTATGAGAACTGGGCCGGTGATGATGACAACAAGATTCTGGCCACGAAAAGCCTTTCGGCTACAAAGAAGTGTTTTCTTGAGAAGTACGGCAACACCCCGCTGAAGGAAGTCACCCGAGACTTCGCCCTGAATATCTTTGCCACCTGCAAGGAAATGAAGGAACTGCGGGTCAAGGCGGCTGCCGTCTTTGTCTATGTGATGAAGTGGGCAAGGGAAAAGACTCTTGATATCGACTGTCCGGTATGTGACTATCAATTTACCGATCTTACCTCTGCCGAGGTCAGACCGAAGGCACAGCCGAAGAAAGCCCAGGAAAAGGAAAAAGAAGTCAGAGACCTTCCCACTGAAAAGAGGCAAACCCACAAGAAAGAAAAGTCGAGGTCTAAGAAAGACGGTCGTGAGGTGGTTATCATCGTTAATCCCGAGACGATGGAGTTAGGACAGCGATTCTCGTCCATCAGCCAGGCGTTCAGGGAAACTCATGTAGTGAATATCGACCGATACTGCAAGAGTCACCGTCCACATAATGGCACCTATTTTGCCTTTGTCGATGAGCTGGACGGATGGAAACCCGCACAGGCTAAGTTGACAAATGACGGTAAGGAGAGAGGCGGTAGCCGCGTCTCCCAGGAAGTTCTGTATGTAGATGCATCCCATCCGTCAGAGTATGTCCGCTATCAGAGTGTCTATCAGGCAGAGAAAGCCCTTCACGTCAGGAATATCGCCAAGAAGATGGATGAAAAGGTGATTGTGAACAGTCATTATTTCATGACACCTGATTATTACGAGAAATTCATGGAACAGTATAATCAGGAGCACAGAACTAATATTTCTTTAAAGACGGAAGAAACACCAGAAGAGAAGAATATTGTTCTTCCGGAATCCGAGCAGGAGCAGGATCTTCCTGAAGAGGTCTTTTCCATTGAGACGGTCACGGACGGGGATCTTATAGAAGAGCTGCGCCGTCGCGGCTGGACAGGTGATGTGTATGTACATGTAAGGTTATAGATTCTGGCAGCTATGGACAAAAACAAAGAATTTGATAAGGAACTCATTGAGAAGTTCCGTGAGATTCAGGAGATGCTTACAGAGCGAAACATGGATTTTCTTCTGATAGCCTCTGACCGCCTTGCCATCAAGGATCTGGAAACGTCCCCAGGTGGAACCATGGGATTCTCGTTTATCGCCAACAAGTCAGAGATGCCGGTTCTGCCGATGATGCTTCTGAGTATGGCAACCCAGAATGAGGAGTATCTTGACTTTCTCCGTAAGCTATATACAGCCATCAGGAATATGTCATCATCTCCTAAGAGACAGTCGTCAGGCAAAGAGAAGGAATATAGCAACTAAAAACGGATTACGAGATGGATAAGTTTGATATTTTTCAGAGATGTAAGTGTCTTTATACGCCCAAGGGAGCAGCCAGGGAATATGCAGCAGTAGGATGCAATTTCTACCGAGGCTGTCCCTACCAGTGTCAGTATTGCTATAACCGCAAGGGGCTGACCGCAGGAGTCATGGGCATAGACCATGCCGTACTGGAGAGTTGCTTTGTCAGCCGACCGAAAAGTTTCCAGAATATCAGTGCCGAGAATTATGCCCGGAACTGTTTCCTGGAAGAGGTCTCTCATTACCGCCAATACCTGCAGGATATGGGGATTTTCTTCTCTTTTTCCACAGATCCACTCTCAGCAGACACATGGAAGCTAACGATGGACTGTGCCAAAAATGCCGTTTGGTATAAGATTCCTGTAAGGATCCTTACCAAGAATGCGATGTATGACCCCGTGACGAACCCGGATCAGGAGATAGTCCGTTTCATCGAGCAGGAAATCCCGGAATATGCCCGTGAGATGTACGCCTTTGGTTTTACCTTGACGGGCAGGGATGACCAGGAGCCGAATGCCAGTACGAATACAGCCCGCATATCATCCATGAAACGTCTTCATGCGATGGGTTTCAAGACCTTTGCCAGTATCGAGCCGATTGTGGACTTTGACAGCAGCTACAGGATGATCAAAGAGACTGTAGGGATCTGTGACCAGTATCTGATAGGTCTGATGTCGAGTCGAGGTACGGAATATCCACCTTACGAGCTAAAGGATTGTGTGAAGTTTATCCAGAAGGTGATGAAGCTTCTGAAGAAACAGCAGTACCCGGCCAAGGTCTATTGGAAGAAAAGCATCCGGAAGTTCGTCAAGGGCAGTCGTGCCGCGATGAATGTGATGTGGGATGAAGATATCTTTGTCGAGGCAGGCTACAGTCTCCAGTACGGTACTGTCACCTACCCCATCCATACGTTGGCAGCCGAGGCCTTACCTGATGCCGTCAGACATCTGGAGAGTCTGATTGTTTCTTCATCCGACAAGGAACGCAAGCATCATGAGACCTCGCTGATGCGATATTTCTATCATTATCAGAACACCAACGATCTTATAGAGTATGCAGAGTATCTGGCCCACCAGGACATGGAAGAGCTGTATGAGCTTGCAAAAAAGATAAAGGAAGCTTCTGACAGGTTTATTTCAGTCTATAGCAGTGAGATGAACGAAAAGGAAGAGATCCGTCCGTTCATCACCAAGGTTAGGAAGGGGGTTGACTTTCCTCCAGAACTCCTTTTTTACATGGCAAGGATACTCAGCCGGATAGCCCAGTGTATCGTGTCAGACGTAGAAAAGCATTTATCAAAGGAATTATAAAACCAAAACGGATATGAATATGAGAAAGAAAACGTTTAATGTCAGCTATCGCCCTCAGATAGAGTCAGGCGAGATGAAAGTAGTGAATGGCCGTGGTAAGCCCGTCACCATCCTCAAATGGGACATGCAGGGTAATTATCCCATCCTTGGTATTGTCATGACAGACCAGACCAATTGGGAAGGCGATGAGTCCTGGGAAGAGGAGCGTCCTTTTGCTTACAACAACGAAGGTCACGCTTGTGTTTCAGCACCGGCAGACAGGAAGGAACTTTATGTCATCACCGAAGAGCAGGGGAGCACGCCCGACTGGTGTAACCCCAGTGAGTTTGACAGCCGTCTTAATGCCTTACTGAAGGAGTTTGAGAGTCTTCCGAAGGAGGAAATGATATCCTCACTTGGTTTCTACCTCGGGGAGGTAGGAGGGAAAGATCCAGATCAGGGGAAGGTTTGTCCTACCCTTGACAGGAATAGTCTGTTAAGCACCATATGGCATGAAGCCGTGGAAGAGCCGGAGCCAGGCCGTGAACTGATTACCCGTAATGCCAAAGGAATCAAGATCTACCCCAATCCAAAGAACTCACATACCTCATGGGAGTTTTTCAGGAGGATTGCCAAGGTTGATTTCTGGGCCTATTCAGATGAGATCTTACCAGAAGAAAGGGAGGAAGCAAGATGAAGGAGGTCAATGGAGATTTCATCCTTGAGGAAATCAGTAAGCTGCTGGAGCCGGTGGAGTGTGACTATATCTTAGCCATTTTCCCTTCCGGCGACAGCTCTCATGCCATGGCCAGCATCGGACTGAACATCCAGGATCTGGAGCATGTGGCATTTGTGCTCTCACGTCTTATCATGTATGGGGACGATCTCGGATGGAGTGTCTTGGAGCTGCTGCAGCAAACCTGCAGACAGTTCCCGGTACCCTTACATCATCTCTTAGCTGCCAGTCGTGCAGACTACGAGGAGATCACCATGCAGAACAAGAAGAAGGAAGACGGTCAGAAGACCGTCAAAAGGATCAAGAAATAAAAAGAGAATGATATGATACATAGTTTTTTCTATTGGAGCGGAGTACTGGCATGGATTATCCTCACACCGGGACTGATAGTGCTGTTATCTTTTGTATTTCATTACTGGTGGAGCCAGATATTCCTGCCGTCCCTCGGTAATCTGTTGTTTGTCTTTTTCGGACTCAGGAAATGCACCACCGTATGGTTCTATACCAAGGATTTTAAAGATCTGACCTATTACGATCTCTGGAAGAGGATAACCGGTTGGGAGTACCGTTTCTTCACAAGGGGAGACGGAAAAAGAAATTTCGGACGACTGGCCATGACATCACTTATTTGTCGTGCCAGGAAGCAGTATCGTCGTGAGTTTAAAATAAACAAGCGAGGAGATGATATCATTAAGGAAATCACTCCGACTGAGTATTTGTTTCAAATTGGCGACGATCCCCGACTTCTTACCCGTAAACCTGATCTTGGCAAACTGCTTGCCGTCAGAGGTTTTGTAGTATGATATCTCTTTTTTCATAGACAGTCAGTATTATGACAGTTTTGTTTCAAAAAGGATCTTGTTACCTTTTCGGAGCTGGAACTGGATGCCCTGGCCACGGTTATGGTCAGCCAGTTTCTGGAGTTTCTCTCTGTTTTCCTCGGAGTCATCGAGCATGGAAGCGAAGATCAGCTTACCGGGGAAGCAACCGTCGAGGTCGAAGGCCTTGAAAGATTTCATCCACTTGGCTTTTGCATAGACGAAGCACAGCTCACCGATATTGATGGTCTGCTGAATGTCTGAAGACTTTGAAGTATTCTCTGTATTCATGTTTTTATAATTATATAATTAGATAAATTAATAAATATATATTTCTATGTCACCCTTTAGTCAAGGGTGGCATAGAAGTAGTTGATGGCATTGGAGTCCTCAGAATACAGGAACTCCACCTTTGCACAAACCACATGATAGAGTTTAGAGTAGAGTTGGGTCAGTCGGGCGTTACCCTTGTCATACATTTCCCAGGCCTTATGATTGACCGAAAGGGCAAATTCCGTGATAGCCTTGATATTGTTGATCCACTCCTTGATGATTTTGTTCACCGTAGAAATAACACCGTCCTCACCCTCGGTAAATTCAGCCACCGACAGATCCTTATAGAACGTAAAGGAAGGAACAAACCCTGTCTCTTGCAGACCCTTGCGGAAGTTCAGATCACATGATTCAGCGTAGTTCTGCACCTCCTGGATAATCGATTTATTATTATTCATCATATTTAGAAATTAGTTGTGAAGTTATAGAACAGAACGATTAAGAACATGATAACCGCCTCGATGGCAAAGATGATGTTCATCAGAACCGGATGTTTCTCTGACCACGCTGCAAACGGAACGATGAAGCGGATCTCAGTTGGAATAGTTTGATTTTTACTCATATCTTTACTGGCTGTTTATATCGCGCTGCCAACGCTTTTTGTGAATATTCTTTGTGACGCTGTTATTGAAGTTATCGGCGTGTTAGATTTTAGATCCTTTTTTCTTTGAAGTCTTTCTTATCAAGTCCGCCGGTGTGCTTTCAATTTTCAGTCGTCATCGACTTAGTTGAGTTTTGAGTCCTTTTTCTTGCGAGGTTCTTAGGATCGACCCTCAAAGGGGATAAGCCAAGAAATTCTGCGAGAAATTTTACGGAATACCCAGATTCGTGAATCTGTGGAAGGCTGCCGGAAAATTTGTCCCGGAACCAACGGCTTGTTTATTGGTGTTACCCTGGGTTGACCTACCTTTGCAAGGAAAAAGACTCTCCCCGAAAACTCAGCTAACCATGTGGTGAAAATAGCATATCGTTTAGGACGAAGATCAATCAAGGAAGACTTTACTCATTTTTGTGCATGTAGTCATTTATGACGGCTTAAATTGAAAGAAAGATTTGTGTATAAAAGCAGTTTATGTGTTAAATTTGTGTTAAAGTTTGGTCTTTGTGCCTAAAATGGGCAAAAAGTAGGATATAATACAAGTAGAGAGGGTATAATGTTATTAGGACTGTTGTTCCAGTTTAATAACAATGTTATTCCATTAAAAGAAATTTTATTGTTTCATTTAAAATTTAGGAGGTTTAATTATGAGAAGAAAGAGTAAGATGTCCCCAGAGGACAAGTTGATGTGCGCCATTTATGGCAAGCCGCTGAGTAAGGTAACTGATGCAGACGTTGACCGTCTGCGTGAGAAGTACCCGAAGCTGATGGCGAAGATCGATGCCGAGCAGGAGGCACGGCTGGAGGCAGAGATTGAAGAGGCAGTGAATAGTGTGAAAGACGAGGATTTTAAGAAGATGTGGGGTTGCACCATCGAAGATAGTGTCAACCGTTCCATGCTCTTTGCCGGATGGCTGCAAGCTGTTTGGCATTGGAAGGAGCAGCACGCAGGTGACCGCAAGTATCACGTCGTCGGTGAAAAGCCTAAGCCGAAGGAGTTTACCGTGATGCAGGTCGTGGATATGGCCCAGCTCTTCTACCGCCAGGGTCAGGAGGATGCCCGGAACGGTGTCAATGAGTATGACCGTTTGTGGAAGATTAACCGTAAGGAAGGTTAGATGTTATCCGTTAAGATTGTCTGACAGTCATCATATCCACCCTCTAAGTAAAGTATGGACACATCTTCCAAGAGACAGGTTCCATAACAGGGAAGGTATATCAGAGACTGACAAAGGCAGTAGTTTCTCATAGTGTCCA
>Ga0256405_10004968_pt1 | contig 23845 bp, 26 predicted proteins | sample RumenRJG_02DNA_FD_189096 | JGI IMG/M metagenome (GOLD analysis project Ga0256405, IMG submission 189096) | Bovine rumen microbial communities from Lethbridge, Alberta, Canada - RJG_02 | ecosystem: Host-associated > Mammals > Digestive system > Stomach > Rumen | place: Canada: Alberta... | reverse complement strand
GATTTCCGCCTCTTGCAATACGATTTGCAAAAGTACAAAATCAAATCTCGAAAAAATAACATTCGCGTAACTCATTGAAAATAATTAATTTAAATCATGTCTGAGAATTTTTCTTTGGACAGCAGTGGTATATTTTCTATTATTAAACACAAAATTTCGGCAATTTTCTTGTTTGTTGCCGTAATTTTGCGTATCTTTGCAGCGCGAAACTCTATCATAAGGATGATAAAGGATGAAGAATTATAGTCAAGACATCATGGATTATGCGGCTTTGCACTCTGATTTTGGATTGCATGACCTTTATGCATATCTTGATGGGGAAGCGGACATTTCCCGTCATACGGTTTCATGGTATCTGACGAAGCTAACCGAATCGGGGCAACTGCGTCGCATAGGACATGGAAAATATGCTAAGGCCGACAAGCAGAAATTTACCATTTCCCCTACAGAAGAGCAGCAAAGCCTGAACGAAGCGCTGAAACAGCATTGGCCGTTTGCCCATTTCTGTATCTACGATGGTAGTATCATCAGCCCCTTGCAACACCTTCTGGCTGCAAACAACATTACCTATATTGAAACTGAGCGAGAAGCGACTTCTGCTGTATTCAACCATTTGAAGGATAAAGGACTGATAGCTTATCTGCGTCCGACACGCGATCTTATATATAATTATATAGATTTGTCGCAGCCTGCCATTTTCGTGAAGCCACTTATCACGGAGTCCCCCGTTCAGGAATGTAATGGTGTATTGGTACCGACATTGGAAAAACTATTAGTAGATTTACAGAAAGATGCTGATTTCTTCTATCTACAGGAAGCCGAAGGATTTAACATATTCCGCAATGCCATGTCGTTATACACCATCAACGAAAGCCGCCTGCTACGCTATGCCAGTCGTCGGGGTATCAGAAAAGAAATAGAAACTATCATCAAGTCAATAAATTCAAATGATTAACAAAGAATGTTTTACCTCAGAGTGGATAGCACAGAAATCCATCGAACTGAAATACAATGACAAGAATCTCATAGAAAAAGTCATCCGTGCCTTTTCCCTCCTTGAAATGTTGGCAGCATCTGGCTGTCCTTTCCATTTCAAAGGCGGTACGAGCCTGATGCTGATTCTCGGCGATGGCTCACACCGATTGTCGATTGACGTTGATATTATGTGTCCTCCTGGAACAAATATCGAGGACTATCTGAAGGACTATGCCCAAAGTGGTTTCTTGGAGTATCAGCTTGTAGAACGCCGTCAGGCTGGAAAGGATGTACCAAAGAGTCATTCAAAGTTTTTCTATCAGGTGGCTTTCAAAGGCCAGTCTGACGCAACATCTTTCATCCTGTTGGACGTTCTCTATGAGGATTGCCACTATCACAAGACCAACACCATTGATGTCGTGAGTCCGTTCATCAAGGTGGATGGTAAGCCACAGAAAGTCACCGTACCATCGGTTGAGGATATTTTGGGTGACAAACTTACAGCCTTTGCACCTGAAACGACGGGCATACCATATTATAAGAAAGACAGGTTGTCAACATTGGAGGTTATCAAGCAGCTCTATGATGTAGGCCGCCTGTTCGACAGGATGCAGGATCTTGACATCACATCTCGCTCTTTCAAGGCGATTGCCGATGTGGAACTTGGCTACCGTAACCTGGGGCATGACCTTAAACAAATCTATCAAGACATCAGGCGGACGGCTCTCAATATCAGTACGAGAGGTTTTGTTGACAAAGACAAGTTCGCTCTGCTGCAAAAGGGAATTATCAGTATCAAACCATTTATGTTTAAGAGTGCCTACCGTATAGAAGAGGCCATTATTGATGCATCAAAGGCAGCATACTTAGCTACCCTTATAGAAAAAGGACAGGAAACCGTTGAACGATTTCCCGTCACACCTTTTAGTGAGGACTTACAGATTGCGCCAGTTTTTACAACCAAACTGAATAAGTTGCGCATTGGATTGCCAGAAGCATATTATTATTGGGCTAAAACAAGTCAGCTATTATGATTTCAGGCTAATGATGCTGACGGATTTGTGGACTTCCTGTCGAAACTGGAATACGCACTTGGCATCAACCTGATTTACGACGAGCAGATTGCAATCCAAACATGGTAGCCGAAGAGGTATTTGCCTGCAAGCAGACTGCCAGCCAAGATCTGGCCGACGGTTGAAAAAGCACGAGCCCCAACTGCAAGCAGATGGGACTCGATTTGATCTTTTTTATAGTGCAGACGGGAGCGACGGGGCTACCGTGTACACTTTCTTGTATTTCTACGGTGCAAAGATACATTTTTCCAACGACATATGCAAGAGTTGATGGCATTTTTCAAGTGACTTTTAACTATTTTAATAATCTTTCCCCAGCGAGGATGTATAATGCTTACATCACCTCTGAAATCACGAGACAAAGCAAAAATCAGCCGTTTTCGATATTTTTTTTGAAAATGGCTGATTTTTACACTGCAATGGTACACCAAATTTCGGCAAAATGCAAAATTATTGCCGAAATTTATTCCGAAAATTTGCAAAAATTTCGGTGCGAATAATTGTTAATTCATATAACACAATGACTATAACCGCCACAGAACGTTGAAAAGGATTTGTGGGTAACGGCATCCTGCAGATCGCCTTCCCCCTGCCCTTTGCCGATAGTCTGGTCTTCAGGGGCTTTATCTATTCCTCGCCGATGTCAAGTAAATGGTCGTCAATTTATTCTATATTATTTTTATAGATTAATTTCATCATTCAAAGCCAATGCGTAACATTGCATGCATGCTGCACCTGATACTCTATACGTTCCTTCAGCTGATGAAAGCTGATGGGGCGATAATTATTTAGATCCACACCGACTTCATACTGTGTCGGGATGCAACATTTGGCAATACTCGACCGATAAACATCACTCTTGCCATTGAAAAGATGGACGTGACCAAATATCTGCCAAGTCGGCATCTTCTGATCATAGATATGTGGCCATGTCAACAGCGGATAATGATTCATCAAAATTCTTTGTCCCTCCACTTTGATTTCAAGTTGATCAAAGACTCCCTCAAAAATCTGCTGGAGCTGCTGGAGGTTTTGTGGCTTTCGGGTGTCTGGGTCGTGATTACCTCTGACAAGGATTATCCGACCATGAAGCTGGCCTTTGATCCACCACATGGCAGGAAACCCACCACCCTTGTAGCTGAAGTCGCCAAGATGGAATACAATACCATCTTCTGGAACAATGGCATTCCAGTTGGCAATCAAGGCTCGGTTATGTTCTGATATGGTCGGCCATGGACGATTACAGAAACGGATGATATTCTCGTGGCCAAAATGATGGTCAGAGGTAAAGAATACCTTGCTGCCGTCAGAATAATTGTATTCCATATCTTCATAATCAAAACTATCCATCAAACGACTAAATCTTAACTTTCAAAGAATACCACTCTTATCCTGTCTGTGTCATCGACACCGCCGAAATATCTGGCAAGGGTTTCTATCTTCGAGATTTCCCAAACTATATTCTGCATATCCTCCATGATGGCATCATATTCCATCCGGGGATTGGCATCAATCTCATCTTCCATATAGCGGCTCTCCTGCTGCTTTTCGCCAGCCAGTGCCTTAATGATCATCTGATAGTTTCTACCGTGGAAACTGTCGGTCAGTTGTGAATAGTATCTTTCAATACACAACTCCACCTGTAGTTTCATGGCTGTCAGCGATACACAATAAACTGACCCTTGATGCTTCTGTGCTGAAACATAGTCTCTGGTGGCATCGGCCAGTCTTTCCTCGGCAATCTCCTTCGCAGATTTTACCAGAGTTCCGTCTAAAACCATGTCGTAGTTCCTATCGCTCAGATAGCCAAAAACCATGGACTCTTCCTTTTCGCCCATTTCATTCCTTGGCAGCACAACGGCCTTCCAGACGTTATTATCGTCCAGAACCTCAATAATCCTGTCTATATAATTACCCATATCTTTTAGTTATTATAGTTCTATGATTTTGTCAGGGACGAACCCGTTTTTATAATGTTCGTAATAGTCCACATACCCAAACTGGTTGCATACGATCCGGGTATTTCCGATCGTTGTATCAATGTTTGTATGTGAATGGCCGTATATCCATACGTCAATCCTACTGTCAGCAATGAAATTGCCGAGCTCCGTTGCAAAGGCTCCGTTTAGAACGGAACCTATGTGCTGGGCTGCCACCACTGATAATGTCGGCAGATGGTGAGTAACCACAACGATATGCTTGGCGGTGCTCTCCTTTACAGCCTGTTTCAAGAAAGTCAGACATTTCTCATGTTCCAGATTGAAGTCTTCGGGTGTGAACCGACGGCCTTCATACATGATCTGACGGAAATCATTCATTCCCTGCTGAACATGGAACATATCTTGCACAGGAATCATTGACCACAATGTAGTCAGGATAAAATCAATATCATCTATATGTACAACTTTGTTGTAGTAATAGCCGACATTTGGCCTGAACAGCCATTGCCAGCTGTCACCACACTCAGTCACATCACCATTGTTGTAGAATTCGTGATTGCCTGGCACCATCAATACTTGTCGGAAGTTCTGCGAAGCCCAGTTCCAGAATTTCTTCTGCGGTGCAATTATGTCTCGTAGGTAGAACGTGTCACCTGCGAGAACCAGGACATCACCCTTTGCCTCGAACTCGAACGCCTTGAGATACCGGGAATTGTCATAGAACTCCATATGGAGATCACTCATGAATTGTATTCTCATTAGCAAATTAGATAAAACAATCGGACATCGGAACTGGGGATATGGGTATATCCAAAGGATGTGAGGGCCGCGACTATATCACGAAGGGAGAAAAGACAGCCGTTATCATACATGAAATCTTCATATATCTGACTCATGGGTGTCACGTCCTCATAGACTTCTTCCCGTTTCTCCGTAGGAGCATCGTTAGAAGTACCGTCCAGTTTTTGCTCTATGCGATCCAGTTGCTGCCTGATAGAATAGATACCGGCATGTGAGAGGCTGGAGAGCAGCATCTTCTCCAGCTGGTCACAATGCTTTTCCAGGTCAGGGAACATAAACACGCCGAAGCCCGTCTGGTCATCGTCTTTCATCTTCGCTCTGATCTCATCACTCAGGATATCCTTATTGCCTGAGCAGTGGGATGTCGCTTTGTTCAGGAAATCCCGAAAATGATAATACCGGCAGCTGTATACTTCCGTATCAAAGATTTCATCCCCGTAGTTACCCTTCACCCACAAAGGGCAGGTGACGTTCATCAGGTGCCATTTGTCCTGTCGTCTGATTTCAATATGCAAAGAAATGTCTACGCCCATAGCCTTTTTACTTTATCTTGATGCATGTATCCTTAACTCATCCTCTGCCGTGACCAGATGCTGAAAGAAATCCAATGTGAACCCCAGAAGCTGCTCATAATTGCCCCAGCCGTTTTCCGGATTAAACGGTATCAGCTTCTCCCGATGCCCACGTAGATAATGATAGCCCTTCAGCACCCATTCGCGATAACCTGGAGAACCGGCCGTTTCAATGCCATGCTCGTCAGGCCTCCAAAGCAGATCATACAGTGTCAGTTCAGTACCCTCGATAGGAACTTTAGAAGCCATTTTCCCCATGTTATGCGTTATATTTCCGTGCCAGAAATTCTCGTCTTCATATTCGTAAACTTTAAAATGAGACAAATCCGCATCAGGAAAGTGCGCTTTCACTTCTTCCATCGTCTTCAGTTCAACAGTTTGCCCGTTTTCGCGGACATACACCCCTGTCCCACGTTTGCGGATGGGTGTCTTTGCTTTAATATACAAATCCAAACTCATAGTCCTTTTTTATTATGATTAAACAACATCTATTCATATAGTATGGATAATTCGGGATTGTTACATGATGCCTGCGTTAAAAAACGTTTGATCTTTACCTTAGTAATTCTTGTTTTCCCATACATATATCCGTGCATGGTCAGAGTTTCCCCTTGTCACGAGCCAGTCAAACTTCAATCTCCTATGGGCTATCTTCATGAGAGGGTCATGACTGTGGATGTCATCGTTGCCGATGTGGTAGAATCGGCGGCAATGACTACGCACCCAGCGCGTATCCACACCAAACGAGTTGCCGTATTTCAGGGAACCGGTACCATAGAGATGGGTACAGTAGGAGGCTATGACATATTCAGGCTCGTACTTACGGATGGCTGATAGTGCGTCAAGCTGCTCCACGTCCATAGGGTATTTGATAGGCATTGTTCCCTGAGCGAGGTACATTTTACGCACGTCTTCCTGCTCCTGCAGTCGGCTGTCAGTAACTGGTATGCCAAGCGAACGGCCTATCCATCCCGTACCGCAACAGATCTCGATGGCTGTGTGCGGCTCATAGTCGGGATCGTCGTCAATCTCGCCGCGCAGCCAGTCCACCAGTTCCGCGGTCGGGAAGGTGTAAAGTCCCAGCGACGACATGACCATGTTCAGCGTCGCTTCGGTGTCATTCTCAATTTCCCGGAACGGTATCGGCTGTATGATCATACCAAGGTCGTTATCATGGCTGATCATCTCTGTCAATTCCATCACCCTCGCCATATCGAGTCTTTGTGGATCGATAAACGTCCTCTTGTTGTTCCGTTGTACACGCATCATCACCTCGATGTCGATGGGATTCTGACGGAACAGCTCGTTATTTATTGCAGTCTGTCTGTTCATATCTGGTTGTTCTCATCTAAGCCGGATTGTTTTCGCTATCTACGATATTCATGAAAGGCGGAATATAGAGGCCCGCTTTCTTGCGTTCATTCCTCATCTCCTTCAGTGTCAGGAACTGGGTAGGGAAGTATGGTATCATACGCTCCATTACCAAGATAGGTAAGACAGTCATACTACAAAGGTAAGGTATCGTCGTTTGGTGGATTAACAGACACCAGAAATCTTCAAATGACTCTTCCTCTATCACTGTGAACAAGTCCACTACGACACCTGCCTTGGTGACAACCTTGTTTTCCCCCAATGCTGTCAGTTTCTTGCGGATATCGCTATTCCTATAGCTCTTCAGGTTCTTGTTTACATACTCCCGGAAAGCCTTTTTCGGAAGGCAGAACATCAGCTTGTTCTTGCATTCCTTATGGGACTGGTTTAGTCCGAAATAATTGGATGGCAGGTGGGTGAGGAACAACAGCAGGGAGTCATAGACAACTTCCAGGTTCCAATGATTCCTGCCGCCAAAGTCCAGCTGAAAACTGAACTCCATATGCTTCTGTAACTCCGGTGAACTCTCAAACAGTTGTCTTATCTCTTCCGGGTCACTGATCAGCTGATCGTAAATTCTTCTTGATTCCATAATACATTGATAATTTAATTAAAACCGTCCATTAAGACTCGCATAGCAAGCTCTTTGATTCTTCTATCTGTCTCATGATAATATCCTTCACCTGATAGAATGATACTGGCGCGAAACCGTTATTATCGACACCAACATCATACTGCGTCGGGAAGATCATATCCAGGCGAGGTCTGTCTTTGCCTGTATTGTTCGAGCGGCTATGCACATGCCCGAAGAGCTGCCAGACATCAGAGTACGAACCTCCGTAACACAGGAACGGGTTATGATTCAGATACAGCTGCTGCTCCTCTATTATGAGGTGATACTGCATCGTTACCGCTTCAAATAGTCTGGTGAAGCCTGGACGCATGTTCTTCAGGTCGTGGTTACCCATACAAAGATAAATGTGGCCGTTCAGACGTTCTCTGACCTGCGCCCATATTGCCGAACCTCCCAGGCAGAAATCACCAAGGTGAAAGACAATATCGTCCTTACCGACTGCTCTATTCCAGTTGTCGGTCATCACCTGGTCCATCTCTGCAACTGTCCCGAATGGGCGGCTGCAGAACTGACGTATTCTGTCATCATTAAAGTGATGGTCACTGGTAAACCAGATGTTACTTCCATCCTTGAATTTAAGCATGTCAACCATATCAATTTACTATTATATTTTGTTTTACTTATTCTCTTGTAAAAGCTGCCACCATCGAACTACAGAACACGAACCTAATCGCGTAGCCAACAGCAGCAGCACATCGAAACGTTCCAATACCAGTCAGAACTGGCCGCTCGGCTAATGGGAGGCCATAGTATGATGCTTCCCATAAATATCAATATTTGTCTGCGTTATGCTCCGAATTGAATACAATCGTCTTGTAGGAGCCGGTGAACTCCACCGTCTTCGCCTTACAAACCGTCAGCTTATGTTTCGTCACCGTCATAGTTCTTAGGTAGATTCAAGTCCAACCAATATACTACATTAGGCTGATTCCAGCCACCCTTACCATAAGTCTGCACGTTATGGTGATGTATCTTCCCCGTGAAGAAATCCTTTCCATCCCATCCTTTCGGATTAGGGCGATGGCCGAAACACACCTTCAAAGAGGATTTATCCTTGGGTAGAACCTGTGCCAGCACAATCACCTCACGGTCTATATCCGGGAGATCATCACCCTTGGCATCTTTCCAGAGACCACCCTGCCGCCAGACAGCACCATCCTTGCAACCTTTGACATATCCTGCTCTTTGTTTCCAATTATCATCAGCCATTTCGTACTGCGGAGGATACAATTTGTTTGCACTTTGTATTGCAAATTTGTCTAATTCCTCGCTTACAGGCTCTTTTTCCTCACTTGCCTTAGTAAGTGCTTCTATAGCCATATCAACAGCCTTGATACGCTGTTCATCAAGCCAGCAGTGACCACCAACAGGGTGTATCTGCTTTAGGTACTTAATTGCTTCTTTGTTTGTCATAGCTCAATTACTTTGTCAGCCATTGCCAATCTCATTGCGTCCTGTAGCTGATGGACATAGTTGATGGGTACCACAAGGTTATCTCCGGCCTTCCACCAGAACTTGTTGCCGTCGGCACCATCTTCAAGGGAAAGCTCAATACCGTCATTTTCCCAGATGCATCGTTGCTCGTCATGCCACCAGCCGTGACTTTCGAGGATATTATCCGTTAAAGGCATCGGTGAACACCCATCCCGGAATGCCCAGACAACGTTTGCTGGGGTTATCTTGGTAGGTTTACCTCTTACCAGATACCAGTTCCCGATAGTGATATTGATTAACAAATTACTCATAATATACTCTTTTTAGCTTTATTCACACTTTTCAGCCAGTGGCTGCCAATTGTTAATATCTGTTTAATCCAGATACTCGGTATGCGCTGCCTCTTCCTGCTGCAGATGTTCGTCCAGGTGTTGCAGGTACTCATCATCGTACTCGATGTCTGGAGTATTCTTGTTGTCCTTCTTCATAGCCTTGTCAATCTGGGAGTGCATAGATGATATTGATGCCTTGCCTATAACAATTCATCATGATTTCAACCTGCTTGCCGCCGATGGTGGCCAGTCCCTCATAGATGTACTCTGTACCATCCTCAGAGTTCGTTACCTTCTTCATCGTGATGCCATACCGCTTCTCGATCTCAGCCTTAAAGCCCAATGCCTTACTGTCACCACCACTGGCATAGGTAACTCCCACCATGCCCAGACCTTTACCGTTGCCGATGAACATGTAGTTGATTACCACCGTTGCAGCCTGATTGGTATAGAGCAAGGTGTACTCATTACTGTTCTCGTTTAGTTCCCAGTTAAAGCCGGACATGTATTCCTTGACATGACTCTGTGAGCTGCCGAAGTCCAGACAAGGATCCACGTACTCTGTACTACCCGTCGGTCCTGTAGGTACCTGGGGTGTACCGTCATCGTCACTGTCACCGCCACAGGCTGTGAACGTTACACACATTGCTGCCATCATGGCCAGCATTGTTACTCTCTCTTTAATAGACTTTTTCATAATTGTTTGTTGTAGTTATTAAAGCCACCCTGGGCGAGGTGTCGCGGTTCCTCGGTGACCAGGATGGCATTCTTGTTGTTGTTTTATTCTTCAGCTGCGAGTCGCGACCCTCACAAGCGTATACACACAAAAAAAGCCACAGAACACCCATATCATCTATGGATGTTCTGTGACCTACCCCTTCAGAATGTATCTGAATTTGGCCGGACTTTATCCCATGGAGAGTGAGCCAGTTGCCATACTCATGTCCGGGCGCCACAGCGAGAAGGTGCCTCACATTACGCCACTATCGCGGCCTTTTACACTTCAACTCGTTTGTCTTAGTGCAAAGGTATGAAGAAAATCTCAGATTACCAAACATTTACCGAAAAAAATGCTGTTTGAATAAGGAATATCACTCTCACCGATGCAGGAATATAAATCAGCAGCCAGACATAGCGGACTGCGCCCGTTCTTACACCCTTCGCCAGTGTAAGATATTTTTATTTCGCTCAATTATAGGAGGTATGACTATATCGGCAACGGTGAGAAATACCGCCAGAGGCCTTCCTACGAGGTCATTTTCCTGTCCGACATCGGTAAAATGCCCATTTCAGCAAAATACTTAACAATTTCACTTGATGTCGCAAAATGCGATATCTTTCAGATAGATGATAAGGGATGCCAGACGGCCAGGGCGCATCCATCCTGAATCGCCTGGCAGTAACCTTGGGGCTGCAAGGGCGAGTTTACCGGCGAGGATATAACGGTTCAACTGACTGCCCGTAGGCCCGCCAAAACTCTCGATACGGCCACGCTCCCAGTTCTCTTCATGCCAGGCGAAGTACTCATTGAATTGTTGCCGTAGCTGCTGCTCGATGTTGGGTGTGTGGTCATTCATGAGATACACGCGCATAAGATCCATCAATGCGGTGTACTTCTGCTCATCCTTACGCCAGATTGTCACTGCCATAGTATCATCGAATTTACTTTGTTTGTAACAGTCACTGCACATCCGCATGAGTGCTCGCAGGCTCTCACTTCATGCTCTTGGTCATAGCTACAAGGGGAGTTCTAATTTTCACTGCCGAATACTCGGGCCAGTATACCATTCAGCATCATCCATATAAAGTTTAAGGCCAATGCCACAGGTAGCAGGTATTTCATCCATGCCGGACTGGCATAGCAGTCTAAAGCGTACCACACGACATAGACACCTGCTACCAATGTCAACAACATGAAGTAAAGGGCCTGAGACAATGACATACTATAAAGCTTTATTTCTTCTTTATTAGCATCCTTCTTTGTGCTCTCACCTTTGTTTTCCTCCCGATATATCAGGGAGTTCAATCCTGTTGATATGCCATATATAAACTCCATTATGGCTGCAGCTACCATCCAGCTCATTGTTACATCATTCCCTGGTACCCTCCAGAATTTCACCCAGCTCAGGAACCCACCTAAAATGATGACAGAAGAAAGCAACATCAAGGCCCAGAAATCCTTTCTTGGGATAAGTATCCTATCGCTAAGCCTTTCAGTTTTATCGGTCAGCTGTGCATAGGTATTGTTCAGTTCTTTAATCTCATCATCATAGCCCTTTCTTAATTCCTCCTTCAGCTTATCGATATTATGTTGTTGCTGAGTGACAATATCGTTCAATCCATTGTTAAAGAAATCAGCCTCGTTTGTCAGTGTTTCATGAATGCTGCCGGTAAGTTTGATAATGAAAGCCTGGAATTGTTTCTGGGCATTATCGGATAATTCAAGTCCTTTATCCTTGTATCGCTTTATGTCGTCGAGCATTTCATCTACATAACCTCCAGCTTCCCACAGTTTTTTCATTACCTGCTCCAGCTTAGACAGTACTTCTTCAAGCGTCTGTATCTGGCTTTGATTCTTTTCACTGACTGCTTTTAGCTTGTCTGCCAGCTCAGCAGACAGTTCCGTCAGTTCCTTCTTAACATCTACGATTTTCTTAGTGAGTAAAATATCCTCGTAACCATCATGCTGGGATGGTGCCACAGAATGATTATCCTCCTTTTGAAGTTCCATCCCCTCAAAGCTCTGAGGTCCATATTTACTGTTCTTATTCATAATATATTATTTTATCTGTGGAAAGTACTTTTTTTCAATTTCATACCAAAGGCATTCTTCCAGGCATTCCACCAGTCATCCTTCTGTTTAGGAAGATCGGTATTACTGCCTGGCCCTGCACTGACTGGCATATCAGGTGGTATTATCATTCCAACCAAGGAGTCACCGACGGTTGTCATCACACTCGATATCTGGCCACCGGTCATACTCAGACCCTCCATCAGTTCCTGAACAGCCCCCTGAAGATTTACATTTATAAATGGAGAGTTGCCATTTTCAACAGCCTTAGCTGCAGCACCATTGATAATAGCCTCCTTCATATCCACGTACATTATTTTATTTTTGGCATAATCGGACAGTGCTTTCTTTGCATCTCTGATAGCCTCCAGGCGTTCTTTCTCGGTAGCAGTAGGTTCCATATTTCTGTCGTCATTTTTATAGGATTTTGCCAGCTCATCAAGTTTCTTTATCCGCTGAGCCTCCTGCTTTTCCCGCTTTTCCTGTTCCATTTTCTGCCACTCTTTCGACCATCTTCTTACTTTCTTCTCATCATCCTGAGTGGTATCAGACTGATGTCCTTGAAGTTTATTCTGTTCCTTTTGCCATTCCCCGACAATCTTCTTTGCTGTTATGTTAGCGCCTATCTGAGAAGCCGGCATCGGTCTGTTCTCGCCACGTGAAATAAAGTAGTTTACGACGTCTCCTCTGGAATCACGTTTCACGTCAATCTGGCACCCATGGTTACGCTCCATCAGATCCATAAACTTATCCCAGGAGAATATCTTATCATTCATTTTACGGAGTGTATCATAGATCGCATCCTTGTAGAATTGCTTCTGATGGGCGTTCGGATTAATGTGCAGTTGGAATCCCAGTTCCGTGCCAGTATAGGTACTGTTTCCACGTCTGACAGACCAGCCCGTCACTTTCCCTTTATTGTCGGTATGGTACTGCATGTCATAGTTCTGAACATTGCCCTTATAGTCCACGAAAGTTACCGCTTTCATCCTCTCTTGGAACTCCTTAACATCGATATTTTCACCCTCCATATCAAACAGTATATCATCAATGATCTGCCGTATTTCTGCTGCATGCTCATCGTGGATATCCTCTGCCGAACGGTAGCCATATTTCTTGTTTAACTCTTCCGCTGCCTGTGCCGCTCGCTTAGCGATTTCATCGTCGCAGTTCAACTCATTGTCCATGTTATAGCGCGAAATAATAATGTGTAAATGCCAGATGCCGGACTCCGAATCCTTATGAAGATATGCCATCCATTTACTCTTTGCCAGCTTCGTCTGAGGGATATCTCTCATGGTCAGACTGCCGTCTTTATTACGCTTGTAACGCTTCTTTTTAGCGTCCCATATCGGAGCCTGTAAGCGACGTTTATCCATCTCTTCCAGCAGCTCTTTAGCGTGAGCGTACCACTGCTCGCGAGTCCATCCTTCTGACTCGTTTGTGGACGGTGAAAACTCGATGACAATAGTGTCGCGAGTGACGTCCTTACCTTTCCTAACGTAGTCCAGTCCGGCTTCCTTAAACTCGTTCCAGAGTTCATTGATAAAGTCCGGATTATCGAATATAATATCTGTGTTTGTTATCAAGTTATCTGCACCTACAAACACCGCTTTTTCTTTCCGTTCTGCATATTCTGAATATGCTTTTCCGTGTGAAATACTTCTCGCTTGTGCTATCATTATTTAAACTCTTTTAATCCATTTATCCAAGAAATCTAATATCTTTGATACACCCTCAGTCCAACGTTTCAGGAAGCCTATTTCACACATTGTTTGATAGCGATCTTCCTGTGACAAATTCATACCCTTAAGAAACGCGAAAAGCTTTCTTATGTCGTCGCCTATACGCATCAACTGGTGTCGAAATTCCGGGTCAGGAACTATCGGTTTGTACCCTAATCCAACCTCACGAAGGTATACCGAAGGTGCTCGGTTTACCCAGTCAGCTTTGCCGACGATAACTTTCCATTCGGCATCGGTAAAGTACACTTTATGTGGTCGCCGTCTGTCGTCTGAAATGTCGCTTTCAGACTCTTTAAAACGTTGTTTCGTGCGAATGTTTATACGATGTTCTGCCATATTACTTATTATTTGTATTTACTATTCAAAGGTGCGAGCCTGCGAGTACTTTCCATTCCACTTGCCGTGGCGGCTATAGTGGAATCAAGACGTTTTGGGGAGGGCCCCGAAACCAAGTCTTGTTCGCGTTGCGCGTTTAGACACTGCTTGTCAGTTTCTGTCTTCTGCCAGCGAAATTACGAAGTAATCTGGTGGCTACCAAAACTGCTCAAAGTTTTCTCTTGATTTAACATATTTAAGACCCGAAAAATCCTAAATGCGTTAAATCAAGACGAAGAATCAAAAAATCTTGGTGTTCCTGAAAGGAGGGCGTACCTTTGTGCCATACTAATTTTTATAATTATAATAAGGTATGGCAAGTATAGTTAAGCTAAGTGTAGATGCTGCTGTTTACGAACATGCCAGCATTATGTGGGAGAACCTGGTAGGTTCGACCCCGGAGAAAGTTGTTTATCGACTTTCTGCCGGTGAGGGTTTAGTTAGTGAAGTTGATAGACTTCTGGTGGATAATCTGAACGAGTTTCTGCATCGTGTTGACCGCTTCGTTCCGCGTGTCCGTCTGAACGTTCCTGGTGGTGACATCTATAGCGTTCAGTGTAACACGCTGATCGCACGATGGAGGCGCAGACTGTCGAGTGTTCGTTCTGGTATGTTGAAAAGCAACAAGCCTGTTTATCTTACCGACGCCGTGAATGCCATCATCACCAAGCCATGTAACGATGAGATTGCACGCTTGCGTAAGTCGATTTCTGCTGAGCTGGAATTACAGAAGTCTGGTCAAGAACTGACCCCTGAGCAACAACAGCGAGTAGTCGAAGTTAATGCGAAGATAGAGGAGCAGAAAAGTAAGCTCCGGAAGCTGCCTCGCTGCAACAATACCATTCTCACTGCCATGTTGCATGAGGTCATCGACCGTATGCCACAGGAAGAGCGTGATGAACTTGCCCGTCTCGAAGAAGAGCGATCCAGGAATCGCAAGGACATTGAGGATGTGATAGCAGAGATTAAGGATGTTCGCGTATCTTTGGGAAGCAATTCTAAGTATGCGGGCGAGGGCGAGAAAGAGGGTCTTGAAAAGAGACTGCCAGAGTTAGAAGAGAAGTGCATGATTATGGACGCTGATTATGATGCAAATAAGCAACGTCGAGCAGAGATACTGCAGAAGTACTACGATCACATCAAACCAGAGGTTGTAGCTGAAGCACTCATGGAAGCACCTTACACCTTCTGGGATAGGTTCAACATGAATAAGAGTATGAAGGAGGTTAATGTGAGAGTGGCATCAGCTACCAAGTCCTCCAGGCGTACCAAATCTGATGATGAAGAGAAGTCTGCGCCGAAGAGAAAAAGGAAGCTGCCACCGATCGAGGAACATGCAGCAGACTTAATGTTGTTTCCATTCAGTTTTGGCGACGCTGATACTGGTGATATAAGATCTCAGCTCGCTGAAGACAACATGATCATGGATGAGTACGATGAGTGGACAGAACAATGCAAGGACATATCCCTGACGGCAGAGTACCGTGCAAAGTACGAAGAGTTCTGCCGTCGATTTAATACGATTCCGGACAGTGCTCTCAAAGTCCTCGCAGAGGGACAGGCTTTTACCGTCCCATCCCGAGAAAGCAAAAACTTGGCAAAGCTGAAGGACTTCCTGTTCAGCATTAGTACCAAGAGTGAGCAGGACGAGCAGGCTATCGCAGACAATAAAGAAGACATTAAAGCCGTCTGCAAATTTGACGACTTCGAAGCTTTCTACGATGAGATGGTCAGAGCGAGTCAAGGTACGGGGATAAACAGCCCTCTGCGCTATATCCTTAAAATGATTAGTAATCATGTTAAGGAGCAAAGTGATGACGATAAACAGTGACAACAAGAGACTGCGAGTGCGCATTGCATGAGTGCTCGCAGGCTCTCACTTCATGCATGCTGTCCTGTTTCAAGTATAGTGGACGGGCCCATTTTTACGCTGGGAAAATCGTAAATGTGTTAAATCAAGACAAAGTTTTTATCTGATTCTTGAGTCACCTTGTAAAGGTGTAACTTTGCGGAAAAGTTCGTTTTCTAATATAGCAATTATGGTTGATTTTAAAAAGCTGTCCATGCTCAGTAATATCTCACGTGACATTGTCAATAAAGAGCATCCGTTATTTGATGAAAACAGAAAGCGTGTTTTCTGTTTGGGATTCCATAGTGGTTTCAATTACTCGGAGAAGAATCCAGATGCGAACCGTGAAAAGATAGATGCCGTGTCACGGGACAGTATGAACAGGAGCAATCCTTGGTATAAGGAATACGAGAAAGAAACGTATCTACTTGGTTTCAACCGGGGGTATTCCTATGTGGAAAATAACGAAGCCCGTCATTATAAACAATACATAGAAAACCCTTTTTCAAATCAAATCGGATTAGGAGAAGCCACACCCGATTACGACAATGCTGATGCAGCTGGTCTTGGTGTTCAGTTCCCGATCTTACTTAATGGCACCATTATCGGTTGGCTTCCTGTTGACGCTATATATGACAAAGACAAGCCGAATCACCTTGTTTCCGATGACAGCCGATATCTGAGGATGTCTTCAGTCGGCGATAGTGCGGAAATAAAGAAAGAATATCGTGGACATGGCTATGGTAAGGCCGCATACTATGAATTAGCTGTCAAGACAGCCCGGATGGGAATGACTTTGTGTTCTGCACCTGACTCTTCCCGTTCTGAGAACGCCAACAACCTCTGGAAGTCCCTTATTTCTTCTGGCTATGCCCGACAGAATGGTGACCGCTACGAGTTTATCAATTCCAAGCTTATTGTAACGAATAAAGCCGTAGGCGACGGCATACAAATAGCCAATAAAGATATGGCAGATATAAAAGATAACAAATTTGCAGAGAAGGTTATTGGAATGAACCAAGAACGGGAATCCATTGATGAAGCAGAGGATGATTCTTTGCTGGTGGCTACAAACGTAAGCCTTAAAAAAGACCAGCTGAAAGCATTGGCCGTAAAACTCTTCGGTGAAAATGCGTCTCTCAGTCTATGGTCTTACCCTGAAGTGAATCGTGTCTGCCTTGGCGACGTGCCTGACACCATCACTATTGACGGCATAGAGATCAATGACGGTAATCTGAAGCTGATATCCGATGACCTTGGCGGCGAGATCGAACAGAGTGCGCTTTTCTGGGATGATGTGGAAGCCATTTCCACGATGCTGAAGGAGGTCTATGCCGCCTATGAGAAAACTCAGAAGGCTGGTGAGGCAGAGGATAAAAGGCCTCTTGCCTATGCTAAGGCGAAATTATTTGCTACGATATTGGAGGCCAAGAAGGATATGGGAGATGAGATATCCATTACTCCTACCGAGATTACTGAAAACGATAGTAAAAACATTATTACCGAGATTCTTCCTGATTTTGAGTCACCATTTGAAGACCAGAACATCATAGGCGGTGTCAGTCATTTAAAAGACGAGGACTGTGTACATAATCTTGCCTTGTGCCTGGAGAATGTAAATGATGCAGAGGCATTAGGAAATGCCGTTCATGAGGCACATGTGAAACACCTTGAACAGGGTGCGAAGCAGGCCATCCATGACCGTATTATCTCACCGTCTGCCCGTTCCTTCACCTCTGAACAGGTGGAGGTTCTGAACCGCTATCATCAGGTGACGACTCCAGACACTCCCGTAGGTGAAGTGTTTGAGGAGCTGCTGCAGGAGGTAGCACAGGAACCGGATGTTGCGCGCCTACCCGAAAGATGGATAACTGACACGGCTGATGAGTTGGATGACCTCGCAGAGGGTATTACCCGAGAGCAGGGTCGAGGTATGAAATTATAAAAGGATAGCCTTTTTTCATCTGTGCCGAGTGTAAGTAGATTACATATAGTAATTATATGTAAGGAAACAACAAAAATATAAATGTTCTTGTTGGTGAAGCATCCTTCATCGTCCAGAACTGATGTAACAGTCATTAGTGGTGGGCCTGGCAAGGGAGAACATGCAGCATTGCCAAGGGCTGGAACAGGAGCATGGTGACTTAGAGTAAGCCGTGTATTACCGAACAGGGAGAACGAATATTGCATGATGGTGCTGCAAACAGCTGAAGACTCGCCCTCTGTGGCGGTCAGCCGTTTGCGGCATGAGCAGGTGTGTATGATGATACTCTCCTGATCAAGTCAGGCATCATTCATTCTCACCGGTGATACTCAGTGTCTCTAAGGGTTATCACCACCCTCCGGAGAAAGCCCAATGCCGTATATTCGCCTGCAGCCGTGAAAGTCACTCACAGGCATTATTGGGGTGTTTATGGTAAATTTTTCCTAGAAATGCCCGTAAATCGATTATTTTTAGTATGGTGGATAAATTCCCCGTCCGACAGACAAAATGCCGTCAGAGGGGCTAAAAATAGGCTTAAACGGAAACAAAACACTATTTATACTGATTTTGTTTTTGTTTTTACTTGTTTTGGCGGCTTCTTTTTATCAAATAGTGACATTGCTTCTTTCTTGGCTTTGTCTGCAATGTCAATGTATGGTTTCATAGCAGCATAGTCGCTATGGCCAGTCCACTTCATAACGATTTGAGGAGCAATACCAAGCATTAAGGCATTACATATGAATGTTCGTCTTCCGGCATGGGTTGTAAGCAGTTCGTATTTAGGATAGACATCATCGATACGCGTACTGCCTTGGAAGTAGGTTATGTGAACCGGGGTATTAAAACCGCATATTTCCCCAATCTCCTTTAGATGCTCATTCATGCGCTGCTCACTTATTATTGGCAGAGGATGGTTGTTTGGAAAAGACATACCACGATATTTATCAAGGATGGCTTTCGAATACTTGTTGAGTTCTATTTGAACAGCATCTGTATCTTTCTTTGTCGTCAGGCTAATGTAGCTGGCAAAGACATTGGTCCGATTCAATCTTTTCAGGTCAGAATATCTGAGCGAGGTAAAGCAACTGAAACAAAATACGTCTCGGACATGCTCCATAGTCTCTTTTTCGAGACCGACCTCCAGTTCGTATTCATCTCCATGCACATCAGTGAGCTTTAACTTGGTACCGAGTTTAGGAAAGTCAAAATAAAGCAACTTCATCAAATCGTCCCATTCCAGGAAAACAATAGGTTTCTTCGTCTTTTGTAGTCGTGGCTTAAAATCTGCTTTCAGATTCGTATAGCCTTTCTTTCCTGCCCATCTGATAAAATAACGCAGTCTGCTGGTATATTTTTCGATGGTCGAATTTCTAAGATCCTTGACACTGATGAGATAATCGACGAACTTAGTAGTACCATCTTCATCAAAATAGTCAATGGAAGATATTTGATAAGCATCGAAGAAATCTTCCATGTGAGCCTTGAAGGAGTTCATGCTTTTTACAGTCAGCTCTCGCCATTTTTCCTTATCGCCTTGTTCTTCAAGAAAGTCAGACAGGTATTTGCGAATATCTGGGGTATCTTCTTTCTTCATAGCATTTGGTTTTGACTTTTTACCAAAGTGCAATGAAAATATCTCTTTCAAGTTGCCAACCTCCTCACCATTGATACGAAGATTGTTTTCATACTCACTGAAAAAAGTATCAATCTTCTTTAACTCGGCATTCATTTGCTTTGCCGACATCTGTTTGGAGTTTACGACAACCTTTCCTGCAGCAGTAGAAGACAGTACCCTCTGAGTTGCTGGATCCCAGAACTCCGGTTTTACAACAATACGGGTTGTTGTTTGAAGTCTGCTTCCCTGGATGGAAACAGAACAACGGACAGGAGCCTCGCCCTGTTTGTTAAGTCGATTTTCTATTGAAAAACTTACTGCCATAGCTTGATTTCCTTATTTTTTACGCTTTTTTAAGGTGCGTTTCTTGCACAATTCTCTGCTATTTTCTACCTTTGTATCGGCTTATATAAAGGCCCATTAGGTAGGCTAAATTATGATTTTACGCACAAATTTACGCACACTTTTCGAAATAACCAAGTTAAACGACGTTTAATTAAGTTTTATTAAATAATTGAAATACAATAATTTACGAAAATTCCATTAATGAGGATTATGGAGGTTTCCTTATTATTAGTCCCCTATCGACTACCAAAGCGCTGATTCTCAGCGCTTTTTTGTTATCATTCCAAATCAGTTTTCGCATGCTAAAAACATAGCATTCACAGCGTCAAAACATAGTTATCACCTCGTCAATCCTATGCTTTCACATTGTGAAAACGTAACTTTGACGTCGTCTATGTGGCACTTTGTGGTCGTCTATGTGGCACTTTGTGGTCGTCTATGTGGCACATGTTGGCCTCCGATGTGGCACATGCTGATTGATCAAACGGCATCTCCATGTTGCTCTTGACGCTTCTATCGCAAAAAGACCTAACACTTACCTGAATTGCTGGAAACGCCTTTGTAGAAAGGGGATGCGGCCAGGTAACTCTCTAAAAAGACTTACCTGAGAGTTACCTGACACCTACCTGACCAGTCAAATATTCTGGTTAACATTTTTTAATGCAACTGTCTGGGGGAAAATCTTGGAAAACGGCAAAAAATTTTGTATCTTTGCATAGTGAAAAAGAGGAGGAAAAAGGATGACGAAAAACACGCCTTAAGCCGAATCGTTTAACTGTATCTATTAACCATTTTAAAAATTTAGTACCATGAACAAAGAGAGTTTTTTGATCAATGGCGAGGCCCTTGGTGCCTCAAAACTGGGAATGCTCGCAGTAGAGCTGTTCCTGAGTGACAATTACAGTTTCCGTCGCAACGTGCTGAACGGTAAGCTGGAGTTTGCTGTCAGGTCTGCCGACGGACAGCTGGGTGACTATCGCGTATTGACGCAGGAGGCGCTGAACAGCATCGTGCTGCGAGCCAAGCGCGAGGAGATCAGCGAGGGCAATCCGAAGACGGAGATCCAGGAGTATGTCAACTCTGAGGAAGTAGCCGTCTTCAACCCCATCGGCGACTATCTCAGCAGTCTGCCCGCATGGGACGGACAGAACCACGTGGCGCGTCTCTTCAGCCGACTGCCAGGCGTGAGTAGCGAACAGCTCGCGTACCTTAGTATATGGTTGCGCTCGACGGTAGCCCACTGGTTGCAGATGGACACGCTGCACGGCAACGAGGTGGTGCCGACGCTGATTGGCCCGCAGGGTTGTGGCAAGACGACGTTCCTTCGCCGACTGCTGCCCCAGCATCTGCGCGAGTACTACTTGGACCACCTGAACCTGTCGAACAAGTTCGACAAGGAGATGGCGCTGACGAACAATCTGCTGGTCAACCTCGACGAGCTCGACGCCATCCGTCCCAGCCAGCATGCGGCCTTGAAGCAGACGCTGTCGAAGTCGAAGGTCAACGGACGCCCCATCTATGGTTGTTCGCAGCAGGACCGCCCACGCTTCGCCTCGTTTGTGGCGACGACCAACAACCCCCATCCGCTGACGGACGCCACGGGTTCGCGTCGCTATATCTGCCTGACCATTCCTGAGGGACGGTTCATCGACAATTCTGGCAACATCGACTACGACCAGCTGTATGCCCAGGTGTTGCACGAACTGCGCGAGCTGGAGGCTCCCTACTGGTTCAACAACGACGAGGTGGCCCGCATCCAGCAGCTGAACCAAGGGTTCATGGAGCAGAAGGATATGGCCGAGATGATCAGGCTCTGCTTCCGTCAGCCGAAGGAAGGTGAAACGGCACAAAAACTGAACGGCACGCAAATGCTCGAAATCATTTCGAAGCAGTATCCCAGCGTCAAGGTTTGCCAAAGTGCGAGGGTCCATCTGGCTTATGCCTTGAGGGAGTTGGGCTATGAGCAATGCAAGACGACGGGCAATGTAAAATACTACAGGCTCGTCCCTCTCGTTGCCGCTTAAGGCTCCCCGTCTTTGTCGCCAGGTAGGTGTCAGGTAACTCTCAGGTAAGTCTTTTCTGAGAGTTACCTTTCTGTATCCCCTTTCTACAAAGGCGTTTCCAAAGATTTAGTTAAGTGTTAAGTCTTTTTGCGAATCTCTCTCTCTTGAGCCCCAGCAAGCTCTTCTCTCAAAATATATCGCCGTTTTCTTTTTTGTTTCAAATTATTGTCGTATATTTGCAGAGTAAAAACCATTTGGATGTCTATGGGCACGCAGAATTTCTATACGTTCTCATTGAAATCGATTGGGAGAATAAAGTAAGATGTATAACTCTTAAAATCGCAGATGCCTATGGGCTGAAAGAATTATAAAAAGGACATATAGGATTTGAACATCCACTTTTAGATTCTTGTTCTCGAAATTCGCCAAATTTCAATGAATATTGCAAGAACTGAAGTAGGAGTTCACGCTGGAAGGCGTGGGCAATACTCGTTTAAGCAATATGGGCGTTTGGCGATGCCCCGAGAACGTAGACGAAGTAAATTGTCCACGTTTTTTTGTATATATATTCAAACCTATATTATTAACTTAAACGATTAAAATTATGAAAAAAAGTGAATTATTTACCCTAGCAGTAATTGCAATGCTTGTTATTGTAAGTATTGGATTCGTTTCATGTGGAAATGATGATGAAGAAGGTTCAAAACCATTAGTTGTAAGTCCATCTAGTATTTCAATGAAATATGATGAATCACAGCAATTATCTGCTTCTGGAGCTACAAGTTGGCGCTCAGAAAATGAATTTGTTGCAACTGTTGACCAAAATGGTTTAGTCAAAGGAAATCATGTCGGTAATACTGACATTATCGTTTCTAATGGGAATACGTCAGGAAAGTGCTCAGTAACAATTGCTCCAAAGTATAATTATTTTGATATGCCCATTTTAAATTGGGGAACAAGCGAAACAAGTATTCGTAATGCCGAAACTCATGGAACTCCAGAAAAATCAGGAGATAATTTACTCTATAAATACGACAATCGTTCTATTCCTGCTGTCGTTATGTATTCATTCAAGAATGGTGTCCTTAATAATGTTCTTCAAATTACAGGAAGTAGTTATTACGCCAATGCTGGTTACTTCCTAATAGAGCGATTCCAACCTATCGGTGAATCCCAAGGGATGTATATTTTTATAGATTCAATGTCATCTGATACAGCCCATACTCTTGTGGGATTAGACTACGTGACACTTTCATCTACGAAATATGCGGGCATTACATACATGGAAAAACCTGCCACTTTAAACGCAAGTTCAAGACGTAGTATAAGTCTCGTTCCTTCTGATGTGATTGATATCGTAGAAGAGATGTTAAAATAATATGGTGGGAAAATATTCCTGAGCCAAAGTGCACAACGGAAACCCGTTGTGCACTTTCGTTTCAATGAAGCCGTTTATGCATGATTGGCCATCTGGTAAATGGCACGCATAGCCTGCTGGTCAAGCACTTCCATAGCACCGAGGGTGATGGTGCCGCCACGACTGCAACGGTCGGCCAGTGTGTCAATCTCTTCGTCGGTGAGGGTGCGGTTGAGCAGTTCGCCGATGCTTGTCGGCATGCCGATGGCGCGATAGAAGCGCTCAATGGCCTCGATACCCTTCAAGGCAGTGGCTTCGGGATGGGCGAAATCATTGGCTACGCCCATCACGTTGACGGCAAACTGAACGAAACGGCTGACGTGCTAGGATCACGGGGTCTCTAAGTTTGCACTCTGATAGAGAATATCAGTGAAGAATTTGCTCAATACCGGCCAATTCCTTACCTTTGTTGTCAGAAGGAGGAAAAGGCCGACAGGAAAGGGAAACTATCACGGGGTCAACAGTCCTTAGAGTCTATGAACCGCCTAAGTCCTTCCTGTTTAGTTGCAAAGTCCAGATAGAATGCCAGCGGCACTGTAGCCTATTTAGAGTCCAAGACCAGACAACTATTGGCCAATTCCTTCATTAA
>Ga0256405_10004967_pt1 | contig 23846 bp, 37 predicted proteins | sample RumenRJG_02DNA_FD_189096 | JGI IMG/M metagenome (GOLD analysis project Ga0256405, IMG submission 189096) | Bovine rumen microbial communities from Lethbridge, Alberta, Canada - RJG_02 | ecosystem: Host-associated > Mammals > Digestive system > Stomach > Rumen | place: Canada: Alberta... | reverse complement strand
TGTGGTGGGTTGATTCTCCCGGGGCGGACAGTTCGGACCCGGGGAACAGGGGGGTTTTGCCCGGGAAGTCGCTAACATCTTTGTTTTTTCCCCGGGGCTCCAAATCTTTCCACATCTTTCCACTTTCTTCCACCTCTGGTTTTCAACAACTTACAGAAAAACCGTTGTCAATCAACTTCATAAAGAAAACCACCTCCCAGGGTCAGTGGGAAGTGGCTTTTCATATGGGCACTTAATTACATTGAATAATAATAAGACACGCCTACAGATATACGTTGGTTTTCATCATCGAACAACACATAACTACGACCGCAGTGGAAGAGCATGTACGTACTATTATCCGTTCTCATCAGATTAGGATATAGCCCGTTGACGACAATATTGAAGTCCTCTCCTACGTAATGTCCGTCCCTTATTTTTTTCCTATAGGATTCGATTACGGACTGGGTTATTCCGCACTCGGCATAAGTATACTCCTGGTATCTGACGTGGTATGTGTGGTCGACATCGAATTTCGTTGATTCTTGCACACCCGACCCACTGATTTCGTATTTGAGATTCAGGGAAGGTTTCATCGGGTTATAGGCGCATTCCTTCGTTGCTATGTTGTATGCCACTCCGGGGTAGGCTGACTTCATGTAATTATCTTTCTTCACCACATTGTAATACTTGGCACTTCCGGAAGTAGATGCCGTTGTAGATGGTGTGGTTGATGCTGAATAGGTGGCCAGCATATACTGCTTGTATCCGAGATTTGTTGTTTCTTCCAGACCGAAATAAAGTTGAGAATTGGAAACCTTCCTAAAGACAAAAGCCAGATATGGACGACCATAACATGTCAGCGTCCTTCTTTCGCCTGTGTCTTCATATTTTCCATAGAGCGCTGCATTTGATTCATTTGTGCTATAATATCCGTCGCCGTCGTAGATATCCATCTCGCTTTCCGTCAGTTCACCACCTAAGCATGTGACGGTTGTTGCTGTTATGTCGTTGTCATCGTCGTCTGTCAGGAATTCGTTTGCAGGTGCTAATCTCACTGTCCTGCTTGATGCTCCATCTTCGGCATACATCACCTTCACGCTCATGTAGTCTTCCGTATCGGGGTCTTGGTAACTGAAAGAGGAAAAATAGTCACCGTCAGCACTGAACCGACCGTCAGGAATGTATCCGTCATCGCAGGTATATTCTCGTTGCTCGTCATCCACTGTAAGTTTATGGGCTTTTCCGTCATCTCCCAGGCAATAGTAGTTTCCAAGGGACTGGTATTCATATTCTCCCCCTACGTACTTTCCGTCTTCTGTTTGGTAGATGGTACCCATTATTTGACCATCCAAAATCTCCTTTCCTACGGGTGTTTTGTTTTCTAAGATAAGATGTTTCATGGTAATTGTCTTATCTATAAATATCTGTAGGTGGTGGATAAATTTCAAGTTTTTCGGGGGGTGGGAGGATATTTATAATAAAATACATGGTAAATTATGAAAAACATTCTTTTGAAGGTCGGCGAGGATGTTCCATCGGCGGCGACGCTTAACTACCCTTCTGGGGAATACCTGTTCTATGAATATACCGAAGACACCTTGAAGCAGCAGGTCGAATTTCAGGTGTCTGACGACTCGTACATAAACGGACCTGGCTATTATGCGTTCAGGAGCATATGGTCGAACAGCGTCGGGAGATATGAGAACCTGAACAACGAGACGAACACGGCGGACCGAATCTATAGCGGCGACAGGAATACGGTTTCAAAAATCTATCTTGGGGACGACGGATGGTATTACAGGACGAGGCCCGGATGCCCGATAGACTGGTACGATGTAAACAGGTACAGGAACTACGGAACCACCAGGCCGACGACGAGCGAGATATTCCCGGGGGTTGCGTACTACAGGGACCAGAACATGGTGCTGTACAACCCTAAATTCCCGATGATTTATCTTACTACGTCTCACACCTGGACGTGGGAGGAGCTCGGACAGGAGTTCGGCTTCGAGATGAACGACGAACTCTATATGAAATATGCGAAGGCCATCAGAGAGGAAAAACTTATAGGACCGGACTTCAACGTCTATTTCTCAATCAACGATGGCGTGTTTTCATACGGCGGATTCAGTTTGACCAGGGTGCTGCGGAATGACGAAATTGAGTTCTATCTGGATACGCTTAGAGCCAGTGGTGCGTTAGCCGGGTGGGTGTTTTCGGTTTATTCTAACGGGACGGCTAAATGCAGGTTTGTTGAGATTATCGATTAAGCCATAATCAAAATTTGTGGACAGGGCGGTTGCCTACAACAATCCACTTCCCAAGTTTGATTTTCAGTTTGGAACTTATACGTTCGCTCAGGTCGGGTTCACCACAGAGTTGTTTGAGACTTATGAACGGATGATAGCCGAAGGCAAATCAGCAAACCACGTCTACAACGTCTTTGTCAATTCGGAGAAACCAAAATACGTAGATTATTACTATAACAACCAGGAAATACAATTCTATTATGAAGATTCTGTCTATGCAAAGTTCTATCTTAATGACGGAATGATTGTGGTTGGACAACGTGGACCGGCTTAGTACGGATGATGATATGCATGAAAAACAATCCCCTGGTAGAGTATTTCATCTCCCAGGGGATTTGTTGTTATCTTGATTTTTCTTATCAATATCGTAGTCATCCGCTTCCTATATGATATTTATAGTAAAAAACATGGTAATATGAAAAACATTTTGAACAATATTGAAGTATCGAGAACGGAGCCGTTATGCGGTGCCGTTACCGGGAATACTGAACGCTATGGTTATTTTGTTGCCGCACAGAAAGCGGGTGAGGGTCTTTATTCAATAACTTATCGCAACAACACAATTGTCATGGATTCAGGTTGGTATGCACCGTCGATGAATGGCGGTGATACACTCGAAAAAATTGAGTTGTTGGAGGAGATGGATTTCTATGGGTACAGCTATGGGGGCAGCGTACAGGACAAGAACTTGTTTCATGGCTGGGCTTGCTCTTCATCTACACACCCCGATTCAGCATGTTACATACAGCAGTCGCACAACGGAGACGGTACAAGGTCTATGATATATTTCTCAGGACCTTCCACTGGTTCGAAAAACGGAATAAAAACTTTTGGTGGTAGTAATTGGATGTATTATTACGATTTCAAGGAATATGGCGGCAATCGTGGATATGTTAGCGAGCCTGTTCCTGGGGTGGCGTATAACAAACCAGATGTGTATTATAACAACCCAGCGGGCATATATCCTTATACTATTAGCCTGAAATACATTGAAATCAGCAGCACTGTGGATGAGTCGATAGAAGCAGAATTACCGGGTGGCGATAATTCGACGTTTGACGAGCATCTTTTCTCAGATTCAACCCCGGTTACGTCATTCACCGCCACATACGAATACCTCTGCAAGGAGATGTTCTACGGCATTGGGGACATCAGTGATGAGAATCTTGGCAATGACAGTTACTTCGTCGTTTTTGACAGCAATGGAAAAAAGATATATAACGCCGGTGAAGGAAAAATAACAAATCTCTATAACGTCCCCAGTGGTGTGAAGGGTATTGTGGTGGTATTCGTGAAATCTACTTATTCAGGTGGAGAACTTGCGTAATATTTAATAACAAAACAAACCAATTTTTAAAATAAAATAATCCCCTGGAAAGGTTGCTCCTCACCAGGGGATTTTTAGTTGCTGTATTCATCTTACTTTGTAAATGAAATTCATAGGTCACTCCACTTATAGTCACAGTGCAATTCCTTTTCCGTAGCCAGACAGTCTTTATCAAACTCGTCTACCTTACGGGAATTAAGCGCCTCAGCCCTATATGACCCCAATAGCCCTATAAACCTATGCTCCTCGCTGATGAGGGACCTTATTGAATCACTTTCTTCCCCAGTGAGTTCGATGGGCGACATAAGTGGAACCTTCTTTCCGGTCTTCTCTTCCAGAAACTCCTGCATCCTTTCGGTGAATATCTTCAAACGGTGGAAATCGTCGGTAAACTTGAATCTTCCGTTTTCCCACTCGTCCAGACCATCGATGATATCATAATCAAGCCGTCCTTCCTCGCTCATCGTCAATGCCCTTTAAGTAGCCGAAGTCATATCCATTTTCAAATCCCTTCGTATAAGCCTCAATAGTGGCACTCATGAGGTTCTTGATGAACATCTTCTTGTCGTCACTCATGGAATTAACATCATATGCACCCCACACGTGTTCTGTGAAGGCATCAACGTTCTTCTTAAGTATTTCCTCGTACGTCATAATCTGTTTTTTACAAATATACAATTATGTTTCGAAAACATTATGTTTCTGGCGCATATTCTTCAACGTCAACTACGTCACACACGATTTTGTCGGGGTCTGCGTGGTCCATTGAACTGGTGTTGTGAACGAGAATTTCCTGGCCGCACTCCGGGCAATCAACGAAGTCCCCACAATAAAGGCTGTCGTGGTATGTGTCATTATCAACATCAAACTTGAACACACACCCGCAATTGAAACACTTCGTAGCAATGACCTGATGTTTCGGTTGTGTTCCGTGTTTAATAATCTCAATCATTGTACCCTCCATCTAAATCATCTTCACTCCCGTCATATACATAGCCATAGTCGTTGATGACCGGGATATAGGTCTGCCCGAAAATGGACCACCCCTCCGGAAGGAACTGGTAATCCCAAGGGTTCTTCCTTTCGGCTTCATGATACTCCTTTTCAGCCTTTTCCCGTTCTTCCATCCGTCTCATAAGTTCACGGAGTTCGGCTTCTCTCTTGCGACGTTTACGCTTTTCCTCTTCAGCCTCCATCATCCTTCTCCAACGTCTCTCACGCTCCATCTCTTCATGGAGTTCCTTATCGGACTTCCTGTCCCGGTAAATGAAAATCGGTACAATCATATTAAAAATCGTTAGGCTTACATTTGTTCTTCTTCCCGTTTTTCCCATCACGGAATCCCTGGTCATATGCCACGTCGAAAATCCTGTCACGCTCTTTGTCGGTTATTTCTTCCTTCATAAGGTATTCAGATACAGCGGGAATGTTCTTTTCTATGTACTTGGCAAGATATTCCTCGTCAAGTTGGTCTATAACCATGTCATCAAGCCCGTGGTCAACAACATAATCAACTATACTCGAGTCATCACATTCGTGCAGAAAATCGTCATCAGTATAACGGTCCGCAATGGATTCCAGACTGATTTCGGTATAATCAAGGTCCAGGTCGGGGTCTATTTCGAATTCTTCCCTGGTTTTAATCCATTCACAGAATTCAGCCTTGTCCCACGGAAGAAGGTCATCATATAACTTCTTCAGGTCTTCGATGTTGGTAATTTTTACTGCCATATGTCAAATTTCCTCGTTTTTTGATAGTTCGGCGTTTTTCCTGTCACTGACGAGTTCAAACATATCAATGAGTTTAAAAAACTCGTGCAGCACAATCAAATTCATCTTGCTCATTACAAAGCCCCCATGCTTTTCTTCGATGATTTTGGCCTCATAATTGGCCCACTGACTGAAAAGGCTTAGCGCCCACTTGCAGCATACGTCTATCTGTTCCTCTGTCTTGCACGAATTCAGCACCTGAATCGCATACTGTGTCTTATCCAGGTACTTTTCGTGGATTTTGTCTGCATATTCCTTGTATTTATTTCTCATCTTTCGTCAGTCTTTTAACGGTTTTGTTAGTTTCATTCACCCACGCATTATGCTCATGCAGATGCCTCGAATAGAGGTCGACGTTATCCTTTACATGGTAGTAATCAAAGAGTTGCTTCTTCGTTTTGATGCTTGATTTTATCTTCTCGTATTCCTGTACATCCGACTTCTTGTCAAGATGGAACCCACGCCAGTACCAATATAAATCGTCATTCGGGTCCATGTCAACAGTAAAAATCCCCGGAATGTAGTAGTGAATGTATTTCCACTTGTCCTTGATGTTGAAAAACAGGAACTTACGTGGATTCTTGTAACGCCATTTAAGGAAATAGTGATAGGAGACGTTATGCTCAAGGGCGAGTTCAATCTCGTCGTTTTCGTTGTATTTCACCATATCAATAAATTACCTTACAATAGATTCCGTAGTTGTAATAGAGGGTATCTTCCAAATCCTCAGCGGTCTTGCACATGTACTTTTCAAGGTACTTGTTAATGTGCTCGTAGTAGATTCTCATCACCCCGTTGTCAAGGTCAATCAAATCAGTACGCCCGATAATTTTGTCCCTTTCTTCGTTGTTGGAAGACAGGATGTCCTTGAATTCATCAAGATTCATTGCTTTTCCTTTCATAATTACTTGTTTTTAGGTAGGTCACTACGGTCATCATGATATCCGGAATCTCCGACAAGGCCGGCGAGAGCACCGTGGAGATACTGGAAAATCTCTGGATTGAAAAGCAGTGAATTGGCGAAAAGAACGCTCATACCCATACTGTTACCACTATGGCCTTCATCCAACTTATACCCTGCAGCCTCCAGGTTCTTCACAAACGTTCCGAGTTCCTTGTCTTCCCCACACAATTTTTCCCAATTTTCCTTCGGGTCGCCTTCCATGGAGAGAATGAATTCAGCGATACCACGCCCCTCGTCGATACACATCTTCTCATAGTCATACAGGGAGCTGTAATGAGGTTGTTTTCCCCAAAGGTCCTGGATGATAGGGTCACGTTTGAAATCAGGGTCATTGTCTTCATACTGGCGTTTACACACATATGCCCAGTATGCATCGTGGTTTTCGAATCCGAGTTCATGTGCCCGGTTGTTGACCTTTTCCTCCCAGGCCGGCATCTCACGGTCAAACTCTTCCTTCTTAACCTTCGGGTCATCTTCAAAAGTATGCCCCTCTGCTGCGAGCCATAGGCGGTTAAATCTGTCGTACCTGGCTCTAATTGCTTCATCGAATGTCATAGTATCGTTTTTTATGCAAAGATAATAAAACGCCGGAAATCAATCATCTCCCCGGCGCTTTTCCAACATCACTTCTTCCATTTATCAACCTCTTTCACAAATCTCTTCATCCAGCTTGGTTTGTCGCTCTCACTGTCATAAACACGATAAGAAGTCCAGTCCTTTCCGTGTGCCGGGTCAACTGCCACACTGTACCTCTTTTTCAAAATCGGGTTTCCGTCCTTGTCCAGCTTCCTTCTCAATGAAATTGCATTTCCTTCCTCTACAACCTCCGTTTCGTAAGGGTCTTCCGGGATGAATGTCGTTATCGGTTTCTCTTCCTCATGCAGAGTAACTGGGATTTCGAATTCATCAATTTCCTTCTGCAGGGTCTTCACTGCCCAATCCAGTTCATTACTAACGAACCTAACACCCTTGCCAAACGCATGTATACTTCCATCAGGTGCCCTTACAATCCATGACCCGACAGGAACAAGATAATACCCATCGTCCTTATGTATCTTTAAGGTCTTGTCATCACTTATGTCCCAGTGATTAAGAAACCTTATTAGAGATGGGTTTTCTTTTCCTTCCCACAACACGAACCTGTCCAATATGAATATCTTTTCAATTGCTTCGGCTAATTTGTCGCCTGTAAATAAACTCTTTATCATATTACTTTGTTTTTGCAAATATACAAATTTTTCTGTGATATTTATAAGAAATGAGAGATTTATGGCGATAGATAGCAGTAAGATTCAAAGATATTTTATGTTCGTCCACGTTGGTTCGTCGCTTATAACTGAAAGCGATTTAACCACATTGTATTGTGCATTTGGTGACAGTACCCAACCAGCACTTGACTCGATGGTCTGGAAAAACGCTCCACAAAAGAACCGTGGAAATGACCCAGACCTCAACGTTTTTCACGTAGATTACAACGTGTACAGCGGAGATGATGTCGGGGGAGTCCAATATTACTCACACGACCCTGGTGCAGAATATTTAATCCATGACCAGAGTTGGGTATGGGTGAAATTCCAGAGAGGTTCAAAAACTTATATCGGCGGTGAATTAATCGGGGATTATGAAATTCATACACCATACCCAGAAGATAATACACAGTATATCGGGACGAACATTTATATAGAAGACCAGGGTCCCGACCCAGGACCAGACCCGGAGCCTGACCCGCCTACACCGACCGGAAGGAAATACAGGATATACGTAAAAAGGGAAGATAAACATTCCTTGATTGACAATGAAAACATACTTGTCGGCAATACCAGAGGTGACGGTAAGTCAAAGGAAACCAGCGGTATGACCATGGGTGCGGAATATTCATACGTGGAATTCAATGGTTGGCAGGAACTTACCGATGCTGCCGGTGGAGGAAGCGGTCCCACCCCGCCGCCAGGCCCAACCGAATATCTGACCATAAGCATATCCAAAGACAGTTTCGCCCACGAAGGAGGCCAGGCAGTACTTTCAATTGACAGTAATACTGGCTGGGAAATCATAACGAGCAATTGGATTACTGTTAGGGGAGATACAACTGGAAGCGGTTCTCTCGTCATGGAGGTGGAAATTGATGAAAACGTGATGTCAAGCGAGGAAAGGACAGGCTACATAACTGTCACCACGTCAGGAGGATTAATACGCAGCATTCAAGTAGTGCAGAGGGCAGGAGAGGGCGAAATTAGTTATAAGTTGATTCTCGGTATGAACCAGATGTCTGTGAGCGCAGGAGAAACGGCCGTCATTACAGCCACATATCAAACATACCAGGACGGGCAGCTTATTCGAAGTTTGGATGTTACAGACTATGAGAGCGTAACTTGGTACTCCACTGATGTTGGCGTTGCCAAGGTAGAAACCGGAGGAAGGGTGACAGGTGTTTTTGAAGGCAGTGCTCAGATAAATGCCACATATGAGGGAGTGGAAAGTGACTGGACCTTGGTTAATGTCTATTAAATTTTTCTGGTGAATAGACTATTTATATTAAAACTATCAGTACTATGAAGTTAATTGAAAAAATTAAGGAACTTTGGGCAAAGATTGTTGCCTGGGTCAAGGGTGTTGGCAATGCGGTTGATGATTTCATTATCAAGTACGCTCCTATCGCCGTTACAGTAGTTAATGTAATCAAGGAGTTCAATGAATCCGACAGCATGGACATCATTGAAACCGTTCTTAACACCGTAGGCTCAAAATATGGTGCTAAGTACATTCCTCTCGTTAGGGCATGGCTCGAAAAGAACCTTCCTATAGTCATTGATTCGCTCAACCTCGCAAGTGGTGTTGCTTCGGCTGCTACTATCTCAGAGAAAATCGAGGCTGCACGTGAAGGTATATCCAAACTCCCTGTTGAAATCAAGTCTACTACCTGGGCAGCAGTCGCTACGATGCTTGCAAACTCTCTCTCAGACGAAAAACTCTCTATGTCTGAGGCACTTGCAATCGTTGCCTATGTTTATGAAAACGAGCTCAACAAGTAATCTGAACTTGTACTATGAACTGAAAACCGTCGAGATTAATCCCGGCGGTTTTTTAATTTTTCATACACATAGTGGTACCGTTTATCAAAGTCGTTCTCCTCAGGGTACAGTTCGATAGATTCGTTGATAAACCCGTCAAGTTCGTCACCCCAATCGTTGTGGAAGTCATGCAGCAGGATATATCTTCTTTTATCCTCACACCCGAAGATGTCTACCATTGTCCCATCCCAATGAAAGTCAAGGTCTCCATGTTCTTTCATATAGTTCTTCACCCTGTCGAGGTCGTTGTCCCAAATTGACAGGAGATGTCTTACTTTCCAGTGAGTTTTCCTGAAGAAATAATCGTGGATATTCCCAGCCGCACAGAAATCAATAACTTCCCTGGTCTTGGCAATCATCTCAGGGTCGTGCTCATATATATCGTCAAGTTCCTCCTGGGTAATGTCGAACATCGTTTTCAGTATTTCACATACATCGGCGTAGTTGCCCTTCTTGTTGTAGACAGAGTTGAACTTCACCATCAAATCATGCGGAACTTCAACCGCTTCCTTAAACGCCTTATCCTCTTCTCCATAGCCAAGATAACATTCGCATAAATGAAGTGTATCTATATCAGGTATTTGCGGAGAAAAAAGCCACAAACCGTTTTCTTTCCTGGTCATGAAATAGAACCCAGGGCTATCTTTCCTATAATAAATTTTCATATGATTCAAAGTCTTTTGGTTCAACTATTCCTGAGTTCTTGAATACCAGTTGATAGAAATCCATGGTCGGCATCCAATGGTCCCGCCACACTACAAACGCATCGTCATCCTTTATCTTCACCGTAACCACCTCATCACCCCATATCTCGCCGATATCCGGAAGATACTGCTGTATATCATCTTCTATACAAGAGGCCAGTTTTTTCTTGACCGACTCGTCTTCGTTTAAGTGCTCCAGTCCGAAATCAATGCTATCTTTAATATTAAGGTCTTTCAAGAAGTCCCCTAATGTCCTACCATCAAGTTTCTCGTCACTCATAATCTCTTTTTTGCAAATATACAAAAAATTGTAATTTATCGAAAACATGAGATAACGAAAAATGAGGGCGTTAACCCCCATTTCTTCGTTCACCGCTAAAACATGTATAAGAACAAGGCACCAGCCGTATGTTCTTTCAACTTCGTATCATAACGGTACTGGGTAGCTAAACCAGCGTTTTGCTTAACGAACATACCGCCTTGTACCATTACCGAGCCGCTGAGGTCAAGCCCCGCACCAACGTAAGGCAAGAACGTCCTTACTGTCCTGATTGTAGTTTCCGTCTGCTTCTGGACCGGTGTGAAGGTATAATCAAAGTTCTGGAGCCTGTTGTACTGAACCTTCGCATCAAACGCAAATCTTCCGAGAGTGTCGGTATCAAACAACGTCTCCTTATATACCCTTTCGGCAGCCCAGTCACGGATTACTGCTGCGGTATCTTCTTTGGTGACGTAAATCAGACTGTCACGAACCCTCTCCGGGAAATATTCTTCATACTTTCCTTCCTCGATGAGTGCAAGGAGGATGTTGAGGCTGTCGGCCGGTTGTTTTACATATACCGGAACCGGCTTCGGGATGCTGTCGTGGATAGGAGGCAACTCAACGTACTTCGTCTCTGTTTTGATGATTACTTCCGGCTCACGTTTCTTCCCGACGTAAAAGCCGAGACCGAATAATAGTATCGCTGCGGTTATGATAACACCTATTTTCCGCCAATTTTTATTTTTCATAGTAATTCAATTTACTATAAATAGGGGACTTAGGACAATAATCCACTATTTACCCATTCCTCACTGAAATAAATGTTGTCAGGGTAATTTCCTTCGCAGGCTTTCTTGAACATTGACATAAGCTCACGACCGGAATAACCGCAGAGGGTTCTTTCGTCCGGCTGATTGCGATACGCCACCTTGAACTTCTTGTCCGGATGCTCTTCAGCACACTGGTACATTCTCTTGATGTTTTCAACAATGTGTTCCTCGCTCATCGAATGTTTGGTGTACATCTTAAGCGGACCGACGGAATCACGCATGCTATAGCGGAGTTCGGTTGTAGGAAGAGCGTAGGATGAACCCTGGAGTCCTTCCCCTTGTCCGTAAATAGCACCGAACTTCTCCCTGGCAACCTTCGCACTGCCCGCACCGTGTCTTCCTTCCGGGTTTGAGCCGAATACAAATATCGTGTCCGGTTCCGGTGTGATGTTCCCCGAATAAACTTTATACATACTAATTGCAAAACAAACTTATTATAGAATACAAATCTTCTTTACTATATTTTTTACAGTCCTTTGTATAAAAAAGAACAGGTACAGTTTTATAACCATGTTTTGTTTCATATGTATATGTTCCAACAACCGTAAAATCACCAACAAGCGTCAAATCATCATAAAACATTTTTGGTTTTTTATCAAGTGGTGCGGATACAACGCAAAAAACATGATGGTCATAATCCCAGTCAATATCCCATGCTAAACACCGTGAAAAAGTGTTTTCATTTTCTAAAACCTGAAAAACTTTCAATGTTTTAATTGTGCGTGAGCCAGCGTGAAATGCGGACCCACAACTGCTAAAAAATATTACCCCTAAAATCAAAACTAAAATCTTCTTCATATCTTTTTATGTTTTCCTTCTTGCCTCTTTGCGTATTCTTCCCTTACTTGTTCATGGTAGGTCTTGGTTGTACGTTCAATCATAATATGTTCCCCCCTGTGAATCTTACAAGTAATGTTTGGATGTTCTGATTCAAGACGTTTCATGAACTTATCCAAGAGGAACTCATCAGCCTGTCTCTCCGGATAGTGGTCGCACACCGGTATCTTAGTTCCAGCAGGTTGTTTAAAGAATTCCTGGATAAGCTCATCAACAAGCCTCGTACTTTTACCGGTTGCCCTGAACATCTCGTCGAACACCCGTTTATCGTCCCATAGTTCAAAATTATACTCCATCTTCGTCATCGTATTCGTATTCAATTGTCGGGTAAGAGCGAGGTGGGCATTCTGTTTTCCCACATTTCGGGCATCTGTGTTCGTACTGCCCTGGATAGGTCGTGTAAACAATTCCTGTAAATTCCATTGGAACCCCGCATTCATCACAAATAAGTTCTACCTTATAGGTTTTAACTTCTCTTCTCTTCAGCATCTTTCAATAATTTTACTCTTTCATTAAGTTCCTCTTCCGTAATATACCCACGCTCGATGAATTCATCACGAAGCGGATTTGCAAGTTCCTGAGCCTGAGGGTGTGGCTTTCCTGTCAAAGCGATGTCGCTACGCAGACAGAAGAAGTGGAGCCACGCATCCTTAAAACCGCACAACACGAATTCTGTTTTTGTTGCCAGAGGAAGTACGCCACGGGCCTGCTGAGCCAACCACGGTTTCTTATCCTCTTCCCTAACGCCATCAATATGAGACCAGTCATTCAATAGCGTCATATAGGTATCCTCACACGATTTCAGCCCATTGAGCCAGGTATCAACCCTATCGTTTTTATCATAATCTCCTGTAACCTTGACTACCCTCATCTTATCAATGTCAACCCAGTCTCCGTCCCACCGGGTAATCTGCTCTCCTTCCGCAAGTTCATGTTTTCCTATCCACGGTGGTATGACGAAAGTACATTCATTACCGAACTTCTCCTTGCTGTAATTGACATAACGTGTTGATTCTTGAACCATTGACATAACACGGTGACGAAGGAACTCCCTGCCAACCCCGATGTCGGTAATGAACTTCACACAGTAACGCTTCTCATGCTTTTTTTCAGGAACGTCACAGCCATATGTTTCAATGTCTTCAAGCCGGTTGTTTTCCACAAGGACACGGTAGTTGGTAGTAATGTAATATACGTCCAAACCAAACTTTTTCCCGTCCGTTTCAATAACATCTGGTTCTTTTACCACTTTACTGTATTTGTTCTCTCGATAAAACGTTACATCGGATATTTCCTTCATGTAATACTCGTCATCTATCGGGCTTCCGATTCGAATTTTCAAATACACCGTGCCGAATTCCAACACAGCACCATGCCTTTCCTTCGTCCTGGCTTCAACGAACCTCTTGGCCGTTTCTCCGCCTTTCACCTCACTCTTGTACGAGGTCTTTCCGCAGCGTTCTATAATGTCGTATATACCCTGAATCCCGGGTTGCTGCTCAATTATTTCATAACTTGGTCTTATCAGTTTCATACTTTTTCTCCATTTTCATCATAAACAAATCCATCTGCGGTCTTGCACTTAGTACCGGCAGTCAACATACCCCAGAAATTGCACCTCTCGTGGTCCGGGTCATCCTTGAAATAAGCCTGACATTTCTTGTGCTCCGGGCATATCTTACAATCGTGTCCATCAGGTGTCAAGCGGTCGGTGAATATCCCCAGTTCCAATGCCAGTTCTTTCCAAGTAAGAGGCTTAAAATCACCTATATAGAAAGACAAAAACCTCCACGCACCAATATCCCCAACGTTGTATCCGTGCCTGCCATATTCAGGATTGGCAATCGACGTAATCACATCATATCCGCTGTCCTCGTTCTTATGTGAAACAATCATTCTCCAGAGAAGGTCCTTGGCGAAGTTTTCCCAGTTTATATCGTTCTTGTTCATAGCCTGCAACCAATTATATCTTTACTTACCATATCCACAGCACCATGCCCTTCCTTCGCTCTGGCTTCAACGAACCTCTTGGCTACTTCTCCGCCTTTCGGCTCACTCTTATACGAGGTCTTACCACATTTCTCTATAATGTCATAGATACCCTGCAGCCCCGGACCCTGTTCAATTATTTCATAACTCGGCTTTATCAGTCTCATAACATTTCTTTTAATTTCTTCTTCTCTTCTTCTGTGAGGATTGAAAGAATATTCTTCAACTTATCCTCGTCCTTTTTGGCATTCTTTTTCTTTGCCGATGATTTAGACCCTTCGTCACGCTTCTTAATCCATTCGTCAATAGCCGCCATTGTCTCTTCATATACGCCAAGAAATTTGAGCCACTGTTCAACATCATATTTCTTATATTCCAAATGCCATCTATTTGATTTCTTTGAAATTTCCTTGGCAAATGCTTCCGCATACCCAGGGTGCACTCCATAATCTATCTGAGAAACATGCTCCGTGTGTTTATCGCCATATTTCCTTGAATCCAACGCTTCTTTGACTTTACCGTCAATGCAGTACGTACAGAGGAAATCACGTTCGTAAGTAACCTCAATCCTTGGCTTATGGTTTTTCTCCTCAAAGTAATGGGTGCTCACCACGTTACCATGGCCTGTAAAGGAGAAACTAATGTTAGGGACAGTTCCGTCTTCGCCATTATATCTGTTGTATAGATTATGAAACACGGAATCACCTAACTTGATGATATGTCCGTCCGCAGACATCATGTCTGATTCAATGTCAAACGGATGGCATTCACAGGACGATTCAAGGTAGTCGTCCGTTATCTTGTTGTGGTACTGGATGATTTCATCACAATACGCATCGAGTCGGTAATACTGTTTAATACCATCATATGTTTCATCAAAACCATAACCGCTCACGATATACTCCTTAGGTAATAGTGACTCTTTGTCGCCCGAATAACTAAAAGTCCCGTACTGTCTGTTCTCGTAAGAAGGTAGTTTTGTTAAAAACACCTTGTCACCAATGTTGTATTTGTAATGTAATGTCATAATTTGCACTTGATTATTGCGTTAGTGACCATATCCACAGCACCCTGAACATCCCTCCAGTCACAGGTTTCCACCCTGGTGTGCATCGAGCGGTTCGGAATGGAAACCAAGGTTGTCTCGCAGTTCTCGGAGAAACGCTGAATGTTGTCAGTGTTGGTTCCACCGGCACGTCCTCCAGCCTCTTCCTGATAGAAGCCGTTTGCTGCCTCTTTAAGGGCTAAATTAAGCCTCAGGCTCTTCTCCGGACCGTAACATATAACTGGACCCTTACCGAGTGAAATATCGCCGTATTTCGCCTTATTTAAGCCCATATCACCATCCGTTGCGAATGTCACATCGAAGTCTATGGAGATGTCCGGATTTATCTGTCTTGCAGCAACACACACGCCACGGCAACCAACCTCTTCCTGGGTAGCAGCAAGAAGTACTACGGTATATTCATCCATCCAATTCTTGTCCTTGCTGAGAACCAGGTTCCTGAAAATCTCCTCGGCTACGAACACGCCAATCTTGTCGTCAAGCCCAGTGCTGTACATCCTGTTCTTTCCGAAGTTGAAGTTGCACAGACGCTCATAGAGAACAGGTGTCCCCGGGTGAATTCCCCTGGCGAGGACTTCATCCTTTGTTTCACACCCGACATCCACTTTCATATCCTCGAACTTCAGCACCTTGTCCTGGGTTTCCTCATGGTATTCGATGTGAATAGGGTTCTTGATGACGATTCCGCCAGTTAAGATACCATTGTCTTTCAGGAATACCACCTTTGATGCCGGGAGGTCTTTCTTGTCAATGCCCCCGGCTGGGCCAATGGATACCATACCATCATCAGAAATGTTGGTTACCACGGCATACACCTCGTCTATGTGTGCTGAAAGCAGGATTTTAGTCGGGCCATTGCCGAATGTAAACCAAGTGTTACCAAACTTGTCAGAAGTACAACCTCTTTCAAGATAGTCCATCACCTCGTTTTTAAAGCATTCAACAGCCTCAGCTTCCAATCCGGACGGTGATGGTATAGATGTCAGTTTATAAAGAAAACTTGTATTGTCTCTTACGTTCATATCAATTACTTTTTGCAAATATACATAAAAATTACGACTTCAAAAACTATTTATAAGAAAACAAATACTATGGCATATTTAGCATGGAATAAAGTTGTGATTCCGAATTGTGCAGATTACAACGCAAAACAAGTGAGGGAGATGTTGGATGAACTCCGTGAGAAAAACCCTAATAATGAGGGGCTTAAAAAACGCAGTAATAACAGTTACATCAGGGAGTGGGCTGTTCACGCTCTTTGCTATAACTGGAACATCCGCAGAGATAAGACAGCGACAGCGGACCTCGAATTCGAGATGGCTACGAAGGACAAGATTCTTTACTCATTGACAGGTCCTGTTGCAAAGTTGATTCTTGCTATTTTCTACTAATAAAATAAATCATAAATAAAAAACATGGCAATATATATACACTTATTTAAGTCATCCGTTGACTACGCTGACAAAAGAAAAAACGATTACAAAGAACCGTGGGTGTCACTGACTGAATATGCTGACAAAAATCCAGTATCGGTAATCGTAAACGGTTCTTTAAGGGAAAACGATTTTGACCCGGAACATACAATAACGGAATCGGATTTCACTGGACATACCTATGACGGAGAATATGTATTTTGCGGTTATGACAGTGAAATGGGTGAATTTTTTTATACTGGGTCCACCGGAAACATTGTTTATGGGGATGATATTCAAAACATCTATTTGGATTCTAAAGACATACATGACCGCATATTGTACTTTAATAATGGAACGGAAGAGGAATTGGATTTTATTGCACTGCTTATTACTGAAATCAATTACGAGTATGACAATTTGATAAATGAGGTGAATTATAACAAAACAGAGGAAGAAATACTGTTGGGCACGCCATTGACATTCAACGTTACATCCGACGGTAATATTCTTTGGAAAGCATCTAATAATAATTTTACCAGAAATATTAGTTATAGAAAAAACGATGACGATTTGATAATTATTCCATCAACGACAGGAGGGACACAAATATCGGTCGTTGCTGGTGATGTCGTTAAATTTTATGGTTACGTTGGTGCCTATGCGTCGTCGACTTCAGTATACAACACTTTTTCCGGAAGTACGTGCGGTTTTAGCATTAAAGGAAATATAATGAGCCTTATTGATGGGAATAATTTTGAAAGTATGACTGAATTACAAAATGATTATGCATTTTGCGGTTTGTTTAGAGGTTGTACTGGGTTGACAGATGGTAGCAAATTGCTTTTACCGGCCACAACCTTGAGCAATTATTGCTATCGTTCTATGTTTTATAATTGCAGCAGTTTAGTGAAAGCACCGGAATTACCGGCAACGGAGTTGACATACAATTGCTATTCCTATATGTTTTGTAATTGCAGCAGTTTAGTGAAAGCACCGGAATTACCGGCAAACCCTATTACTGCCGCCAATGTTTACGATAACATGTTTTATAATTGCGGAAGCTTAGCGGAAGCACCGGAATTACCATCAACGAAAGTAACAAGCTATTGTTATTCACAGATGTTTTATAATTGCAACAGTTTAACAAAGGCTCCAGACCTTCCGGCTACAAGGCTGACCAATTATTGTTATTATGAAATGTTTTTGGGTTGCTCCAACTTGAATTATATAAAATGCCTTGCAGTAAATAATTTAACTGCAAGCAATTGCACATATTCATGGATTTCGTCTTCGGTTACTACTGGTACGTTCGTGAAGGCTGCAGAGGCTGACTGGTCTGGAAAAACAAGATATGATGGAATACCTCAAGGATGGAATGTAATATCCGTATAATTTCGTAAAAATCCCGAGGATTATTCCCCGGGATTTTTCGTCTTGTACAGGCGGTACCTTACGAACCATCCGAAATTACTGTCTCTGATGGACTTCACCGCCTGGATAATCAGAAACGCAGGCCAGAAGGCAGCTTGTACGGCCCAATGAAACTTCTGGAACAGACCAATGGTATAGGAGGTCATCGCAAACAGAAGACCAGCATACGCATAAAACCAAATCAACAAAAATACAGCAGTCATATAATTTATAATTTATTCCCAATAAACACCCTTGCTCTTTATTTTTTCTAACACCTGTTCATAATCAAATATCTCAAACCCAAGAAGTTTCAGATTATCCGATGCATATGATGCTACTTTGCAGTAAGTCCCGTCACGTAATACAACTGAATAATCGCCTTTGTATACTACGCTTTCAGCCGGAATTTCAAACCTGCACACCGCAAACGAATCTTCTTGGTTATATTCGCTATTCAGCAGTAACAATGCGGATTCCTTGTTTTTGAATGAGTGGAAAAAACCAGGTCCTATCTCTTTAATGTTTTTGACAATATCGTAATATCCGTTATCGACATATTTCTCAAGTTCGGAGTTTAGCACTTTGTTTTCCACCCACTCGAAATCCTGATAGAATGAAAAATATCTTCTCGGAACATTTATGTATTGTGAAACTTCATTCTTTATGTCATTGGGTATCAATGGATTATTGTCCACCACCCTCAACAACTTATAGGCATAAATTGGTTTGTTACACTTTATTTTACGGCAATTGAACAAACACATATTACAGTTCCACTTTTTCTTTTGAATAGGCGATGGTATCGGAAGCGTCAAGGATTTGCATCTGCCACTTGCCGTCTTTCCATTGGTTCAAGACCTGGTAGATTCCGGAGAGTCCGCACCTGATGGTCACATAGTAACCCTCTTCCTGTGGCGGATACTTAGCGGGTCTGAAATCCCCGTGGAACTTGAAGATGTCTTTACGATAGGAGTTTATCTTTTCATACATCTTCGCAAAGTCAGTACCGAATTGCTCTGCTATTTTCTCATCCATATTTAGTTATACATCCAAAGGATACATAATGATAGGGTCTGGTAACGCTTCACCGCTATCCAACAACCAGTAGTCTTCAAGACACTGATGTTTGACGGGCTCTGTAGGAACGTTATCATAGTAATAAATAGGCTCGCCATCAGTGCTCGCACCAACGAGCCACTCATCGTCGCAGTCTGGGAATTCCATAAGCATCACCGGCTTGAATTCGCCCATGTAGGGGATGGTTCTGACGGTGTTGAAGTCAAGCCATTCAATTGCATCCTCATAGGTCATGTCATCATTCAAGATGAGCATTTCAGCAAGTTTCTCATAGGAGTAAATCACATTACCATTCTCTGTGATGCCCACGATTCCTTCGTCATATTCTTCCGGTTCGAAAAGAGAATAACCACCGTACTTTTCCTTCAGGTAGTCTTTAAGTTCTTGATGTGTCATATTATTTTCTATTGTACGTTCTTTTTGCAAATATACAAAAAAGCCAGGAACTTTTATTATTCCTGGCGCTTTTTATGCGAGGTCAGTTATTTAGGAGCCAATACTTAGCATCCTTTTCATGTTCTGCATAATAGTCGTTACACCTGAGTTTTATAGAGGTAAGCAATTTTTCATACTCTGTGCATTCATTTTCAATAAAATTAAAACGTATGCGGTTAAAATATTCGGCCGACAATAAATGTGTGGAAACACCGTTGTCAGTAAGAAATTTCGTCAAGTCCTCCAAAATACCAGTGCGAATTAAAAGTATTTTCTCTCTTTCTTTCCTCACGGTTTCGTAAAGTGTGGACATTTCTCCGTACATTAACATGTTTATTTCTGACTTTTTCCCTTTAAAAATTTCTCCATCAAGACGACCAGGATATTGTTTTTCAAGAGCATCTATTTTTGCAGTTCTTAAATTTTTTATATTCTCATAACTGTGTTTAAAGCCATCTAATTTAGCGTGGTATTTTTTCACCTCACCAACCTTTTTAGCCTTATACGAATCATCGAAAAACACACGTAAAAGTGAATCGGCCTTTGTTTTTTCAATAGTTTTAAGACTGTCCCGTATAGTTTTAAGGCTGTCCCGTACTATTAATTTCCTACGTTCAATGCTATCAGCAATAGCCTTTTTATGCTCCTTTTCTTTTAGTTCTGCAAGATACTGTGCTTGCTTTTCCTCCATTTCAGCAGCACAAAATTCACAATCAGAATAATAACGTCCATAAGAAGAATGATAACATTTATGATAAATTCTTTCCTTCTCTCTTTTGTAACGAATCGTGTATTCTTTTTTACTTTCTCCTTTTTGCCAAGCTGGAATATTTTTTATTTCTTTTTCATACCGTTCCCTTATAGCTCTACTCCTACTTTGGGCACCAGTAAGAACAACGAAGAAAAAAACACAAAAAACAAGCGTGAAAATCTTTTTCATAAACTAAAAATTTTTGCATCAAATTTTAATGATACAAAGATACAAAAAGCATTTAACGACACAATATTTCTGGCGCTTTATTTATATTTTTCCAGCACTTTTTTACTGAATGGATTTGTAGGAACATATGGCGGCATTTCTGTTTTTGTCCTACTGCACATATAACCTTTAGACATGTGTGTACCATCATCAAGTTTACAAAGGTCGGATAAACGCCCAAGCGATATTTTCGTAAAATCACTTGCCTCTTCCAGTGTATCAAAATGTTTAACTAATTTTCCATCTAAATCAAATACATTTATGCCCTTTCTTCTTGATAATGGGAGTGTTCTTTTGAAAGACATACAATAATTGTATTTTTCTTCTCCCCACTTTCTCTCCAACTTAGGTACATCTATTTTATAATAGTGGAGAAAAAGTTTTCTGGCGTGAGCGTCAGTAGTTGCTATAGTGTAAGTGTTTCCGGTGTAATTTTTATGGTGCGGATTTGAAACGGTTCCACATATAATTTCTTCAAATCTATTTTTTATCATTGTAACGATTTCTTTTGTTCCAATGACGCTTATAAGTAATCTTTTTGAAATTCTTCCGTCTTTCAGTTTTTTATTAAGAAAGGAAATGGTGCCATCACCATCTAACACACCGAGAATAAAAGCGTCCAACAACTCTTTATTCTCTATTGGAGGTGGTAATAAAGTTAAACTTTTTTGTGGGGTTATATTGAAATTTTTTTCAAGGTCTTCACATATTTTTGGCGAAGTAATGGCTATTGCGACAGAACTATATTTTTCTCTCGTTGAACTTTCATATATTTTGCCATTACTTTCTATTTTCTCTGCAAATGTTTCCAAAAATGACTTATCTTTTCCAGACAATCCTATCGTCAATCTATTTCTTTCTTTGCTTATGTTACCATCGGCAGCAATAAATCCAGCATAATAACACGTTTCTATTGTATATCGTGAAAAATAATTATCGTTCACCGTTAGTGTTCTTTGTTTCCATGAATGTTTTGATTCGCCTGGTGCATATACCTTTAATCCATATTTCTTTTTATAGTAATTCAGACACATCCTTTTACCGACTACTTCAAAAGCCGCATCTTTTTCAGGTATATCTTTTTCTTTTGATAAGTTAAGTATTTCTATTAAAGTTTCTTTCGTCATAATGCCGCATTTAACTATAAATAGTATGATATTTTGAAAAAACACCAAAAAAGCCCACATTTCTGCGGGCCTTTGTTGCTTTTACCTGTTTATGACAAGTCCTCTATATTAGATACACCAGCATCAAGGTCAGCGGCTTCGCTTGAAAGGAACTTGAAGCACTTCAACTTCCAAGCCCTGGACTGCATATCCTCTTTCTTGATGACAACACCCTCATGAGGAACTTTGTTTACACAATCAGGGGAGTTCATTTCCATGTAGAAACGCTTGTCATCAGCCAGGTGGTCAATGAACTGCTGACCATAGTCCTCAGCATCGACAGGAATGTCAGTGTACAGGTCCTTAGCGTAACCGTAGTACAGTTCGTTCACAGGAACAAGGCCGTTCATCTTGCACCACTGCTGTACCTCACGGGCAGAGAACTCATGGACTATACCGTCAGGGTTGGTCATCGTGATACGGTACACCATAATCTTATAGTGCTTGCCGTAGGTGTATTCCTCGTTGGTCTTCATAGGTACGCAACCGTAGTCGTAGATACCCGCACTACGCTTCATAATCGGCTTGTTGTTAGGCAGGTAACCAACCACCTCTGCATAGATAGTCATACCCTTGATGAGGAATGGTTTGATGACCTTGAACGACTCAGCCCATACGTCCGCACCCTCACCGTAGAAGCCAGGGTTCACCTTACCAAGAGTGATGTTTGCGTTCTTGATGACGCTACGAGAAGAGTAAACATAATCGTAGTCGTTGAACTCCTTCTTGGTCAGGAACTTGGCAACCTTCTCCTTCCAGGTCAGAGGATGCTTACAAAGGACGTATGCGTAGACAGCAGACGTACCATCCCACTTGGAAGAGATGTGGATGAGGTCATCAGGACCGACGGTGTTAGGCTCCTTACGAATAATCGTGGTAGAATAGTGGAACCTGAACTGGTTGTCAATAATCCTGTTGAATTTCTTCAGACCCTTCTGACGCTTCCTGTCCTTCCTATCGCCGGAAGAAGCCTGCTGTTGCGTTTCCTTAACAACATACTTCTTGCTAATCCAGAAGGACTTGCCCTTGTGCTCAACCTCATTGAACTCCGTACCAACAGGGCAATCGCTCTCATCGAAATCAATGCTCGTAGAGGTGGACACAAAGTCAACTAACGTGCTGAGAGGCAGGAGGAAACCCTCGGATACCTGTCCCTTGAGACGGATAGCCTTCACACGACCGTTATCCTCGAACATACCGGTCTTCTCAGGGTTTTCGTTCAACTCCTTGTGGCGATAGAGGTTAGCGAATGCCAGGAGCTGTGGGTTGATGCAGGACATTGCAGGGAAATACACGAACTTGCCAGGCTGCTCGTCGATACCTACAAGGATGTTGTAGCCGTCAACGTGAGCGACCTTCAACCTCGTTACTTCAGGGTTGATGTGCTGCGTGAAATTCTCTATTTGTACAATCTTGCTGAGGTAGTTTGCATCAGCCTTTGTGTTAATGTTTAGTTTCATAGTCGTATTCTATATTACTATTTTGATTTTCATGTTCTTCCCAGTAGAACCCTCCTATCGGAAAAGAGTTCCAATCGGTAAAATTACAGTCATTACGCACAGAACGGGTCGAACGCACGAATAATTTCGTTGTGAAACGAGAGAGGACGTTCGGACTGTCGTTATTGTGGTTTATTTTTTCAAGATGCCAGATTATCATACAACGGACTTATCCCTTCTTTCCTTTATAATCTCCATCGCCCTTGCCAGAGAAATCGGATGATAATCGTTGTTGTCCACACCCACGTCATACTGGTTCCACTTCAGGCTCTTCATCTTCTCTTCCGTAATCGTACCGGCGGAGAACGGATTCGAGTGGATGTGGCCGAACAACTGCATCACCTTATGGTCAACGTTATTGGAGAAGTCGAGGAATGGGAAGTGGTTAAGATAAACCGTCCATCCGTCGATAATCAGAACCTTCTGGAAATCAATGGAGTCGAATCTCTCAATTAAAGTTCCAGGTCTGAACACCCTGTCCGGGTCGTGGTTGCCGAGGATGAGATGGATATGACCGTTCAGTCTCCCCGGCTCAAGACACCAGTTCCACTTCTCGACGTTTCCGAAACAGAAGTCGCCGAGATGGTACACATGGTCATCAGGACCCACCACGGAGTTCCAGTTCTTCACCAACACCTCGTTCATCTCCTCAACGGTCTCAAACGGACGGTTGCAGTACTTTATGATATTATTATGGAAGAAATGATGGTCGCTAACAACAAACACCTTATCTGGATTTTCTATTTTCGTT
>Ga0256405_10004966_pt1 | contig 23853 bp, 21 predicted proteins | sample RumenRJG_02DNA_FD_189096 | JGI IMG/M metagenome (GOLD analysis project Ga0256405, IMG submission 189096) | Bovine rumen microbial communities from Lethbridge, Alberta, Canada - RJG_02 | ecosystem: Host-associated > Mammals > Digestive system > Stomach > Rumen | place: Canada: Alberta... | reverse complement strand
GCATTCTCCATCATAGAAAAATATAGTTTTGTTTAGAGCTGCCGGGTAACTTATGCTCGGCAGCTTTGAACTGTCTGCTAGAAGTAGATAAAAAGAAAAAAATCTTTTGAGGAGTTTTGTCAGTATAGCATAACTTTATTTATCCGCATAATGATGAAGACTGGTTAGTTACATGCTAATCAGTCTTTTATTATGCCCAGAAAGGAGGAAAAGAATGGGAGATATAAATAATGAAGTGAATCCAGGCCGCAAATTTACACATGACCAGATAGTAGCAATATTAGATAAACTTGAAAAAGACTTGTCGGATTTATTCGAAAGCGACAGGTATAAAGAGTATCTAACATGCATGAGTAAGTTCCATAACTACTCTTTAAACAATACCTTGCTCATAGCAATGCAACGCCCGGATGCTACTTTGGTAGCAGGGTTTAGTGCCTGGAAAGATAAACATGGTAGGACAGTCAAGAAAGGAGAGAAGGGAATCCGGATCTTGGCACCATACAAATATGCTGTAAAATTGGCTTCAAAAGATGAAGATGCAGAACCAGAGTATGTAGAACGTACAGGATTCAAACCAACATACGTCTTCGATGTGAGTCAGACTGAAGGTAAAGAATTGCCTTCCATTGCAGTAAATGAGCTCTCGGGTGATGTGAATGAATATAATAAACTTTTCAGAGCGCTTCGAATCGTATGTCCGGTGCCGGTAGATTTCGAAGATTTTGAAGGCGGATCCAAAGGATACTTCAGTGATTCCGAGAAGCGTATTGCTATCAAGAAGGGTATGAGCCAGGTCCAGACTATCAAGACTCTGGTTCATGAGACAGCTCATGCTATGCTTCATTCCAGTGCAGCGGAGGATAAAGATAATCCTGTAGATCGACGCACCAAGGAAGTGGAAGCAGAGAGCATAGCCTTCACTGTATGCAAAAGATATGGCCTGGATACTGAAGACTATTCATTTGGATATATCGCCGGTTGGTCTTCAGGGAAGGATACAAAGGAACTGAAGGCATCGCTTGAGAGGATCAAGGATACTGCAGATAAGATAATAACCGGTATTGATAAGTCAATTGAGAAACAGACTTTGCTAGAAACGGCATCGAGAAACGACGACAGAGGGAGATGAAATCATGACAAAAATAAGCAATAAGGAATTGGAAAAGGCCAGAGAAATGGATCTTCTGACATACTTTATGATATTTGAACCAGAGGAACTGATCAAGATATCAAACAATAACTACACCATTAGAGAGCATCAGAGTCTTAAGATCTCCAATGGGAAGTGGATGTGGTGGTCCCATGGATTCGGTGGAAGATCTGCTCTGGACTTTCTGATAAAGGTCAGAGACATACCTTTCAGAGAAGCAGTTACTATAATCATTGAACCAAAGGAGTATAAAGCTCCTATTTTTTATGTCCTAAAACAGACAAAAGCAGAGAAAAAGTTACAGCTTCCCGAAAGAAACCTTACAGATCATAAGGTGATTTCTTACCTCCGAAGTCGCGGAATAGATACAGAACTTATAAAAGCCTGCATCAATAGTGGAATGCTTTATGAAGATGTTTACCACAATTGTGTTTTCGTCGGCTTCGATGAGAATGGCAAACCTCGCTATGCAAGCACCAGATCAACAAACGGAAAGAGTGATGACAAACGTGAAGTTTCAGGTTCGGACAAGCGGTATTCCTTCAGGATCCTGCATCCTTCGGACATGCTTCATGTATTTGAAGGAGCTATTGATCTCCTGTCATATATGACACTTACAAAGATTACAGACGGTAAATGGACAAGAGAGGCAATGGTTTCTTTAGGCGGAGTAGCATCTTCAAAAGGCCAAAGTGACAGTCCTAAAGTGCCGATCGCTCTCCAAAGTGCCATTGAAAACATGAAGGATCTGAAAAGAATCGCGCTTCATCTGGACAGAGACGATGCAGGAAGACTGGCTGCCCAAGATATAATGACCGCACTTCAGGACAGATTCGAAGTGCTGGATCAGCCACCAAAATACGGAAAAGATATGAATGACTATTTGATAATGAGAGGAGCACTAAATGATAAAAGACTCGAGTGAAGAACAGATCAAAGTGATCTACTGTGAAACCGGACACAAGGCAAGGATCGCTGAGGTGGATAATAACCTTGGAGCATTCCAGGGCCTTGTAGGCGGATGGATAGAAGAGTATATGCCGTACGATGATGATATTGCTATCGTGTGCAATGAAGAAGGGAAGACCATGGGACTTCCTCTAAACCGTGCAGTAAAAAGTGAAGATGGTCAGCTGCTTGATATAATCGCAGGTGACTTTTTTATTTGCTATGCACCTATTGATAGTGAGAAATGGTTGGACCTTCCAGCTGATCTTGAAAAGAAATATATGGATAAGTTTAATCTTCCAGAACAGTTTTTCAGAGAAAACGGCGAGATAAAGAACGTCAAATATGACCCCGGGAACATTCCAATTGAGAGAAAAAGTGTTGAATACGAACGCTGACAAAGGTGGCAGAGTATGCCTGACAACTTTAGCAAGCAAAGCATAATTACGTAAGAAACGCAATTATGCATAGACTTGGTGGCTAAGCCCCCAAACCCCTTAAGTCGCTTGTAAAGCTACCACTATTCAGACAAGAGATACTATGATTAAGGCATATATAAAGATTAATCATTAGATATACTTTAAACTAGATTTGTAGTTTTAATATATTTATTATTATGTTAATATTTAACAAAAGGAATCTAATTATAATATTTGATAGTAATCCTTTGTTTGTTGTAATAGTAAGGGGGAAGAATATGCTAAAATTGTTTCTTTGGCCTTTCAAGTTAATATACTATTGTTTGAAGCCATTCATCTGGTTTTATAAAAACTTCTTTGGATACTCAACCGCGACATCTGATTCTGAGGGAATAGATTTTGAGCATACGTGCGCTAATATTTTACGAGGGCGTGGATTTAGCAATGTTGAAGTGACCAAGGCGAGCGGAGACCAAGGGGTTGATGTCTTGGCAAGTAAGGATGGCAGAAGATATGCAGTTCAATGTAAATTGTATTCAAATCCTGTAGGGAATAAAGCGGTTCAAGAAGTATATGCAGGAAAAACCTATTATGGTTGCACAGACGCTGCGGTAATGACTAACTCTACTTTTACTGAAAGCGCAAAAGTATTAGCTGACTCGCTAGGAGTGGAGTTGTGGGAAAACACGCCAACATCCAGTAAAAGAAAGAGAAAAAACAGTCCTATTGTTTTTTGGGGGTCTATTATTGTGCTGGTAGCATTTTGGATTTATTTGTTTGAGGCAGAAAATGCGGGAACCATAACGCAAGAGATTTCAAATGATAGGGGAAGTACAGCAGCACTTATCTGGCTAGGATTCATCTTAGCCTATGTATTTGTTTTTCCTTTTATCAGAAATATAATTATTGATATATTAATTGGCTTTACTAAAATAAAAATAGCCATATTACAAAGAAAACTTAATAAAATTAGAGATAATGACTATGATGATGAAATTGATAGTACTGAAGATGATTTTGAACTAGAGCCAAGTTACACTGAAATGCTTCGCCAAAAGTATCAAGTCGATTTAAGAGATGATGATTTTGATGTAGATAAATTTGCAGATGAGTGCAATGCATATTTAGCTCGTCAGGATGAAATGAAGCAGTGGGAGGAATCATAAAGGGAATCATTAAATAGTACTAAAACTTCGCCTGAGAACTCTATGCCGTAGGTATATAACTTACGGCTTTTTTATTTACTCTGGAAAGGAGGCAAAGATGAAACGAACAAAACGACGGGAATTCGTAATGAATGAAAAAGAAGCAAAGGAGCTTTCAATGAAAGCACAAAAGGCATGCATGTCTGAATCTCATCTTATAAGACTCCTCATATCCGGATATCATCCCCCTGCAGCGCCAGATGGAAGATTTTATGATGATCTGAACAAACTAATTGATGTGGCGGAGAGAATGGAACTCCAAGCTAAACTGGTAAAGGATTCAAAATGTTCAAATGCTTTAACAGAAATATCGGAGGAGATCTTTACTCTCTGCTCTGAGATCAGAAGAAGATACCTGAGAGGTGAAAGGGATCACATACAATGGCTGTAACTAAAATCTGGAGAATAAGGGGAAATGCAGGAATGGTCATAGACTATGCAAATAATCCGGAGAAAGTCAGAGGAGAATATCCTACAGATAGTTTGGCAGATATTTCTGATGTCTTGGAATATGCAGATGATGACATCAAAACTGAAAGTCATTTATATACTTCAGGAATTAACTGTAATAAGCGGAAAGCAAAGGAAGAATTTACTGAAACAAAGGAGATGTATGGAAAGACTGGTGGTATTGTCGCTATTCATGGATACCAGAGCTTTGAGGAAGAAAATCTTTCACCGGAGGAAGCTCATGAGATAGGAGTACAGCTAGCGAAGGAACTTTGGGGCGACAGATTTCAGGTCATCGTTGCTACTCATCTAAACACGGATCACGTTCATAATCATTTTGTTATAAACTCGATTTCATTCAGAGATGGAAAACACTTTCACATGTGCAATGCAAGATATCTTGAGATGAAGGAAGCTTCAGACAGGCTTTGCAAAGAACACGGGCTTTCGGTAATTGAAAAAACTCAGGGTAAGCGGATCCCATACAATCTGTATATGAGAGAAAAGAATGGTGATCCTGCAAGGTACAATATCGCAAGGGAGGCCATTGACTATGCTGTGAAGAGAAGTCTCAATATGGAGGAGTTTAAAGCTGAACTCAGGACTCTGGGATATAGCTTTCAATTCGACCAAAACAGGAAGTACTGGACCGTTACTGTTCCGGGATGGGAAAGACCGATAAGAACTTACAGACTCGGATCTGAATATACCAGGGACAGGATCATTGAAAGAATCTATTCCAATGACGAAAGCGTAAGGACGAACGAGTACAGAGAAGCATATTATCATCGCCCAAACAACTATCATATAAGAAGACGCATCCATAGGATAAATACGAGGACGGGGTTGGAGAAACTGTATTTAAGAATCTGCTATGAAATGGGATACCTTCCCAAGTACCGACAGGATCCTATCAAGGTACACTATATCTTCCGCGATGAACTTCTCCGTTGTGATACCTATGGAAAGGAAGCCAGCCTGCTTTCAAAGAATCATGTTTCCACTGTATATGAGCTGATAAAACTAAAGAACGATAAGACGAATGAAATCGATGACCTGATGGACAGGAGAACAGAACTCAGAAAGATGGCTAAACGAAACATACCGGAGGAACAGAAGGAAGCTTTGAAGGATAAGATTACAGATCTTACAGATCAAATCAAAAGGATAAGGGCGGACCTGAAACTCATAGACGACATAGCTGATAGGTCAGGAATACTGGAAGAAAAAGTAAGAGAAATAGACAGAGAAAGAAATGGAAAGGAGTTGATCAGATGAACGTATCATCCGACGCAGCGGAACAGATAGTGAGAATGTCACTGGAAGGAATGGAAGTAGCGATAAAGATATCCGGTCAGGGTGCTAAGCTTGCAGCAGTCAGGATCGCTGCGGCACTCAATGAAGAGCAGAAGACCAGAGGCAGATCCCGCCTTACAGCCATGCTTAAAACGGGCAAACCATTAAAAGTATATGAGATCCAGCAGAAGGATCTTAAGACATTTGCTCAAGAGGCAAAAAGATACGGTGTACTGTATACAGTTCTGAGAAGCAAAGACCGTAACGACACTACAGTCGATATCATTTCCCGTGTGGAGGATGCATCCAAGATCCAGAGGATCACAGAGAGGTTCAGACTCACAACAGTAGATGCAGCTGATGTGTCCAACGGTTTCAAGGAGAGGGTCTTCCCGAAAAAAGTAAACCCTACTACGGCTCAGACAGAAAGAGGAGATCTGTCCGGGCCAAACTCCACCAGGACAGACTCCTCACGGCAGACGATATCAAATTCTGAGAAGCCTTCAGTAAGGAATAAGCTGGAAGACTACAGAAAAGAGATAGAACTCAAGAAGACAGTGCCGGTGATCGAGAAAGAGAAGGTCAGATGATATGAACACAAGAGAAAAGACGAGTGATCTCATACTTTATGCCTTAGTCGGAGCCGTACCGGTAATATGGATAGGCCTTATATTAGCCCCATACTCAAATGAAGGTATAGTATATATTATATCGCATATTGACGATATATTCAGTGACCCATTAGATATCAGGCTAGACGGAAGCAGCATCAGAACGGTGCTGCTTTTACTTTTGGCCTATGCTATGGGAATAGGTATATATCTGTCGTCAAGAAAGAATTACAGACGAGGTGAGGAGCATGGCTCAGCTAAATGGGGTGTACCTTTTGCACTTAATAAGAAGTATGCAGACCACGACTATGAAAATAATAAACTGCTGACTCAGAATGTGAGGATCGGCCTTGATGGCAGGAAGCACAGAAGAAATCTTAATGTGCTGGTAATCGGTGGATCAGGTGCAGGTAAGACCAGATTCTATTGCAAACCCAATCTTATGCAGTCCAATACTTCGTTTGTCGTGCTCGACCCAAAAGGAGAGCAGTTAAGAGATACAGGACATCTCCTGGAAGCCAAAGGCTATGAGATACGGGTGCTGGACCTAATTAATATGGACAGATCTCACTGCTATAATCCATTCGTCTATTTACGAAATGATAATGATGTGCAGAGACTTGTGACCAACCTGTTCAAGGCAACTACTCCCAAAGGTTCGCAGACCAGCGATCCGTTCTGGGACACAGCAGCACAGATGCTTTTGCTTGCACTCATATTCTATCTTCTATATGAAGCGCCTGTAGAGGAGCAGAATTTTGCAATGGTTATGGAGATGATCAGAGCGGGAGAAGTAGATGAGGTAAACAACTTACCAAGTGCACTGGACAATCTTTTCAATGATCTGAGGAAGACAGATCCGTATCATATATCGCTCAAATACTATGATGCATATCATACAGGAGCTGCAAAGACTATCCAGTCTATCCAGATCACACTGGCATCCAGACTTGAGAAGTTCAACCTTGAGAGTCTGGCCAAACTCACTATAACCGATGAGATGGATCTGGAGCAGCTTGGAGAAAAGAAGTATGCCATATTCGCTCTTATACCGGATAATGACACTTCCTTCAACTTCCTGGTATCAATGCTGTATACACAGCTTTTCCAGCAGCTATTTGAAGTAGCCGATAAGAAGTATGGAGGAAGCCTGCCTGTGCATGTGCACTTCCTTATGGATGAGTTTGCAAACGTATCTCTTCCAGATGACTTCGACAAGATACTTTCAGTAATGAGATCCAGAGGAGTATCAGTCAGCATCATTTTGCAGAACCTTGCACAGCTCAAGGCACTCTTTGAGAAGCAGTGGGAGAGCATCGTAGGTAACTGTGACGAGTTCGTATACCTGGGAGGTAATGAACAGGCGACTCACAAATATGTGAGCGAGCTTCTTGGTAAGGAAACCATAGACCAGGATACCTTTAACAGGACTTTTGGAACCAAAGGATCGTACACAAGAAACGGATCCCTTCAGGGAAGAGACCTGATGACAGCAGATGAAGTTCGAATGCTGGATAACAGAAATGCAATATTATTTATACGAGGAGAAAGACCTGTGATGGATCTCAAGTATGACATCATGAAGCATCCCAATGTGGCACTTTCAGCAGACGGAAAAGCCGAACCATATATTCATGGTGACACCAAGGATGCTATGGGAACCATTGTTATAACAGGTCCGGTGGATACAGATGAAGGAGAAAAAAGAGAGCCTCAGGAAAGCGGATTTGAGCTGCTTACGGAGGATGAAATCGAAAACGAAATACAACGTACGGAAGGAGAAAGAAAAAATGACTAAGATCAAGAACACAGAAGAAAAGAATCATATTAAGAGTGATCGTCTGGCCATGGCAGTCTATACAGGAACTGTTCTTGCCATGACGCTTGGTGCAGGGATGGCATTCGCAGACGGGGATCCGATTGCTGTAGTGAACAATCTGTCCAACTTCATATTCTCTCTGATCCGGGCCATAGGTCTGATACTCCTGGGACTTGGTATCATGCAGGTAGGACTTTCTCTTAAGTCCCATGATCCGTCCCAGAGAGCTAACGGATTCCTGACTCTGGCAGGTGGAATTATAATCACGTTCACGAAGGAAATACTGAATATGATTACAGGTTAATTGCGACTTGTTATTAATATAATAATTGTGATACAATTATTAAAAATGTAGTTTTAACTTCTTTTGTCAGGCATCTACTTTTGGATGCCTGTTATGTTTAAGGCATGTCCTATACTATACTACGCATAGCACATCGGTAGTCTCATTTGACAGTGAGGCTACTGATGAATAAAAGAAGACATATAAGGAGGATGTTAGGATGAAAAAAATATTAATAGTTTTAATTATAGTACTTGTTTTTTCTTTCGCTGCATGCGGAGGAGGTGCATCGTCGGATAATGATGTAAGCGTAAAGTCAAAAGATGTAGTTTTTAATGAAGGAGATCCAGTACAGTTTGAAAACCTCAAAATAGAAGAGAAAGAGGGTAGGGACTGGGTGAATGTTACTTTTATGGTGAGGAATAATACTGGCGAGCATAAGGATGAGATTACTTTTAAGGTTAATGCCTTAAACAATAAGGGTGATATAATTGATGGAGAGTATATCTACATTATGGATTTGGATGATGGGCAAGCTTCTGAAGGACTTATGCAGGTAGATGTTAATGATTTTCAGGAGTTTTCTTCGCTGTCTATTAGTTCGGTAGAATATTCAGAAAAGGTAGATTCATCGACCTATCGCCTCACGGGGGAATACGAATTTGAGAGTGATGTTATTATGCCATTAGAATAAATAATTTTCACTTTTGAAAGTTGCAGTATTTATATAAAATATCGGCCAGCATATGCTGGCTTTTATCATATACAAACACTTTCTGAAGGGAGGAACCACAATTGAATAAAGGTATAGTCATTGCTCTGGCGGCTGCCGGAGCTTTTTTATTTGGCCTAAGGGTCAGCACAGCTGTATTGGAAAGGAGGTAAGCCATGTCTGACAACTGGGTAGTACAGCATCTCATAAACACACTGAATACCTGGAATGAGAAGTTGGCTGAAGTATGGCAGCTTCTTACAATGTCGCCCTCGGCTTTCAAAGGTGGGGGCATATGGAGAGTGATCCTGAATATAAATGGATCCCTACAGGCGATAGGACTGGCCTTGCTGGTCCTTTTTTTCTTGTCCGGAGTTGTTAAGACAAGCGCCAACCTGAGTGAGATCAAACGGCCGGAGCATGCTCTTAAGTTGTTCATTAGATTTGCCATTGCCAAGGGCGTAGTCACATATGGTCTGAGCCTTATGATGGCGATATTCAATATAATTCAGGGGATCATCACCAGGATCATGAATACTTCAGGCATAACCGGAGCATCGAAGACAACTCTTCCAAGTGAGATGGTTACTGCCATAGAGAATTGCGGATTCTTTGAGAGCATACCGCTCTGGGCAGTGACAATCATAGGATCACTGTTTGTTACAGTGCTGTCCTTCATCATAATACTCACCGTGTATGGAAGATTCTTCAGGATATATATGTATACTGCGATAGCTCCAATACCGTTATCGACCTTTGCAGGACAGCCGACACAGAATATCGGAAAGAGCTTCGTCAAAGGTTATGCTGCAGTATGCCTTGAAGGTGCCATCATAGTGATAGCCTGTGTGATCTTCAGTATGTTTGCAGCGAGCCCGCCCCAAGTGGATGCTGATGCTGCACCGGCTGCTATGGTATGGAAGTATATAGGAGAATTGGTATTCAATATGCTGGTGCTTGTAGGAACAGTCAAGATAAGCGACAGATTAGTAAGAGAAATGTTAGGACTTTAAAAAGGAGGAAAAGAATGGGAAACATCAAAGAATTTATGGAACTTGCCAGAACTGAGATCGAAGAGATGATGCCTGCGGACATCATGAAAAACATTACTCTCGAGGAGACCACCGTGACCAAGATCAATGACCAGGTGCTGCACGGTATCACATTCAAGAGAGAGGATAATGAACCGTCTCCAACCATATATATGGATGAGCCTTTCAGACAGTATATGGAAGGTGAGAGCACTTTCAAAGGCCTTATGAGTCGTACAATACAGGAGTATCTCCAGTCTCTCACTCAGAGACCGGAATCGGTGATGGAGGACTTCAGTTTCGATAAAGTGAAAGACAGTCTGACCGTAAGACTTGTTGAGGTCAGCCGTAACAGACAGTTCCTGTCAAATGTACCATATATGCTGGTGGGAAACGGCTTCGCATATGTGGCTGATATTAAGGTAAATGACGGCAGTGACGGATACTGGAAGACTACTGTAACAAGGACTCTCATGGACAGTGAGCAGTACAACAAGACTGAACTTTTCACCAAAGCAGTTGCAGGATCAGTAAAAGAAGCTCCCGCGGTAATGAGATCCATGAAGGAGACTCTGTTCGGATTTGAAGAATCTGAAAACCTTCTCCTTAGTGATGAAGTTATACCCAATAACGAGAAGGACCATATGTATGTCCTCTCTTCCGATGATGGTATCTACGGAGCATCCGTTCTGTACTATCCGGAAGTGAAGGAGCAGATCGCTGAGAAGCTTGGAGAAAACTATTACGCGCTTCCAAGCTCGCTTCATGAATTCCTCATAGTTCCTGAATCAGCAGGAATGGATCCTATGGACCTCGGGAGGATGGTATATGAAGCTAACCACCAGCTGGTGGATCCGAAGGATGTACTGTCTGACAACGTGCTTCACTATGACATGTATACAAAGTCACTTGAGACCATCCCGAGTGAGATGGTAAGAGACACAAAGGCTCAGGAAAGGGTGTGCTAGGATGGAAGTCAGGATAAACAGAGAAATTAGAGAATATACGGAAAGTATGTTTTTCGGACTGTCCATGAGACAGTTCTTTTTTTCTGTCCTGGCTATTATTGCTGCTGTAGGCTTCTACTTCACTTTGAGATCGGTACTTCCTATGGAAACGGTAAGCTGGGTATGTATCCTGGCTGCCGTTCCCTTCGGGGCCATGGGTTTCATAAAGTATAACGGAATGACAGCGGAACAGTTCGTCATAGCCTGGATAAGATCTCAGATACTAATGCCTAAAAGACTGCTTTTCGGAAACACTAACATCTACTGGAAGTTATTAAAGGAGGAAAAGAAATGATAAGAACACTCTCTAATACGACCAAACAGGACAGGGAAAAACTTAAGATACCCAAGATAGTTCAGGATATCTTTCCGATAATCATTATCTGGAAGAATGGGATCGCCTCAGATGGAAAAGGGAAGTTTTCGATCGTGTTAAGATTTGAAGATATAAACTACGCTGTGGCTTCCCGCGAAGACAAGGAGATGATGTTCCTTAAGTATTCGGATCTCCTTAATTCCCTGGATAGCGGTGCTACAACCAAGATCACCATAAACAACAGAAAGTTCAATAAGACTGACTTTGAAGAAAAGATCATGATGAAGTTCAAGGGTGATGGCCTTGATGATTACAGGAGTGAATACAACAGGATACTTCTTGATAAGGCTACAGGTGCCAATGCCATCGTTCAGGATAAGTATATTACGATCTCTGTCCATAAGAAGAATATTGAGGAAGCCAGAAACTACTTTGCAAGAGTAACATCGGACCTCATAGCAAAGTTCAACCGCCTGGGATCTGTGTGCACTGTGCTTGATGCCAGGGAAAGACTCAGGATATATCATGACTTCTTCAGGTCCGGTGAAGAAACGGACTATTATTTTGATATATCGGATAAGACCAAAAAAGGACATGACTTCCGTGACTATATATCCCCTGATACCTTTGAATGCTTCAGCGACTATTTCAAGATTGGGAATCGTTATGGCCGTGTTATCTTCCTGAGAGACTATGCCTCATATATCAAGGATTCCATGGTAACGGAACTGACTGATATCAACAGGAACCTGATGTTCTCAATCGATGTAGTTCCTGTACCTACAGATGAAGCCGTAAAGGAAGTTGAGCAGAGGCTTCTCGGTGTAGAGACAAATATAACCAACTGGCAGAGAAAGCAGAATATGAATAACAATTTCTCCGCAGTAGTTCCATATGATATGGAGCAGCAGAGGAAAGAAGCAAAGGAATTTCTGGATGATCTTACCACAAGGGACCAGAGGATGATGTTTTCTGTAATGACCCTTGTGCATACTGCGGATAGTTTAAAGGAACTTGAAAATGACACTGAAGCTATACTTACCACTGCAAGAAAGCACCTCTGCCAAATGGCAGTGCTAAAATACCAGCAGCTTGACGGACTCAAGACTGCAGTGCCTTTCGGGGTAAGGAAGATAAATGCTTTCAGGACGCTTACTACTGAGAGCCTTGCTGTGTTCATGCCATTCCGTGTACAGGAGATCAGACAGCAGAACGGAGTCTGCTATGGACTTAATGCCATTTCAAAGAATCTTATCATAGCAAACCGTGAGAGCATGATGAATGGTAACTGCTTTATTCTCGGGACTTCCGGATCCGGTAAATCCATGACGGCAAAATGGGCTGCCATGCTGAATGTACTCAAAAAAGACGGAGATGTTATGATAGTGGATCCTGAAAGAGAATATGAGAACCTCGTAAGGGCTATGGGAGGTGAAGTCATCAAGATATCGGCAACATCATATAACCATATAAATGCTATGGATATGTCCAGAGACTACGGCGAGATAGACCCTGTAATTGAGAAGTCCCAGTTCATCATGTCTCTTTGTGAGCAGATCATTGCGGGACACAGATTCACCAAGGGACAGCAGTCAATCATAGACCGCTGCACTGAGAATGTGTACAGAGAATATCAGGAATCAAACTATACGATCCAGCCTCCGACTCTGGCAGACTTCAGAAATGAACTCCTGAAACAGCCAGAGAGAGAGGCAAGATCTCTTGCGCTTGAGCTCGAACTCTTCACAAAAGGATCTCTCAATACCTTCGCAAAGCAGACCAATGTAGATACCTCAAACAGCCTAATTTGCTATGATATCCTGGAACTGGGTGAACAGCTCAAGGCAGTCGGTATGCTGGTCATCCTTGACTCCATCCTTAACCGTATCACTGAAAACCGTATGAAGGGCAGAAAGACATATATCTTCATAGATGAGATCTATCTTCTATTCATGCACGAGTATTCAGCGCAGTTCCTGTTCAAACTCTGGAAAAGGGTAAGAAAGTATGGAGCATTCTGTACAGGTATCACACAGAATGTGGAAGACCTGCTTCAGTCACATACTGCAAGAACTATGCTGTCCAATTCAGAGTTCATCATAATGCTCAATCAGGCAGCGACTGACAGGGTGGAACTTGCCAAACTCCTCAATATCTCCGATCTTCAGATGTCACACATTACAAATGTGGATCCGGGTCATGGTCTGATAAAGATGGGCCCTAACCTGGTGCCTTTTGAGAATAATATTCCGAAGGATACCAAACTCTACAGATTAATGACAACCAAATTCAATGAGGGAGTGAGGCTAGGTGATATGTCATGAGAGACATAAAGACCAGGGAATCCCGTGCGGGCTCGGTCAAGACCATTGACCGGGCCTCGATGCTCTCATACAGAATGAAACAGGCCACGATTAGAGGGAAAGAACAAGCTGGAAACTATACCGATTATGGTGATCAGAATGCAACTGCTTATGCTGAAGATAATACTTTCGCCATAGCAGAAGATGCCGTATATGCCGGAGGATCTGTAACTAAGAGAGGAGTGCAAGGCACTGAGAATCTTGTAAGAAACGCAAGTTTTGAAAGTAAAATTGCAGATAACGTAAACTTTGCATATGAAATGGGAAGGAAAAGAGCTGAAAATAAGGCAGATTCCTTCAGAAGAAAGACCACAACGTTTACTGATGATTTAAGCAATGCCTCCAAAATGAAACCTGGTGCCGCGCGAAATAGCAGCAGGTTAATGAAGGGTATCTCAGATTCCAATCCTGCTTCAGCGATAACAGAAAGCAGTACTTCAGGAAGGGCAGCCCCTCCTGCGATCAGAGTAAGGAGTGTAGAAAGATCTTTTGCATCCGGTGCTAATAGAACCGTTATGTCAAAGGAGAAAGCCGAAGCTGTTTTAAAAAGGCAGTACCAGGTGAAGAAGGCAACCGATAATATGAGGAAAAGGGCCGAGAAGGCTGGTAAGGGGTTCCTTGTTGCAGTAAGGCGTGCAGTCGCCAGTTCCAGGATGCTTGTCGGCAGCTTATCTGTTGCAGGAAGCATTGCACTCATCGCCATAATCGTATGCACATTTTTCGGATCAGCCTTCTATATCCTTGGTGATGAGAGCAATCCAGATTATATTCCCGGAGAGTTTGTAGGTGTAGGAAATGAAGCCATAGTTGAAGTTGCAGCTCAACAGGTTGGTAATGTCGGCGGTGGACCATACTGGAGCTGGTACGGTTTCTATGACCGTGTTGAATGGTGTGCGTGTTTCGTTTCCTGGTGCGCACATAAATGTGGATATGTTGAGGATGGGATCATACCTAAGTTTGCAGTAGTAGGACATGGCATGAGCTGGTTCAAGAACCGTGGTCAATGGCAAGGAAGAGGTTACCATCCAAAGCCTGGAGATATAATATTCTTTGACTGGGACGGAGACGGATTAGGCAATCATGTAGGAATCGTAGAGAGCAGCGATGACACATATGTCTATACTATTGAAGGCAATTCCGGTGACAGATGCAGGAGAAGGACATACTTCATTTCAAGCAGTATGATCATGGGGTATGGGATCTTATGTTACTAAAAACATAAGATCCCTTATGCTAAGAAAGACATTATGTAAAGTTTGAGGGCGAGCAATGTGTAATAACATTGTTCGGCCTCTTTTTTCTTTACATAATACTCTGGCATAGTCCATACTTCTAGGTATGGAGGTGATATTTATGGAGAATAATAGCAGAATATATTACGAATTATGCAATTCCCTAGAGAAATTTCTTGTTTCAGAAGGCTATTCCTGCAACACTATCAAAGCACACAAGAAATGGTGGAGACGGCTTGGTGCATTTCTTAAGGAAAAGGGAAAAGTCTCTTACAACGCACTTGATGGATTGGAATTTCTTCATAGGGAAATAGACTATCCGGAGATACTTAAAACAAGCCCTTTATCTAGAGAAAATCGCACATTGATTAGAGCTGTCCGTCTTCTTAATGAATACAACGATTTTCAAAGGATCCCATCCAAACTAAAATCTGGTATTAGCGATTGGGATGACGATATCAAGCATGTTTATGATGGATATCACAATTACTGTGAAAACACATTTAGAGCCAAATCAACCGTTAAAATCAGGTTAACCGCCGTAAATCATTTTATCAATAATGCCATAACCAATGAAAGCATCCGCTTTTCTGATCTAACTGAAAAAGATATTTCAAAATATATTTCATGTATGAAAGGAATGACAAAAGTATCGGTAGACAACTACCTTAGAAGTTTAAAAGTCTTTCTTAAATATCTTTATGACAACGGATATCACGAACGAGATCTTTCATCAGTAGTTCCCAAAATTCGTAATGCTAACAGCGAACGTATACCGCATTGGCTTTCTGCAGATGATGTTAGCAAGCTGCTTAATTCTATAGATAGAGGCAATCCACTGGGGAAGCGTGATTATGCTGTGATAACAATGGCGGCTACTCTAGGCATGAGAGACAGCGACATTGTTGATCTAACCTTTCAAAACCTTGATTGGGAACGTAATACTATTAGTTTTCATCAGCGTAAAACAGGGAAAAATGTTGTGCTTCCATTACTTTCAGTCGTAGGAGAAGCAATCATAGATTATCTGCGTAACGGCAGACCTGTTACAAATGTTCCGTATGTATTTGTTAAGCATAAAGCTCCTTTCATGCAAATGACATCATTTTACACAATGATGAGTACACGAATGGAAAGCGCTGGCATAAATACAGATCCGAAGCATTCTAGGGGGCTGCATGTATTGCGGCATACCCTTGCAACCGATTTGGTTAAACAAGGAGAGTCTTACAATACCATTGCCTCGATACTCGGACATTCAAATATTGGCTCAACTCAGTCTTATGCTCATATTGATCTGGATGGACTTATGAAATGTGCACTTGACCTGAAGGAGGTGCTGAACATTGAGTAGCGGTTACATTGACAGTTCCTGTTTTAACAGCCAATTTGCCGATGATATTGTTTCATTTGTTAAGGAAAAACGTGGTTTGGGGCTTAAGTATGGGGCAGAAGAGCGATATCTTCTTCATTTTGACGAGTATGTTTTAGAGGTAGGATTTAACGGAGATACAATCACAAAAGAGCTGTTTGAGAACTGGACAGCACAGCGTCCTCATGAGAAGGCAAAAACATGTGAAAACAGGCAGATTATATTAAAAGGATTGTGTAGCTATATTGTACGCATGGGAGGAACTGCATACATACCTTCACATATGACAAGGATAAAAGAACCTAGCCCTTTCAGAGCTCACATTTATACAGGTGACGAGCTATTGCGTTTTTTGTATGCTGTGGATAATATGCAGGGCAGTGAACTACGTAGACATGTATTTAGTATGTTCTTCAGATTACTAATTTGTACCGGTCTACGATTATCTGAAGCATTGGAGTTGCGGCGTGGGGACATTACATTTAATAACGGTAAAGCAGTTATCTGCATAAAGAAAGCAAAATATGACAAACAAAGATTGGTTCCACTTACAAAAGATATGTCGTCTATGCTTATTGACTATTTGGAAAAAATTGATCTTTTTATCCCGGAAACAGATGTTGTTTTTCCAAACAGCAGAGGTACTCCATATATTCCCTCCAACGTGTATATGACATTCAGAAAAGTTCTTTGGGATGCAGGAATTTCTCATGGAGGTCAAAAGTATGGCCCTCGTATTCACGATTTTCGTCACACTTTTGCTGTTCGATCCCTGCGCAAGCTGGTTCTTGACGGAGAAGATTTGAGAGTTGTTATACCAATGCTATGTCAGTATCTTGGACATAAAAATATTTCAGCTACTCAAACATATCTGCAATTCACTGCAGATATGTTTCCACAAGTGGTTTCTCAGGAAGAAGAATTATTGGGGAATATTATTCCCAGACTGGAGGAGTTATGAATCGACCAACAGATTTTACGGTACTACTAAATACATATCTCACATCATATCTACCGGTTCAGAGAAAACTATCGGTAAATACAATAGCATCATATTGCGACACATTCCGATTGTTGTTAACGTATATGCGAGATCATAGAGGCAAGAATGCCTGCCGCATAAAAATGCAGGATTTTTCAGCAGAGATAATTAATGATTTTCTTCTTTCGTTGGAAAGCAATAGAAAATGTAGTGTGTCTACAAGAAATCAGAGGCTGGCGGCGCTAAAGGCTTTTTTCAGATATGCTGAAGTTGAAAGCCCCGGAAATATTATGTTGTGCCAAAGAATACTACAAATACCGTATGCTAAGCATGAAAAGCCAACTCTGAATTATCTTACAGTAGCCGAAATGACCAGAATACTAAAGGCTCCTGACACATCTACTCCATTTGGAAGAAGAGATCTATGCTTTCTGAGTGTTCTCTATGATACTGGTGCCAGAGTTTCGGAACTGCTGAATCTTAAGGTTCGAGATGTATATCTGGATAACCCTGCAAAAGTTGTCCTTTTGGGTAAGGGTAGAAAATACCGTGAGGTTCCATTGCTAAAAAACACTGTGACAGTACTTGGCGCATACATAAAAGAACAACAATTGAACAGGCCGGAAAAGTTTGACGAAGTTCTGTTTAGAAACCATCAGGGTAAACCTCTTACTAGAGCGGGTGCTGCATATATTTTAAAGAAATATGCTGACGCAGCAGGTATCGAATCGCATACGTCTCCTCATATCTTGCGTCACACGAAAGCCATGCACCTTTTAGAGGCAAATGTTAATATGTTTTACATAAAAGACTTTTTAGGTCACGTGGATATTTCAACTACAGAAGTATATGCCAAAGCAAGCATAGAAACACAGAGATTGGCTCTCGAGAAACATGCATCTATACTACCAGATACAGCCCCAAGCTGGTCACAGGACATAGACACCATAGAATGGCTGAAATCCTTTTCAAAAGAATGAGCAAATTATGTAAAGAAATTAGGGGATGGAAGTGCAAGTTTTCAGCACTCCATCCCCACTCTTTACATAATGTCTTTCTTAGCATAAGGGATCCCGGCATACCCTGCTCCGGAGGCAGTGGGCCTGGATGAAAATATTTTGGAAAAGTAATTAAATATTTCAAGGTTCCTTCAAGGAAACTACTGTATATTAAAACCATCGAAGGGAAGTGATGAACCCCGACGATGAACTCCTTTCTAAAACGAACAAGATAAGAATAAAGACAGTAAGACAAAACTTTTCATAAAACTCCTTTCCAAGACCACTAAATGAATAACCCTGTGAGTGTGAAGACTCACAGGGTTTTTAGTACTTGTACACAGATAGGTATTATAATAACTGTCTTTGTAGCTACGACCAGAAATCGGGAATCATGTTTAAGGCAAAATTAAAATAAAAAATAAAAATGACAGATCGCTTTTGAAACTGGCAGAAAACGGCAAATATACGCCGAGTTGTGGAAGAAAACAGGTGTTTTGATTGTATAGAATAGTAAAAAATGTTATAATAACATTGGGTATTTTTAATCAGAATTAGGCAATATTAAGTGAAATTTAAGCAAATATAAAAAGGATTAATTATATGTTAGGTGCAATTATTGGCGATATCGCAGGTTCGAGATTTGAATGGCATAATATCAAAACTAAGGATTTTGAGTTGCTTTCAAATCTTTGTTCTTTTACTGATGACACGGTTATGTCCATTGCGGTAGCGATGGCTATTCTTGAAAGCAAGAAGGACTTATCCATTCTTGGCGAAAAGGTAATACATTCAATGCAGAGATTTGGCCGTAAATATCCAAATGCTGGTTATGGCGGACAGTTTAATTTGTGGATATACGATGAAAACCCCCAACCGTATAACAGTTGGGGTAATGGATCTGCAATGAGGGTAAGTGCATGTGGTTTTGCGGCAAAATCTGTCGAGGAAGCAATTGCCTTATCAAGAGTTGTAACAGAAGTCACGCATAATCATCCTGAGGGGATAAAAGGCGCTGAAGCTACGGCTGTTGCTATTTACATGGCAAAAAGCGGTTATTCCCTTATAGAAATTCAGGACTATATAATTAAGCATTATTATCCCATCGACTTTAAACTCGATGAGATTAGGGATAAGTATACTTTTGATGTATCATGCCAGGGGTCGGTTCCTCAAGCTTTAGAGGCATTCTTTGAGTCGGAAAACTTTGAGGATGCGATACGTAATGCTATTTCTATAGGTGGCGACAGTGATACCATTGCAGCCATTACAGGTGGCATTGCTGAGGCATATTACGGCATCCCAAATAATATCCGAAACCAAGCTATTACATACCTTGACAAGACACTGCTTAATATTCTTATTGACTTTGAAAAAAAATATCCTACAGATCAGAAAAAAACACCAGGCTCTTCTGAAGATAGTTCTGCGAGCAACAGAAGTCGTGAAGCCGCAATCCAATACATGATTGACCTGGCTGATTATGGCGAAGTGGATGAGGTGGAAAAAGTCTCTGGAAGCAAACTGAAATCGCATCTCTATAAGTGTTGTGATATCTTGCGTGGACCGGTGCTTCGTGGCCTTTACAAAAGCTATGTAATCCCTATCGTATTCTTCAAAAGGATATCCGACGTATATGATGAGGAGTACAAGGAGGTTTATGAAAAGTACGATGGCAATGAAGAAATGATCGCCCGTCACAAGTTTAGCTTTACTATCCCTGATGGATGCCATTGGAATGACCTCAGAAAGCAAACAAAAGATGTTGGAACTTATTTCAATAACGCCGTTATGGAAATTGAACGTAAAAATCCTGAGTCGCTTGGGGGTGTTTTTTCTGGATTCGATGAAGCCCAATGGACAAACCTTGAGATTATGGATGACAATCGAATGAAGAACCTTGTTGAACATGTAACCAAAATGAAAATGGGCAATAAGAATTATTCTGCCGATGTAATGGGCGATACGTATGAATACCTGCTCAAAGAATTTGCAACAATGGAAAAGCAAAATGGTGGTCAGTTCTATACACCAAGAACGATCGTCAAACTGATGGTTCAGATATTGAACCCACAAAAGGGAGACACAATATATGATCCCGCATGCGGAACCGGTGGGATGCTTATTGAAGCAATTCGACAGATGAAAGCCGGAAACTATGCGTATGGAAAGATATTTGGACAGGAAAAGCAATACTCTACTTCATCAATTGCACGCATGAACCTCTATTTGCATGGGGCACGGGAGTTTACTATTGTGCATGGTGATACACTTAGGAATCCTGCTTTCATTCGAAATGAAAGCCTTCGAAAGTTTGATCATGTGCTTGCTAATCCTCCTTTTGGGCTTTCTAAATGGGGGGCTGCTCAGTGGGAGCATGATAAGTATGGGCGTAATATCTGGGGTTCACCTACGGATTCAAATGCAGACTGGGCTTGGATTCAGCATATGGTATGCTCAATGAATTCAGACAAGGGAAAATGCGCTGTAATTATGGCACAAGGAGTTCTGTTCCACAGCACCGGAAGTGCAGGCAAAATGCGCAAAAAACTAATTGAATCTGACAAACTCGAATATGTTATTGCACTTCCTGGAGGAGTATTCTTTGGTGCTGGAGTATCGGCATGTATACTTGTTCTTAACAACCACAAACCGGTTGCTCACAAGGGCAAGATTTTGCTTGTAGATGCATCAGATATCTTTACTGCCTATCGTGCTCAAAAGGTTATGGAAGAAAACGATATTCAGGAAGTCTATTCCTATATTGCTGGGTATAGAGATATAGTTGATAAGTGTAAGGTTGTTTCATTGTCAGATGTGTCCCAAAAGGGATATGTACTGACTCCGAACACATATATAGATAAAACACCTCCAAAACAGAAATCTCCTAAAGAGGTAAGAGAAAGTTATCGCAAAGCAGTGACAACAACAAGGGAATGTGAAAAAACATTAGTTAAACTATTAAAGAAAGGAGGATATATCGATGAGTAAGAGAATTACTACAGAAGAGTTGGACTCGTATCTGTATAGCTCGGCAGATATATTAAGAGATACTATTCCGGGCGCAGAATACCAGAACTATATATTCCCCCTTCTTTTCCTAAAAAGAATCTCCGACGTATATGAAGAAGAATATGCAAAAGCAATTGATATGTTTGATGGGGATGAAACCCTTATATCACGATACAAATTCTCCTTCTCTATTCCTGATGGATGTCGTTGGAATAATCTGCGCAGCACAACGAAGGACGTTGGTGCAAAGATCATTGATATGTTCGATAAGATCCAGGCGACGAATCCGGTTCTGGGTGGTGTGTTTGGAAACCAAAACTGGGCTAATAAAGAAAAGCTTTCAGATGAGCTTCTTCATGACCTTGTCGAGCATTTCTCTAAATTCAACCTCTCTATGGAAAGCTGCCCGGAAGACGAACTGGGTAATGCATATGAAATATTATTAAAACGTTTTGCTGACGATGGAGGAAACACCGCGCAAGAGTTTTATACAAACCGGACTGTGGTACGACTGATGGCGGAAATGCTTGATCCAAAAACCGAAGAGAGCATTTACGACCCCACATGCGGCACAGCTGGTATGCTTATTTCTTCTATTTACCATGTGAAAAACCACAAAGGCGAATGGAGAAATATGAAAGTGTATGGCCAGGAAATTACTCCGCTGACCGCATCAATTGCAAAAACGAATCTATTTCTTAATGGTGTTAAAGAATTTAAAATTGCTTCTGGAGATACTCTTGAGCATCCGGCTTTTATTGAAAATGATAAGCTTCAGCAATTCGATATTGTGCTTGCTAATCCTCCTTATTCAATTAGCCAATGGAACCGCACCGCATTTGAACATGATAAGTATGGGCGAAATTTTCTAGGCACTCCAGCTCAAGGGTGTGCTGACTATGCGTTCTTTCAGCACATAGTCAAAAGCATGAATCCTGTGACTGGAAGATGCGCTATTCTTTTTCCTCATGGAGTTCTGACCCGTGATGAAGAGGACAGGATGCGAGAGAAACTAGTTAGGGAAGATTTGATCGAGTGCATTATCGGTATTGGCAAAAATCTGTTTTATAATTGTCCAATGGAGGCTTGTATAATTGTATGCAGAATGAAAAAGTCCCATGAAAGAAAGGGGAAAATCTTGTTTATTGATGCAAAACATGAAGTGACTCGAAAGAATTCATTCAGCTTCCTTGAAGACAAACATATTAATAAGATTGTGTCTGCGTATCAAGAATTTACTGATATCGATGACTTTGCTCACGTTGCAGATCTTAATGAGATTGAAGGGAACAAGTTCAAGTTGGGCATATCCAAATATGTCCGTCACGAATTACAAGACAACGATAACATCAGTTTGGATGAAGCTATAGGCGAATGGATGATTGTGTCTGATAGACTGAAAATTGAAGTAAATGCGCTTGATTCTTTATTGGAGGTGGCACAGTGAGTCAGAGAGTAAAACTTGGTGATGTTGTAAGCCACATCAAAGATAAGATCGATAAAGATAATACTACCCTTGAATACTATGTTGGGGGCGAGCACATTGATAGCGGAAGAATCGTAATCAACAAAAGAGCTCCATTGAAAGGCAGTACAATCGGACCTGCATTTCATATGCATTTTATGCCTGGTGATGTGTTGTTAATGTCCAGAAATCCTCATCTTTGCAAAGCTTCAATGGTAGATTTTGAAGGGATATGTTCTGATGTTAGCTATATTGTGAGAACCAAAGACGAAAGCATATTCACTCAACGTCTGCTTCCATTCGTTGTTCAGACAAAAGCATTCTGGCAGTTTGCCGAGGAAAATAAGCGCGGAGGAATGCCATTCTTCTTAAATTGGAAGGACTTTGCAGAATTCCAATTTAATCTCCCGACTCATGAAGAGCAAGAAAAGATCGCTGATCTTTTATGGGCCGCTGAAAAAACAAAAGAAGCCTATGAAACGCAGCTGACTCTTACCGATGAACTTGTGAAATCGCAATTTATCGAGGAGATCCAGCCTTTGTTAGAAATAGGGAAAACGGTTCCACTGGATGATTTAGTGGAAGATGATAGACCCATTACATATGGAATACTGAAACCAGGCACTGGGTTCCACGGCGGCATTCCGGTCGTTAAGGTCAAAGATATGCGCGATGGAATAATAGACCAAAGCGATCTGCTGCTAACAACTCCTGAGCTGGATTATCAGTATCGTAGGTCTAGACTTCGTGCTGGCGATCTGCTGATATCCATTAGGGGATCTGTGGGAAGAATGGCAGAAGTGCCTGATACTCTGGAGAATGCAAATATTACCCAGGATACTGCACGCTTGACAATAAAATCAGAATTCAACAAGGTTTATGTTAGAGGCGTTCTTGAATCCCAGCCACTTCAGCACGATATGGAAAAGAACATACGTGGTGTTGCAGTAAAAGGGATCAATATCGGGTATCTACGAAAGCTAGGAATTCCAATGTGTGATAGGAAAAAACAAGATAGACTGGCGGCTCTATATCAACAGAGCGATAAATCCAAATTTGAAACCTCAAATTGTGTAGGTAGTTATACCGCCTCATAGGGATTTAATAAAGACCTCCGAAACCGTTGAAAATAAAGGATTTTTCGCACCCTGCTCACCTTATCCCTTTATACGATTTCAC
>Ga0256405_10004965_pt1 | contig 23854 bp, 32 predicted proteins | sample RumenRJG_02DNA_FD_189096 | JGI IMG/M metagenome (GOLD analysis project Ga0256405, IMG submission 189096) | Bovine rumen microbial communities from Lethbridge, Alberta, Canada - RJG_02 | ecosystem: Host-associated > Mammals > Digestive system > Stomach > Rumen | place: Canada: Alberta... | reverse complement strand
TATATAAGGATTGGTTTATATAAAGCTAAACTAAGCCCATATTCAGAATAGATAGTTGATAATTTTGATATACAATCATTAGATATAAATATTAATAACTGGCCAATTATTCATCCACAATCTACAATTATCATAACATATGAATATTTAGATGATAATGAAACAGAAGAGGAGGTATTTTAATGAACTTGTTTGGAAACACTACAATACAATTAAATTCTTTTAATCCGCCACTTATTGTTGCAGATACTGAAAATATGAAAAATATTATTAAAAATTATACAAAAGGCTTTGAATCAATGGTTTATTTTTTTGTAGGAGAATCATTTAATATTACTAATTCAATACCTCATAGTTTTAGTATTGATAATGCTGATACTATTAAATCTGGCTATTTATATTATTTTAATGGCTTCTAGTGGTTAGAACAATTGATTACCGATATAGGTTATAATAATCCAATAAAATTAGATTATAGTTTAAAAAATGGATATCTTAATGGTAATGATGGATTATTTTATACTAATGATATTAATAATTAGGATTTTGCTACTACAAATTTTATTCCTGTTAGTAATTTTTATAATTATATTTATTATACAGCTTTAGGTTTAAACAAAGAATTAAATATTGCAAGTGCAGTTTTTTATTTAGACAAAATTAATAAATCATCGAGTACAAAACAAGATTGGATTACATCAACAGAATCAGTTAATATAAATAGTTTATATGATTTAAAAATTATAGAAATTCCAGAAGGAGCAAAATATGTTCGTTTTTGTTATTGGAGTCCAGAGAAAATTACACAAAATCATTCTCCAAATTTTTTTGCTTGGGAATTACGAGGAGAGCAAGAATATTTAGAAAATTATTGGGTTAAAGAATAGGAAAAAATTATTAACAATAAATTAAATCTTATTCAAAATGAATTAGAGAATTTTAATAATAAAATATATACTTTATTAGATAGTTCATATGAGTCTTAGTCTTCTGATAATCAATCTAGTACTGCTTATTAGGCTGGAGATGGCGGAAATGGAAGATTTGCATCTAGCTCTAATTCAACTAATTGGTCTCGAATATAGCTTGTTAATATTGAAGGATATCAAAAAGTAAAATTTTATTAGCCCCAGTATGAAAGCACAAGTCCACAAGAACAAATTTCTTATGGATATTGTTTTTATACTTTTACCAAAGATAATATTCCAAACTTGGGAACTTATGGATAGGTTGATCCTAAATATTTTTTAGGTGGAGATGTTATTAAACGAAGTCAAAAACTTTTTGAACCGTCTTATAAGATAATTACTATAAATATACCAGCTGGAGCAAAATCTATTGGAGTAACCTATTGGAGCCAAACAAAGCTTAATGAATATACAAATATTCCAGAGTTTAAAATTTGGGGTATAAAAGAAGATGAAGAATCTATAGAATAGAACTTAGAAAAACTTAATATTGCTATTTTTGGTAAAAATGCTTTAACTCTTTTAGATAGTTCGTATGAGTCTCAATCTAGTAGCAACAATGATCAAGGAGCTGCTTATTAGGCAGATCCTGGAGGAAGATTTGCTGTAACTACACAAAGCTATTGGAATAGAATATAGCTTGTTAATATTGAAGGATATTAGAAAGTAAAATTTTATTAGCCTCAGTATGAAAGTGACTCACCAGGACAAATTTCTTATGGATATTGTTTTTATACTTTTACTAAAGATAATATTCCAAACTTAGAAGATTATGGAAAGGTTCCTCCTGGAACTTTTTTAAGCGGAGATGTTATTAAAAGTCAAACCAATTCAACAGACCCCCTTTATAAAATAATTACTGTTGATGTGCCAGTCGGAGCAAAATCTATTGGAGTAACTTATTGGAGTTAGACATATATTGATAATCATAAAAATATTCCAGAGTTTAAAATTTGGGGTATAAAAGAAGATGAAGAGTCTATAGAATATAAGTTAGAAAAACTTAAAGATATAATTCCAACTGTACCGTGTGAAGAAAAAATTATTGCTGCTTATAATCGTGCACACGCCATGTCTGATTTTAAATGGGAAGCTATTCAACCAATACCAAGAACTAAAAGCACAGAAGACGCAGAAGTGGGTAAATATATAGGTATTCCATATTCATCTGCCAAACAAGTTTCTGGATTCGTTCCTACCAATGTATCATTTAGAACTTTTCTTTCTGCTTCAAAAAATAGATATAGTTTACTTTATACAGAAAATATAGCAAATGAGTCAAGTAAGTCGGCTTATGGATTTAATTATGTTGGAGATAATTGTGGTAGCTATTATGGAACAGTATGTTCTTAGCTTATAAGTTATGTGCTTGACTTCCAATAAATATATCTACATCTATGTTTGCTTGGTTAGCAGAAGAAAATATTTTTAGTAGAATTAGTGACGAAGAAGACATTAAAATTATGGACATTATATGGAAATCAGGGCATGGAGCGATTATTACAGATATTGAAGTTGATTATGAAGGAAATATTCAAACAGTATATGTAACTGAGTCGCTACCAACCTCAGCCGATATAAAAAATAATCTTGTTTAGAAATATTTTAAAATTACAGCAGATACTGAAAAAATCGCTGGAAAAACATATTATACTGACTCTAAGTGTTCGAAAGTTTTTTCAGGAGAAGAATTTGAATCAGAGGAAAAATATTTTGAAAAAATTGATCGTCTAGATGGTGATGAAAATAAAACTTTTGGAACTCGAACAACCGCTTATACTTATGAAGAATTTTTACAAATAAGAATAAAAGAAGATGAAGGAATAATTTATCGGTACAATGATTTTTATAAACCAATTTCTAATTATCTTAAAAAAAATATTATAAATGATATTAATAATGAAGATTTAGAAGACAATTTTGATATTTGCACTTATGCTGGGGATTATGCAGTTTTTAATTCTAATTTTCCTATTTATATAAATTATAATATGGAATTAGAATCATCTGACTCTAGCCCCTACACAAAAATGGTTGTTAAAACAAATCCCGATATAGTTTATACTAACATTTTTGAAAGAAATTATAATTTACCTATGGATAGCAACAATAAACTTTCTTATAATACTACTCATTCTATTGCTATTAATCTTACTGGATCACAGATTGAGCATCTTCCTCCGGCCAAATATATTGCATATCTAGAAAACAATGATAAAACTATAACGTCAAAACCTACTCACTTTGAAATAATAGATACCTTAATGGATACTAGTCTAGATATTATGGCAGATACAATAAATAAGAATTTAATTGTTAAGTTTAAAGCTTCATCAAATCCGGTTTATATGACCGTTTGCAAGCCAGATGGTGCTCCTTTTGCTATCAAACAATTAAGCGTAGAAGAAAGAAAAAATGAAGAAGCAATTTTTAATCCATTTATATTGGCAAAAAAGCAAAAGACAAGCTTATATAATAGCAATCTTACTTATTATATTCAAATTTATTATCAAGGTGATTATGGAGTTTGTTCAGACCGGTATGATATAAGTAGTTATATGGAGACTTTATATCCTTTATATAGCCCTGAAGATTAAAAAGTAAAAAGAGGTTAAAAATTATGAATTATCAAGAAATTATTACAACTATTTTAGAAATTTGTATAATTCCTCTTTTGGGAATTCTTACGAAAATGCTTGTGGCTTATTTACAAACTAAAAGTAAAGAACTCGCAAGTAAAACAGATAATGAAATGGCAGAAAAGTATATTAAAATGTTAACCGAAACAATTACTTCTTGTGTTATTTCAACCAATCAAACATATGTGGAAAGCTTAAAACATAAAGGCGAATTTACTATAGAAGCTCAAAAAGTAGCTTTTAAAGATACATATGAAAATGTTTTAAAAATACTAAGCGAAGATTGCAAAGACTATCTACGAGAAGCTTTTGGTGATTTAGAAATCTATATAACAAATAGAATAGAAGCGGAAGTCAAAGCTCAAAAAATTTGACTTAAAAACAAAAAAAGGGAGACCCTTCATTACGAAGGGTCTCCCTTTTTTTGTTTCTCTGGGACTAATCCAAAAAGATTCTTGGGCAAAGTCATTAAAAAGATTACCAATTTTTTTCATATAAACATGAAAGAAACAGGAAAATTTTTACCAAGAGAGGATGAAATATATGTACACACCCACTTAGACATTTTATCAATAGCCTAGTTACCAAGCGTCTATTCGACAATCTCAAACGCAAATTCCTTAGCAACCTCCTATTAATCAAACAGTTTCTCCTTTTTTAAAAGGACGCTTGGTTTCTTCGATAGAGGAAGCTAGAGCACAGACCATTGATTTCGATGGTTCTGTGTTCTACTTCCCAGATTTAGCTAATCATAGGATTTATACAAAATAGATTAATCTCGATGGCACCTCCACATTGAATATGTATGAGTTGAAAGAAATACCAATGTAGATGCCAGTAGAGAATAGCGATTTTGTAACACGCCAAGAATTTGAACAGGCGTTAAATCCTATACGATAGATAATGGCGGCGGCCTAGACTCAGAACTCCCAAGGACAAGAATAGGGGAGCACATAGTCTGAATCGCCGCAATACAAATTTTGAAAGGAATGATGCCAAATGAACATGAATCCAAGAGAGTTCTTACAAATGATTCGTTCAGGTAAAAATCCACAACAACTCATGATTCAATTTCTTGAATCGCAAGCAAAATCTAACCCAATGAGTGCAAACCTATTACAGATGGCTAAGAACGGCGACTCTGCTGGACTAGAGCAGTTCGCACGTAACTTTGTTGCTTCTCAAGGAAAAGACTTTGATACAGAATTTAATGCTTTCAAACAGTAGTTTGGGCTTAAATAATATATCTTAGAAAGGAGCATATGTAATATGTTCAACACTCAAAACTCTGGCTATTCTTTAGCCGACATCGCAGCCGCTACTGGTAATGGCGGCAATGGTTACGGATTCGGTGATGGCGGATTCGGCGGATGGTGGATTATCTTACTCTTTCTTTTTGCTTTTGGAGGCTGGGGCAACGGCTTCGGCGGATGGGGAGGCAATGGTGGAGGAGGCACTCCTGTTTCCTATGATTTCGACATTAGCGACCTCAAATCCTCTGTTGCTGGTAATGGTGCTAGCATCGCCAATGGGTTCTACGCTCTTAACACCGGACTTCTTAATGGATTTGCTGGTGTAACTAGCGCTATCACTGGTGGTATCAATGATATCAGACGCGATATCTGTGACCAGGAACTTCAAAGTTTCCAAAATACTACTTCTGTTCTTTAGGCAGTAAATGCTGATACTATCGCAAATATGCAAAACACCTTTGGGCTAACCACTCAACTCAATAATATGGCTGCCCAGTAGGCTAGTTGTTGCTGCGATGTAAAGCAGTTAATTGCTTCTGAGCTTGGCCGCTTAGAATACAATTTAGCTACTGAAGAATGTGCAACCCGTCAGAATAGTACTGACAACACTAGAGCTATTATTGACAATCAAAATGCTAATACTCGTTCTATTCTTGACTTCCTTACTCAGGATAGAATTAATGCTCTTCAGAATGAGAATCAGGCCCTTAAAGGTCAGATTTCTCAGGCTGAACAAAATGCATTTTTGGTCAACGCTCTTCGTCCACAACCAGATCCCGCATATATTGTTCCTAATCCTTATGCTTATTATGGCAATGGTTTTGGATATGGATGCGGCTGCAATTGTGGTGCTTAATCTAAAGGAGGGAAAATTATGGAAATAACAGCCAATGCTTTGCAAACAGTTACTGTCGATCAAAATGTTCTGTTTACTGAAACCGCTGTTAGAGGTAATGGTTCCATAATGCACAGAGAGGGTAGCGGCATCGTTACCCTCCGTGCTCTCACCAACTAGTGCCGAGCCCGCTTTAAAGTGAGTTTCGGTGCCAATATTGCTGTACCTACTGGTGAAACTGTTGGCCCAGTTTCATTAGCATTAGCAATTAATGGCGAAGGTGTACCAACCTCTAGCATGATTGAAACTCCGGCCGCCGTCGAGGAATTTAGCAATGTTTATTCTAGTATTTTTATTGATGTGCCTAATGGATGTTGCACGCAAGTAAGTGTAGAAAATATTGGTACGATTCCAGCAGCGGTACAAAATGCTAATTTAATCGTAGAAAGGGTGGCTTAATATGAAAGAGACTCTAAAATCTATGAAAGAAATGCTTGTGGGATAGACACAAGCTCAAATCGCTAATCTTCAATGTGCTGATTATGAAGAACTAGGTGCCGCAGTTGATATGATTAAAGACTTAGAAGAGGCACTATATTATTGCACAATCATTGAAGCTATGGAAGGTAAAGATAAAGAACAAGATTAGCCAATAGAAAGAAATAATACCTACTATTATACTGAAAAATATATGCCTATGCGTGATGACATGAGCTATAGAGATATGGACCGTCCATATGGTCGTATGTATTATTCTGGCGGAAATGGTTCTAGTATGTCTGGAAATAGCTCTAATTCTTCTGGCAATAGTTCTAATGGCGGCAATAGCACTATGAATTATCGCGAATATCCTATGATGGATGGTATGCGTGATAGCCGCGAAGGTCGTAGCCCAATGAGCCGTAGATATTATATGGAATCTAAATCTATGCATCAAGATAAAGCAAAACAATTAAAAGATTTAGAAAACTATATGCAAGAACTTACTACCGATGTAACTGAAATGATTGATGGTGCATCTCCCGAAGAAAAGCAACTTTTACAAAAGAAATTAGCAACTCTATCAACTAAAATTGAGCAGATGAAATAATATGTTCACAATTAATAATATTGATTGGCAGGTGGTAAAAACATCTGCCAATCATCCTAAATTATTTAGAAGCGACGGCAGTCTCTCGATTGGAGCCTGTGACAGTAACTCTAAAACCATATATCTAAATGAAAATCTCTATGGAGATAAACTTCAAAAAGTTCTTTGTCATGAGATTACCCATGCCGCAATGTTTAGCTATGGAGTAAATTTAACCCTAGAATAGGAAGAGCTTGTAGCTGATTTAATTGCAACTTATGGAAATGAAATTATTGAAGTTACTAATAGAATTTTTAGAAAAATTAGATATAAATAAATTTAAGGGGACTTACTACAGATTGTCTGGTAAGTCCCCTTATTTTTATTTGTTTAATAGCCCAGAATTATATTTCTAAGTTACCATTTTAAAAAGCTAATCTCCTTCATGGTTGCCGCCGAGTTTATTATAAACATCATGATCTTGAGAAAAAGATAAGTATTCATCTGTTGTGATGATATGGTCATCTTTTAAAAGCATTTTTCCCTGTTCAAGAACAACTTTTTTCCATAATGCCAATATTCCAGCTTTAATTGCCGCCATTTCTTCATCTTGTCGAGCATTTTCAGCTTTACGCTATTGAATATCTGCAGTGAATTCTTTTTTTAACTCGTTAATTGCAATAGCTGTCTTTTGGTCTCTTTCTTCTTCACTTTCTTTTTTATGAAGAGTTCTGCCGTCTTTAATCAATTTATAATAATGCCGAGCAACAAATCCCATGCCCAGTGTAATTAATCCAAACGCGAATTCCAACCAGTATTTTGCAATAAATTCTAACATATAAAAAATCACACCCTTTCATATAAAAGTGAAAAAGTGATGTGATTAATTTAATAATATTGCCCGCTCACCAACTAAACCCTTCTACTGGTTCAGTTTTAGCATAGTATGCATCCATTAAACAGATAGCATCACATACATCATCGTTAGCGTCAATAGAATATTTATTTTTTACATATTTAATATCTTCTTGTTTTAAAGTATCTCGTTTGATACCACGCCCAGTCTAAATACCAATAGAGCTCCGCCAAGAAGATGCTTGGATAAATTCATAATCTATTTTTGGATTGATTAAATAAGCTCTATATAATGTAATTCCTTGAATCCAATTTAAAACTTTATAAGTGTGAACATTTTTATAATCTGTACGAACCTCTTCTGCAACTATTTTTTCAACCTTATACTACTATACTAATTTATCAATTTCATCTGTAATGGCGGCAATACGTTTTAATACATTGGTACTTGATGCTGTAATACAGCCATAATCAATAATTTTCCCATTTTCGCCTACACACCAACCAGATGATTTAGTAGATAAATCTAAAAATAAAATTTTCATAGTATTTTTGTTATATCGTTAAGTGTAATTTGATAATATTTATCTTCTTCGACATTAGTAGTAGTAATATATTTTGGTTCTATTGGAATAGTTGTTTCTATATCGCCAATAACATACGGGGCATTAATATATCCGGAAGTCGAACCAAAGCCGCCTTTCCGCATTGCACCTTCCCCATATTTATCTCCATCTACCAAGCCATATGTTCTAAGAATTCCTTGGCCAATTCTATCACCTTTTTTAAGTTGAATGCCAAAAGGACTTAAATTAATTAATTGAAAGTAAATATGACCTTCATTATCAGGATTATTATAGTAATCAGCATCAATAATACCGACTCCATTGGCAAGAATTAACCAGTGTTTTAAAGGAAGTGAACTACGTACACTCAATTCAAGGTATTCATAGGATTCAAGTTGACATTTAATACCAGTAGGAACTAATGTAGGCTTAGTTTTATTTTTCTTAGTGTATGCAGCCATTTCGTCTAATGTCATGGTGCCACTTTTCAAAATCTGCATACTATCAAACAGCGAAGACAATGCCGGGACAAAAGTATCTTCTGCGACTTCAAAATCATATCCGGCGGCATTCGCGGTAGCACGGACTGGTAGATGCAAGTACGCATCTGCATATTTGCTAACAACTTCAAACTTACTCATATGACACCTCAACGGAACGATCAGGTTCTTTTTCATCAGTAAATTTTTTTGTAAGAGTTACTTTATACCAAGCATCAATAACTTCACCTTTAGATTTTTTTTCTTTATATTCACGAGTATATTTAGCAAGCTCATATTCGTGAGCTCCTTTAGCTTCTGCAATCAATGCTTCAACATCTGATTCATTATTTACTCTATAAGTTTCCACTGTGCTGATAAGATATCTCATTTCCTTTTTCTCCTTCTGATTAATTATAAATTATATTAGGAATAGTTACATATTTTAAATTAAATTCTGTTTCAAGATTTTCGCCAATGTCTTGAACAAATTTTTGGTCGCCGCATAAATGTAATGTATATACATGTTCTTGTTGAGCAAATCCAGCCATAACTTGTTCAAGCTCATTAAAGCGACATAATCCTAGCAATTCTTTTTCGCCAGTTTCAGTATCTATTTTAAAAATTTGCTACTTATAAACGAAAGGATTTATATTACAAAAAATTTCTTGCATTTTAATCCACCTCCACAATGCCAGCATCATATGGAAATAAAATAAAACAATAAACTTCTTCATGTTCTGCGTCTTCTTTGGTTGGTTGTTTTATTTTTACCCAATATTCAATAGCTTCTTTAGTCTCTTCATTGGCCCAATTTGCGGTAATCCACAAACCTTGATTATCTAATATTTCTTCTAAAACTGTTTCAAAACGATCTACATCTAAGCCATAGTTACGATGGAACAAAGTATAATAATTAAGCTCTCGACAAAGCAGCATATGATGAATACTTTGAGTATTATTTAAGTAAGTCATAAACATATTCTCAAAATGGTCAATGCGTTTTTCTTTATCTATTGGGTCCAATTGACTAATAATTTGTTTATTTAAATCATACATAGACATATCAATACTGGCATTAGTTTTTGCTTTTTTATATTCGTCTGGAATTCTACAATTCATCGAATCACTCCTTTACTTCCTATTTTTATTTTACTATAATTTTTCTTTAATGTCAACCAATTATAGAATAAGTGTGCATATCAATAACACGCTGATTAGTGCTACCTTTCATAAATAAAGAAACGTCTCGATGTTCTAATTCAAATCGCCCATCTATTAAATAGTCAATATTATCTAAAATATAATTTATTTGACTACTTTCTCGATGTTGTAATTCTTCTAAAGTATATCCACTCCAAAGATAAATTTTTACATCTGGCATATGTAATTTAATATGTTCAACAATAAATACTGTTGTAAATAGATTTTCCTCGGCCATAGGCTCTCCGCCTAAAATACATAAAGAACGATTTATACCGTTTGCAGTTAATGCATCTTCAATATCCATTAAAGTATTAAAGTTAAACTCTTTGCCGCCATCAAAATCCCAAATAGAGGAATTGTGACAACCAGGACAATGAAGCGGGCAGCCCTGGAGATAAACAGAAACTGCTATTCCAGGGCAATTTACTACATCATTTTTTGTGATACCAGCATAGCGCATTTTACTCATCCTCCCTTATATCTTTATAATATTTCCATTGATATCCTTGATGAGTTTTTCGTTCGCCACGTAAACAAGCAAAAATATCACTTTTTGTATAATTAGGATTTTCTTTTAAAATTTCAGTAGAGTTAATCCAACGATTTATTATATTATTCTGCATATCCATTTGACATATTATTTTAGGTCTTAAATTATAAATATAGGTTTGAAATTCTTGTGTAGATAAATTTAAAATATTTTTTTCTTTAACTACAACCCAATTATTATATTGTGTCATAGTAATTTTATCTGCTTTTTGAGTTGTACTTCCACCTAATTTTTTATTACAATCTCTAGCTGATTCAAATCTTTCTATAATATGAGCATCTTTTAAGCTTACTTGTAAATAAGACTCTGAGGGATGAGTTTTCACATCTCCTCCTTTTGTAGCATTATAGCCATTTCCGTTTGCTCCATAACTATTATAATATTTTATCCAATACTGCTCTTTTTCTTTTAATTCTTTCAAATTATTTGCAGTATCAATAATTTCAGCTTTAAATGCTTTATCTCCATATTTTCGCATCGCTCTATACAATGGTCTATCTGTCCCATGTTTAGCTTCATAGCGGTGCTAAGTCAATCTATTATCTAAAGTATTAATTGTTAATCCTATATAAATTTTATTATTTATTATATTTGTTATTTTATAAATAATCATAGGTCAAAACCGCCTGTATGTTTGATTCTATCTTCTACTTCTGCTTGTTTGCCGAGATTAAAAGCAGTAGTATAATTGCCAGTTAAATATCCAGTTACACGACGAAGTTGCTGAATATGAGTGCTGCCGCACATCGGACATTTATCATTAAATTCATCAGTATAGCCGCAATCAAGACAAGTATCATTAGGAACATTAATTGCGAAATATGGAATATCATGATCCATAGCATAATTAACAATTATCTCAAGAGCATCAATATTATGTTTTACGCCGCCTTCAAGCTCAACATAAGTAATGCAGCCAGCAGATGAATAACCAGTTAATTCTGCTTCAATATCAATTTTTTCAAATGGACTCATTTTATGCCAAACTGGAACATGCATACTATTAGTAAAATATTCATGATCAGATACATTTTTAATTTTACCATATTTATCTTGGAACTTTTTCATTGCTGTATAACAAAGATTTTCTGCCGGAGTATAATAAACTCCAAAATTAAGTTTATATTCTTCTTTAAATTCAGCACAACGTTTCTTGAATAATGCTTCAATTTGTTTTGCTACTTCCATACCTTTATCAGAAGTATGGTCGCAACCGACAAGGATTTGAAGAGCTTCCGCCAAACCAAGTTGACCAATAGCCAATGTACCATGTTTAAGAGCACTTCTAATTCCTTCTTCTGGGATATACCCTGCCATTAAATGATTTTCATACATAAATTTTGCGGAGGCGGGGTCCTGAGAAGCAATCCATTCAAATCTTTCAATAAGCATATCTTTTGCATCTACAATTGCTTTATCAAGAATTTGTAAAAATACTTCTGTAATATCATTGTCATATTCAATTGAAAACATTTTTTTAGCTTCCATTGCTAAAGTAGGCAATATAATAGTTACTGGACAAATATTACCGCGGCCATCTTTGCGTTGACCTAGACCATTGATATCCCAACCATTGGCTGTTCTACACGTTTTTATCTACTATCACTAGTAGCACTGACTATATCTTCTATCTTTCGATAGCCTTCCGCTTCGGCTTAGTGCCTATCTCTAAGCCTACTCCCTTACATTCATCAGGGATAGTCGATACACTTTTATTTTAATAAAGTAAGTTTATATTGATTTCTTTCAAAAGAAGACTACTATAATTTTTTAAATTTTTTACTAGTATATCCAATAGAAAAACCACAATATCTATCTGCGTCATTACAAGTATTAAAAATATTTTTTTCATTTGTTTGTAAATTAATAACTTCTACTTGTTTTGCTCTGGTGGCATTTGGAATATTGGTAAAATTATTATAATTTTGATCTTGATAGGCGAACGCCCATTTTCCTTGATAAAGATTTTTAATTTCTCCGCGACAACGCCGACTAATGAATTGATGCCCAGACTAATTGAAAAACTATGCCGCTTCTGACATACTATTAAAAAAATATTCTTGATTGGTCTCTAAATTTTTACATTTTATTTTAGAAGCGTTAGGATTTTTACCGCCAATTTTTGTCTAGCGTATTTTATTTTTAATAATCTCTAATTCTTCTATAGTTTTATTTTTATAAGTATTTCCACCACATTTATTAGTAGCATCTGTTTCATTGTAGCCATCTTCTACCGCATTATAAAAAATAGTCCAATCATGTTCTTTTTGTGTTAATTCATCTTGTGTTACAGCAGTATCTATTAATTCAATAACAAAATTTTCTGGTCCATATTTTCTAATTGCACGAGCTAAATGTGTATCCAAAACATTATTCATTGCATCTGAAATATGTCTATGAAATCTTTTTTCTATTGGATTAATAGATTGCCCAATATAAACTTTTTTATTTATAATATTTGTAATTTTGTAAATATACATTATTTTATCTCCTTTTTATAATACATTCAGGGTTCCGCACCCTCAATGTATTATAAAAATTATTTTTAAATAATTATTTACCATTGTCCAAAAATTTTTATTAAAATACTTAGCACGGTCTCAACTTATTAAGTCCTAACCGTTAGCAAGCTTTCACTTACACCCTCGGGCGAGGTTCAAAAGGTTTTAGATGAGCTGTAGTTTACACTTACCCATCGTTGAAAAGTATGTACAGGGGTCGTTCTCGTCATATCCGGCATTGCCGCTCCAATCGCAGTTAGCATAATTAGGATATAGTCGCTGAGCCGTACATTCAAGAGCTTCTCTAAATAAATCATAATTTGGGTCTCCGGGATGACGATTTACTCCAGTTTTACATTGGAAAATTCCACAAGGGAAAATAGAGGTTTTATGAACAGCACCAACGCCTTCTTTTAATTTACGAATTAGACTTCTAGTTACCATACGACCTTCTGCTAGGGTACAAGTACCATAGTTAATAGAAGTGAAAGGAAGCTGATTTCCGGAACGAGATTGAAGAGTATTAAGATTATGATACATACCCTCAACCGCTTGGTCTAATTCGCGTTGAGTCATATCCATCGCATATTGATATGCATCAGGAGAAGCAATTTCATAATCTCTCCAATCTATTGGGCTATCCATTTGGAACTCATAATCTGGTTCTCTATGTTCAATATATCTCATACCATCACGATAGTGCTTGTAAAAAGACATACGAACATATGGAACCATAGTCCAGTCTAAGTGAGTAGCTGATACTCCACCAAATTGATTCAATGATTGCAGCTGAAAAATTACAGCAACCAGTTGGAAAGCAGTATTGATAGAGCGGGCTGGACGCACATCTGTTTGTCTAGTATTAAAACCATTAGCTAAAAGGTCATCAAATGGAATTGAAAGACAGTTGTGAGCTCCAGTATAGTAAGCATCTAAATCATGAATATAAATACGATTATTTAAATGGTTATCTCTTGCTTTTTTAGATACTATATAATCTAAAGCAAGTTTTTTAGTTACAACACTTGATGCTTCACCAATGCGGCCACCAAATGAACGTTCATCAACATTAGCATTTTGATTTTGAACATCAGAAGCATCTAATTTCTCTCGAATAGCTTTAATAAAATCATTTTCTACTGCTCGGGCAGCTTCTCTTTTATAACGATAGCGAATATAGGCTCGAGCTACATCCTTACGCTCTGACTGCATCAAGAATCCTTCTACCATATCTTGAATCTCTTCAACATGAAGTTCTCTTTTTTCAGCTACGGCTTCAATTTCTGTAGCGATATCATTAGCAGTATCAGCCTCATACAAAACACCATCTACATCAAGGAAAGCTTGGACAATAGCATGCACAATTTTCCATCTATCGAATGGTACTTTGCTACCATCTCTTTTTATAATATCCATACAAGATATCCTCCTCTTCTTTAATAGATTATACAATATATATGAAAAAATCTGTGGAGGGATTAATCAAAATTGCCCACTCGCATTACTAATTTTCTAAATTCATCATAGGGTTTGTTTCTTAAACCTAGATAATGTGCACAATCTACTAAACTATTCTCGTTTTTTGGCTGCGGAACGTTAGGATTATTAATACGAACTACATTTGGTAAAAATTCTAATTCTGATTCAGCAAAATCATCTTCATCAGTTCCATAGCGACGAATAATTTCTCTAACGTCTGGATTATCTTCTCGTTGTAATTGTCGTAAAAGTCTATCTTTATCTGGAGCAGTTATATATACAGTTGTGATATCTAGGTCAATATAATCCGCCAAATGCTCAACAGCTCTAGGATTAAAAATTCCAATATTTAATTTATCTTCTTTTAATTCACTCCAAAGAGTTCCATACAACCAGCCTCTGAAATCTTCTACTTGAGCTACTGACCCATCTTCAATAAGTGTTCCAATATTATCTTCATCGAGGAAGTGGTAATCCACTCCCTCGACTTCGCCCTGACGCATTGGCCGCGTCGTAAAAGGAACAACAATATGATAACGCTTATTAAATCCTTTAATTAACTCATGAGTAATTTCAGCATTCATATAAGGCAATTGGACAAATCTATTAAGAATTGTATTTTTCCCGCTTCCCGATTTACCAATAATTGCAATTAATTTAATCGACATCGTCTTCCTCCTCACCTTGAGCTCGGCTACTTCTTAATTCAATATTTCCAAATTCATCTATCGAATCAATTTTATATAACTGATGCCCACTTGTATTACTATATTTCTTTACAATAAAATCTGTATCTCTTCTCATACCAGTTACAACAATCATACTTCCACGATTGAACCAACTCCGCTCAACGACATGTTTTTTACCATCGGCACCTTTAACAGATATTTGTTTATCAAATAAACTAAAATATTATTTTCTAAACTTCACTGTTACTACTCCGCTTGGAGTTAACAAAGATACTGTAGATTTAGTTTTATTTTTCGCAATACAAGTACCATATATTCTATGAAGTTTATATAAGTTAATTGGTATTCCTTTTCGATAAAATACTCTATCTACTTCTGGCTCTTCTGGCAACTGTGCAAAATCTGAATATCCATATTTAGGATTTAAGTGTGCCAATTCATGCTCGTGATAATAAAAACACATTACTTCCATTTCCCAGGCGGATAATGGATTTGTTGAATTACATTTTGCATATTTATCCCAGTCGGCTTTAAAAATTTTGCTATTTAGCTTATTTAAAATATCTTTTTGATTTTCTGCCATCCAACTACGATAAACATTCATATATGATTGATAAACTTTATCCCATGCTTTCGCATTAAGAATAAAATAAGTGTTGCCATTTTCCCTATTAGGAAATTCAAATTCAGAAACCAATGTATGAATCATATTTCCTAAATCATAATTATTTAAAAACTCAATTGCTCTTGTGCTTAAATAATAATTAGATATATCATTTGCCGCCTTACATTTTGCTTTCAAATAACGATTAAATTCATACATTTTAAATGGAACTTCAAAATCTCCATCTATCGGTAATAAATCATTTGTAATCAAACCATTCATATTCCGCAAATTAATAACAGACTTTTTATCACAAGTTGTCCAAACATACCAAGCTAATACAAACTTTCTATCAGCCATATTATCAAATGCTCCGCTTTTAATTAACGAAATCATCGCTTGTTTATTTGGTTTAACTTTTCTAAGAAAATCTTTTGGAGATACATATGGGCGATTCTTAATAATTGTATCAACAACATCTTCGCCTACATTTAAAAGTCCTTTAAGACCAAACAAAATTGCATTATTTTCAACATCAGGTTCAAATCCAAAACCAGATTTATTAATATCTGTCAAACTGACTTTAATACCGGCTGCCTGAATATCTCCGATAGCTTTTGCAATTTTGTCATATCTTGCGGATTTATTTTTCTTAATTTCCTCTTCATCCATATCTTCATCATCGTCATCATCAAGTGAATTACTATTTACAATCAAACAAGATGTATTCCAATAGATAGGATTATATAGTGTGCCGAGAACCAGAGTTTGCACTCCTACGAACGAGTATGCGAGCGCATGAATCAAAGAAAAAGAGTATCCAACCTGGGGTCCCACCCCATGCTCCCAGACATATTTACCCATTGCTGCGGAGGTCGCAGACTCTAAGATTTTTTGATGTAGAGCTGGAATTTTCTCCATCTGCTTCTTGCCCACCACTTTTCTAGCGCCATTAGCTTCTTTTAGCGAAAATCCGCAAATCTTGGAATCCATTAGCATCCGCATCATTTGTTCCTGACTAGGTGGAACTCCATACGAAGGTAAAAAGTATGGTTCTAAGATATGTTGTTCAACCTTAGACAATCCCGCTTGATCCATTTCCTTATACCAAAGTTGAATATTATTTTTAAATCTTACGTATTTATCAAGTGGAGACTCGCCGCCTTTCTCAGCAGTCATAAGTCTCATTAACCCATTAGCATCAGACATTTCGAGCACAGTATGTGGTTTAATTTTTCTTGCTGCAGTAGCACCAACTGCAGAATCGAACTGAAAACAAGAGATTACTTTATTCTGCGCCAAAGCCTCCCAAATACGGTTATCATTTAATGGCAATGCTTCTGGATGTAAATATTTATTATATATTTCTCTTAAAGTTAAATCTTTTTCAAAAATATTATCTCTTTGAAGAAATGCTACTGTCTGAATGATAATATCTTGTACACTAGTAAGAAGAAAATCATATTTAACGCTACCGGCACTCTCCTGATCATGAAGATCCCACTGAGTAGTTAATGCTCCATTTGGCGCTCTCATGATTGCAGCATTATCATAAATCTTATCTGCATCAAATAAAATAACACCAGAAGCATGAATACCTCTGCGACTAATTAAGCCGCCAATATTTTTAATAATATCAATTAAACCAGAATATTGATTTACTGCGCTAATAAATTGTTTCTGCGGCGCGCGTCCTTTTTCTTCATTGCCATATAGGATATCATTTAGCTCCCATACGAATCCTCTCTCTTGCGGAACTAATGAAGATAGATATAAAGCTTCATCATTATCAATTCCATCTGGGTATTCATTACTTCTATATCCGCGACAAGCAGCAAGGATAGCATTCTTAGTTTTTTCAGTGCCGAAAGTACAAACTTGAACTAGACCAAGTTCACCTCGTTCCTTGCGAATTTCATGAAAGATTTTTTGGAGTTTTGAGGGAGCTAAATCTAAATCTATGTCGCCTAGTTCAACTCGGTCCTCATTGAGGTAGCGCCAGAAAGGCAAATTCCATTTAATCGGGTCCAACTGAGTAATCCCAAGAAGATAATGATTTAGACCGGAACACGCAGAACCTCGGCCCGCACCCACTGTACTTCCGCAACGCCAAAACAAATCAATGTAATGCTGAAGTGTATTTGGATATGCAAACATACAAGTTTCAAGCTTTTCGCCAATGATTCTTTTAATTCTTGCTTCTTCTTCCAATCTATTCAAATATTCCCATTCGAGCCCAATATCTTTATCAATCAATGCTTCAAAACATTGATTTACCCAATATCTTTCTTGTATATTATCTGAATAAAATAAACTATTTAAAGTCTGCCAACCACCGTTTTCAAATTCATCAGCGAAATCATTATTAACTCCTTTATATGGATTACTTTTTGGATAAATTTTAACTTCCACTTCAGGAATTGATTGTTTCTTTTCAAGAGAATAAAAACTAATCTTTTCTTTTATTTCCAAAGAATTTTTATAGATTTGATCAATTACATCATCATCAAATGCCTGCCGCAAATTTTCTCTTGCTTCTGTTGGAGTCATCAAATGAGTAAACTCATAAAATGAATCAATTTCGCGGTCACCATCTTTTGAATTCAAATATGCCTTATGAGCAAATCGAGTATCTTTAGTCAAATAATGAGCATCTGACCCAATTGACATTTTAATTCTATATACTTTTGATAATTCAAGAATCTTTTTATTTACTGCTATCTGGTCTTTACTTACGGCAGGAGCGACCTCTAAATAAAAATCTTCTCCAAACAAATTCAAACAATACTTTAAAAAAGTATCTATTTGTTCTTGATAAATTCTTGCATTCTTCTGGTCACCGATTGCTTCACAATCAAGTAAATTCATAATTGACTTACCCAATTCTCCGCCAATACAAGCAGAAGTCGCAATTAAATGACCAGGATATTTCTGAACGATATTACTCAATTCTGATTTCAATGTTGGTACACGAGCCATTTTCCGCTCTGTGTACATATTATACCAGGCCGTTGAACTTTGCTCTCTTAAAGCTCTATGTCCAACAGCATCTTTAGCAATCAATATAAAATGGTAATAAGGTTGTTTGCCGCCTCTTTCATCAATCAAATAAATTTCATTGCCCAAAGCAATAGTGAAATTGGGATCGGTTTCCTGCATTTTCTTTGCAAATTTATTGACAATCATATGAGAGCATAATGCTTCATGGTCTGTGATTGCAATACCCGCCAATCCCATTTCCTTTGCTTTTTTTATTAAATCAATCGGTTGATTGATACAGTCAAAGTAAACGGAGGTTTGAATATGTTGTATGACTATGGTTATCAAAAAAAGTATTCATTATCCTTCCCTCCCTTTTAAAATATTTTCAATAAAATAATTAGATCGAGTATTTGTTTCTAATTTAAATTTTGTCCATTCTTCCATTGTCATATCTCTTTTTGCTAAATTTTCAAATACAGTTAAAAACTAATAATTTTCTAAACAATCTTGTCCACCTCTAGACTTTGGAATAATATGATCTAAACTTGGTTTAGCCCAATCATAAAAAGTTGGATATGAAATAGATTGTTTTTTCCAAAAATCATATATTAAATTAAATTGTTTATCTTCCCAAAAATATTCAATTATTTTTTTATATTCATCTATATTATTGTTATAATATTTTACATTTGTTTCCTATTTTTGAACTATTGCTTTATGTAATAATAAAAATTTTTCAAAATCTTGCTAATAATATATATCAATAAACTCTTCTTCTACTTGAATTGTAGTTGAAGCTAAAAAAGCTCTTTTTTTTCTTTCGCAACCACAACTATACTATGTATAATTACTTTTACCAGTTAAATAAGTTGTTGGAACTTTACATTCATTTCCACAATCGCATTTACATAACCAATAATTCCCATGTGTCTAAGTAGGTCGTTCTTCGATAGTCAATAATCTTTCGACAACTAATTTTCCAATTCTTTTACCGGTTAAATCATATTTATATGCCATTATAAAAATCCTCCTTTTAATTTCTAATATATATCAAAATCTAAAAGGATAATTTTTTTGACTTTGCCCGACTATGGTTATCAAAAAATGTTTCTATCAAATCTTTCACTCTTTTCTTTCATTATTTTCTATATATATTATATCATAATTTTATTATATTGTCAAGTTTAATCTTTTTTAAATAAAGCAGGGTAAGTATCTTCTGCGGATATAAAACCAAAATTATCCACTTCTTCATCTTGTAAAATTCTAATAGGTGGAACATCAGATGTCATTCGTCGCATTAAACAAGGTGAAATAATTATACGAAACGTCTCATCATCAATACCATCTTGTAAATACATTATATCAAATTTCTGCCCCCGACTATTTCCAACAGCTGGAATAATATCTACTACTATATCAGTAAATTCAAAATGAATTTTATGAGCACTTTTAGTATATCTTATAAGCATATCTTTACTACTGTTTTTTAAAATTGCTTCAGCTATACGTTCTCCCCATTTATAATCTTTAAACCAAATACCATATTTTATCATTACTATTATTTCTCCTTAAATAATTTCTCTGTTGCTTTAAAATCATTTGTTTTATTTGTTGTGCGAAGAACAGTAGGTTTTTCCCAAATTATTTCAAAATCATCTGGGGCAGATTGTTCACTCACAAGAACAATATTATGGGCACTCATAAAGCGAACCCAATTCCAGAAATGTTCATAATCCATCTGCGGAGCATTTTTATAACCGTATTGTTTTGTTCCTTGATAAGGTGGGTCGCAATAAATTACTGCTCCAGCTAAGTCAGGATTTAAATCCCAATAATTCTAACAATTAAAATGAATACCTTTAAGATTCGGTGCTTGCTTTTCCATATTGCGATAGGCTTCATTGTAGTAATCTCTAGTCGCAGTATTCTTAGCATATCCACGCGGGAATCCGCCATTACAATAACTAGCAAAAAATTCCATTGCTCCAATTTCCGCCAATGTCATATCTTCTGGCATAATACCATCTTTACGATATGCCTTACCTTTATCCCATAATTCACGGTTGCCGCTTTTCATAACTTTATCAAAGTCATCAGCCGCAGTTTGTAATAGAGCAATAAGAGTATCGCAATTATCGAGTCCATATCGTTCTTCACATTTAATTTTATCAATAATATTTGCGCCACCTACAAAAGGCTCTATGTAAGTGGTGGCATGAGTATCATCTATATATTTCTATATAATTGGCACAATACTTCCCGCATATTTAGCTTTTGACCCCATATATACCATTAATCTTCCTCCAATACTTTTTTTATTTCATTTGATTTATCTATTAAGGTTTGCAATATTAATGCTCCTACACTAGTAGATGTATTAAATAAAATATAATCTATAAACTCTTGGTTATGTATAAATTGTACAAATTCTTCCATAATTTTATTATTTATTTCGATAGTCATTATATCCTCCTTTATTTTAATGAATAATATGTATCTTCATTCTATAATGTTAATAGAAAACGTGTTGTTTCTAGTTTTAAATCATTTATAGTGTATATCTTTTCTTGAGTATATGGAATACGAATTAAAGGTATATTATTATCAAAACAATATTTATTTTTCTTTAAATCATTGTATCTAGTTCTTTTAAAATTTTCTTTTTTTCTCCAACCGGTTTTATTATCTTCGTAATATTGAAAATGCTAAATTCCATCATATTCAATTAAATACTATAATTTCCCATCATTATCATAAACTCCAAAATCAAATGTTAAAGGATATTGCATTATATCAGACACCGTATATAAATCAATGAAGGTTTGCTATTTTTTAAATTTAATATTATTTTCTTGTAACATTTTTGATATTTTGTTTTCATTTACACTAATTAAACAACCACATGATTTAGTATCACCATTTCGCAAATATTCTCCATGTATAATAACGTTTGAAGCGCCGCAATTTAAACAATCACACACCCAATATATTCCAGTTTTTGTGCAATTAATTAACTCTTCTTGATTTGCGCGTCTTATTACTTTTAAATAGCCATAAATATTATTCGTTTCATCTTTGGCATTCTTTTCTGCTACAATTTTCCCTCTACACTTTTGACATTTTGTACTTTGTCCAGTTTTTAAATTATGCAAAGAAACTTCTTGAATAGTTTCATTACATAAAGTACATTTACATTTATAATAAACTATATCTTTGCTTCTATTTGGCGCTCTTTCAAGAATTTGCCAAAAACCAAAAATTGTACCAGGTAATAATTCTTTAGTTTTTTGCCCATGGGCACAACCACAGCTAGTAACGCGTCCTTGGCGTAAATCTACCCCACTTTTTATGCAAATAGTTTTATTATCACACTAACACTCACAAACCCATTGTGGCTAACGATTTTTAGCGACATTACATTTATTATTGGTTCGATATAAAACTAATAACTTGCCAAACATCTAGCCTGTTAAATCTTTTGAATTATAAGCAAGTTTTCCATTATATTTAGGATATTTTTGATGTAATTCTAATAATTTTTCTTCATTTATAATCATTTCATCACCACCACTAATTTTTTTTCGGCTCTAGTTATAGCTGTATATAAAAATTTTTTATGTAGATCTGGTTCAAATGGAAATTTTTCTTCATAGACCAATACTTTTTTATAAGAACTACCTTGCGATTTCCAACAGGTAATAGCATATCCATAATCAAATTGTTTAGGATTAAAAAATTTAGCTAACTTTTTAAAATTCTCTTTTGTAATCGTAGGTTTTCCTTCCATAAAGATATTATAGTCCATAATTAAACCGCGGAAATAAGGGTCTCCTAATAATTCATTATCAACATCTTCATAAAAATCTGGTAAAAAATCAGCTTGAATTGCATATCCTTGAAAGATATATGGAATTTTAATTGGGACTTTATATATATTACTAATAGTTCCAGTCATACCATTAATTAAGCAATCGCCGCGTCCATTAACACAATCCCAATCATTATGTAGACATATAATCTTATCTCCTGCTACTGGGAATCTATCTTCTACATTAAGTAGAGTTTTACGCATAGTTTCATTGAGTTGGTCGCGAGTAGAGTTGGTTGCACATATAATCTGGTCTGCCCATTTACACATACCAAGAGTAGCAGTTTCTTTTGGAATAACTTTTACTTCCTGGCCATCGCGAGCATATAAGCCTTGTCCTTTTCGGACATGCATAGACCAAGTAATAATTTCACTTTGGCCTTCTTGTCGCATAATTTCATCAAGGAAGATATGCGGATTATCTAATACGCCATTGGTATCTTCTGTGACTGGCGGAAGCTGGCCGGGGTCTCCTAAAGCTAGGACATGAATATGATGTTTTAGTAATAAATCCCACATGGTTTTAGGTAGCATTGATACTTCATCTACTACTATAAGTTGATATGGTTCATCAAATGATAACTTGGGAATATGAATAAAAGACCCATCTGCTTTTTGTTTTGTATTATATAGTAGACGATGTGCGGTTTTCGCATTGGGGCAGCCCTTATGCTGGAGCACAAGAGCCGCTTTTCCAGTATATGCGGTATATGCAACCTGATCGCGATCTAGTCCTAAGGCATCAATGATAAAAGTCACAAGCGTACTTTTCCCTGTCCCTGCGAAGCCAGCTATGCAGGTATAAGGATATCCTTGATTATATCGTTGGATCGCAAGGTCTAGGCCAGCCCGCTGCTTTTCATTTAATTCGATGGCCATTCGTATTCCCCCAAAATTTCATTATATCGTTCATCGGTAATTAACCACAAGCAATCTTCTTTACTAAAATCACCGCGAGCAATAATTTTTTCAATATCTTCTTTTGTTCCTAAAATAATTGGAACTTTATTTTTATTAATATGGTCAGCAACAACAGAATAAGAAAACATTATTTGTTCTTGTTTTGCCTGTCGAGCTATATTTTCTTCATGATTATTGGCAATAGTTTCTTTCTGACTTTGTGGAACTACTCCTTTAAAAGGTCGTAAAACGTATGGTTTACCACTAGGAATACTCGTGGGGTATGTCCACCACTCTTGAGGGAAACGAAACCACACATCAGATACATAAGTATCAACTTGTTCATATATATCATCAGGTAATACTAAATAATCATTAACTACATCATATTGTCCATTAATCATTTCC